>Ga0247825_10000455_pt1 | contig 26063 bp, 22 predicted proteins | sample 13C_Vanillin_Day_FD_194413 | JGI IMG/M metagenome (GOLD analysis project Ga0247825, IMG submission 194413) | Soil microbial communities from agricultural site in Penn Yan, New York, United States - 13C_Vanillin_Day48 | ecosystem: Environmental > Terrestrial > Soil > Agricultural land | place... | reverse complement strand
ATCACCGGCCAGAACTTCATCGTCGACGGCGGGATGACCCGCAAGATGATCTACCTGTGAAAAATCGGGGTCAGAGCCCTATTTCCGGAAAAATCGGGGTCAGAGCCCTATTTCCGTAAGCTGCGCGTCGCTGGAAATAGGGCTCTGACCCCGATTTTTCTGACCCCGATTTGTCAGTGCACGAGGAGCGTAGCCAGCCCGAGGAGCATTCCCATGCTCACCACGTCGGTCGCGGTGGTGAGGAAGATGCTCGAAGCGGTGGCCGGGTCGAAGCCCAAGCGCTTCAGCGTGAGCGGCACCAGCGCGCCCGAGACGCCGCTCGCCACGCAGGCGCCGATCATGGCGAGGAACACGACGAACCCGAGCATGAACGGCCGCGCCTGGTGCTGTCCGGCGGCGGTGATGAACATGCCCACGCCGGCGGCGACGCCGACGCCGACGCCGTTGAGGCAGCCGAGCCAGGCTTCCTTGGACACCAGGCGCCGCTCCGCGCCGGGCTTGAGCTCGCCCAGCGTCATGCCGCGCAGCGTCACCGCGAGCGCCTGGCAGCCGGTGTTGCCCGATTGCCCGGCGAGCACCGGCAGGAAAAGCGCGAGGATCACCAGGCGATCGAGCGTGTCCTGGAAGAGACCGACCACCGCGGCGGCGAGGAAGGCGGTGAGGAGATTGAGCTGCAGCCAGGGGTGGCGCAGCTTCAGGCTGTGGTGCCACGGCGTGGCAACGCGCTCCTCCTTCTCGACGCCCATCATGCTGCCCGCCTGCAGCGAGATCTCGATCGCCTGCGCCTCGAACATCGCCTGGCCGCGCACCAGGCCGGTGAGGCGGCCCGCGGCGTCCACCACCGGATACACCGGGTAGTGCCGGTCGAGCACCTGCTTCATCGCGTCCCTGAGCGGCATTGCCGCCTGCAGGACGAACGGGTCCTTCGTCATCACCTCGCGCAGCGTGCAGGGGTTGGTGGCGAAGAGCAGGTCGCGCATGGTGACGATGCCGCTGAGCCTGCCCTCGCCGTCGAGCACCCACACGTACGTGATGAGCATGCTCTTCACGCGCTCGCGCAGCGCCTCGATGGTCTCGCCGACGGTCCACTCCGGGGTGAAGGCGCCGATCACGGGCTCCATCAGCCGGCCGATGGCGTCGTGCCCATAGAGCGCGTTGCGCTCCCATTGGCGCGCCACCGGCTCGGGCGCGGCAGAGAAGAGCAGCTCGCGCCGCGCGTCGGGCAGCGCGGCGAGGACATCCTGCGCGAAGGCAGGCGTCAGCTGCATCAGCGCCGTGGCGATTTCGCTCGGCGCGAACTGCTCCAGCTTGCGCGCGGCGGCGTCGGCCGACCGCGTGCGAATTTCCTCCGCGAGCTCGGCGGCGATGTTCATGCGTGCCCCCCCGTGATCTGGGCCTCGGGGGAGCATACCAATAGTCTTTTCAGGGCATGGAGGACATTCGCCCTCGGCGGACGAACGTGGCACAATCTTATGCGTGACGCCACGCGCCATTACCATCCGACTCGCCGAGCCGCGCGATGCCCAGGCCATCGCCATGATGTCGCGCGACTTCATCGAGGCGGGCCTGGGGTGGAAATACGACGCGGCGCGCGTCATGCGCGCAATCCGCGACCGCGACACGCTCGCCGTCGTCGCCTGCGAGAGCGGCAAGGCCGCCGCGGCTGCCGGAGCGCGCGGCGCCATCACCGGCTTCGCGATCATGGAGTTCGGCGACGAGCGCGCGCACCTCGTGCTGCTCGCGGTGCGTCCGTCGCACCGCAGGCTCGGCATCGGCCAGCGCCTGCTCGAGTGGCTGCTCGAGTCGGCGCGGGTCGCCGGCCTGGCAAGCATCCACCTGGAGCTGCGCTCCAACAACGATGCTGCGCGGCGCTTCTACCGCGCGATGAGCTTCTACGAGACGGTCCTGGTGCCCGGCTACTACCGCAGCGGCGAAGGACGCAAGGAAGGCGCGCTGCGCATGCTGCGCGTGCTGCGCGCGCCCGGCCCGGTGCCGTACACCTGGCGCCCGCCGCGCACCGAAGACACCTAGTAAGAATCGGGGTCAGAGCCCTATTTCCGAAAGCTGCGCGTCGCTGGAAATAGGGCTCTGACCCCGATTTTTTTACGGCACGATGGCAAACCCGATTCTCAGCTGTGACTTGCGTCGCACGTTGTAATCGAGAATCGATTCGCCGTAGCCGGTGAAATACTGCAGGTGGAAGTAGCCCCCGACCGGGCCGAAGCGCAGGTCGCGCGCGCGCTTCGAAAGATCGAGCTGGAAGCTGCCCTTGCCGCTGGTGCCCTGGCGCGCGAGCGCCGTCCCGACCCATTCACCCGCCGCGTCGTAGCGCAGCTGCCAGTCGACATAGCCGCGGAACTCCTGGATGTCCGGGTTCTCGTCCTTGTTCAGGTAGCCGTAGAGCTTGGGCGCGAACTGGATCTCGTGGCGGTTGCCGAGAACGAAATGCCATTCGGGGCGGATGAACGCGGTATTGATCGAGCGCGAGCGCTCCATGTCGCCGCCGTTCGATTCGTGCTCCAGCCCGATGCGCACGCTGTCGACGAAGGTCTTGTCGTCGGACCGGTCCCACTTCCAGAAGAACTGCGGCCGGTAGCTCGTGTCGCGGAAGGCCTTGGAGTCCGAGGACAGGTCCCAGATCGAGTTCTGCGTGTAGCCGAAGTACAGGCCCGAGAGCCAGGGCTGGTCGCGGCCGAAGCCGCTTCCGAGGTCGAACAGCCGATACTTGAACGACAGCTGGAAGCGCGCCGACCAGCCGTCGCGCGCGCCGAGGATGAAATACATCGGGTCGTTCTCGGAGAGCGGCGGCTCGTATTCGCCGGGCACATGGCGCCCGGTGCCGGCGGGCGCCTCGCCGGGCTTCGCCACCGCGACCTGCAGCACGCTCGAATCGCGTCCCACCAGGTCCACGCGCACCGCGCCCGACACGCCGGCCGGCATGGCGGCCGAATAGGTTCGGCGGCCGTTCTGCGCCGGCCCGAGCGCGCGCATTTGCACGATGCGCTCCTCGAGCTCCGAGCGCAGCCGCACCTCGATCTCGTCGGGAGGCGGCTCGCCCGCGGGGCCGGCTATGATGAGCTCGAAGGGCTCCCCCGCCACCGCCCTCCCCTCCGGCGAGGCGATGAGCCAGTCTGGCGGCGGCGCCGCCCGACCGAGGGACAGCGACAGGCAGAACGAGAGGGCGGCGAGAAAGGGGAGCCGCCTCACGTGGTGCCCCAGTCCTGCGCGGCGCTCCAGTCCTGCGCGTGCGAGAAGCGCTCGATGAGGAACTCGACGAACAGGCGCACCTTCGCCGAGAGGTGCTTGCGGCTCGGGTAGACCGCATAGATCGCCATCGGCGGCGCCACGAAGTCCTGCAGGAGCGGCACCAGGCGGCCGGCGCGCACGTCGGGGCCGACGATAAAGGCCGGCTCGAACACGATGCCGGCGCCTTGCGCGGCGGCTTCGGCGAGAAGATCGCCGTTGTTCGAGTGCAGGTTGCCGCCGACGCGGACCGTGCGCTCCGCGCCGCTCGCGTCCAGAAAACGCCAGACATTGCGCGGCTGGATGTACTCGTAGGTGAAGCAATTGTGGCGCGCGAGATCTTCGGGCGCCTGCGGCGCGCCGTGCGCCTCGAGGTAGGCAGGCGAAGCGCAAGGCACGAGGCGCGTCTCGCCGAGCTTGCGCGCCACCAAGTTGTCCGAGCCCAGCATGCCGAGGCGCACGGCCAGATCGAAGCCTTCCTCGACGAGATCCACGATGCGGTCCGAGAGCGAAACGTCGAACCGTACTCCCGGGTGCGCGCGCAGAAATGCTGCGATCGCCGGTGCCATGTGGCGCACGCCGAAGTTGACCGACGTGGTGAGCCGGATCGTTCCGCGCGGCACCACCGCGGCGCGGCTCGCCTCCTGCTCGGCCTCCTCGAGGTCGCCGAGCAATTGCACCGCGCGCTCGTAAAGGGCGCGGCCGCTTTCAGTCAGGCTGAGGCGGCGGGTCGTGCGGTTGAGAAGCCGCGTCTGCAGGTGCGCCTCCAGGTCCGCCACGTGCCGGGAGGCCGCGGTGGTCGAAAGCCCCAGCTTCGCTGCCGCGGCCGAAAAGCTCCCCGATTCAACCACCTGGGAGAAGACACGCAGAGCCTGGAATCGGTCCAAGGCGCGAATATTATACCGATTATCGGGACAATCCATTCCACTACGACCTCTTTATCCTTGCACTCGGGAATTTGATACTGCGCATTCACCGACCGACTAAAAGGAAACCAAGCCATGATCGACCTGCGTACCGCTCCCTACGCCGCCACGCTGCTGCGTGTCTCGCTAGGCGCCATGTTCATCGCCCACTCGCTCATCCTGAAGTACTTCACTTTCACGCTGCCCGGCACGGCGCAGTTCTTCGCCTCGCTGGGGCTTCCAGCCGGCCTTGCCTACGCCACGTTCTGGGCGGAGCTGATCGGCGGCGTGCTGCTCGTCGCGGGCCTGGGCACGCGCTGGGTGGCGCTCGCGCTCATTCCCATTCTTGCCGGCGCCGGCTGGGTGCACGCGGGCAACGGCTGGGTATTCAGCGCGCAGAATGGCGGCTGGGAGTATCCCGTGTTCCTGATCGCGGCCTCGCTCGCGCAGGCGCTCCTGGGAGACGGCCGTTACGCCCTTGCAAATCGGCTCCCGGCACTCAACTTGCGGGTGGCCCGCGAGGCCCTGTCCTAACGTCAAGGAGATCATCCATGAAGCTCTACTACGCACCCGGCGCCTGCTCGCTTTCCCCGCACATCGTGTCGCGCGAGCTGGGCATCCCCGTCGAGCTGAAGAAAGTCGACAACAAGACGAAGACGGTCGAAGGCGGCGGCGACTACCGCAAGGTGAACCCCCGCGGCTACGTGCCCGCCCTCGAGCTCGACGACGGTCAGGTGCTGACCGAGGGACCGGCGATCGTGCAATACCTCGCCGACAGGAAACCGGAGGCCGGACTTGCGCCCAAGAACGGCACCCTCGAGCGCTACCGGCTGCAGGAGTGGCTCAACTTCCTCACTTCGGAGCTCCACAAGCAGTTCTCGCCGCTTTTCAAGCCGGACACGCCCGAGGACTACAAGCCGGTCGCCAAACAGAACCTCGCCACGCGCTTTGACTGGCTCGACCAGCAGCTCGAGGGCAAGGATCACCTGATGGGCAAGCCGTTCACCGTGGCGGACGCCTATCTCTTCGTGCTGCTCGGCTGGACCAAGCCTACGGGCATCGACCTCGCCAGGTGGCCGAACCTTGCCGCGTTCCACAAGCGCGTCGGCGCGCGGCCGAAGGTGCAGGAAGCCCTGCAGGCCGAAGGCCTCCTCAAGAAGGCGGCCTGAGATGCTGCCGAGCGTCTTCATTTCCCACGGCTCGCCCATGCATGCGCTGCAGCCCGGGCCGGCCGGCGAGGCGTGGAAGGCGCTCGGGCAGCGCCTGGGCAAGCCGCGCGCGATCCTCATCGCGTCGGCCCACTGGGAGACCGACCTGCCGATGCTCACCGGCACGGCGCAACCGCAGACCATCCACGACTTCTACAACTTCCCCGAGCCGCTCTATCGCCTGCGCTACCCCGCGCCGGGCGCCCCCGAGATCGCGCGGCGCGCGCAGGCGCTGCTGAAGGACGCAGGCCTCGGCGGATCCATCGACGGCAGCCGCGGGCTCGATCACGGTGCCTGGGCGCCGCTTCTCTACATGTATCCGGAGGCCGACGTGCCGGTGGCACAGATCTCGGTGCAGCCGGCGCTCGGACCCAGGCATCAGCTCGCCGTAGGAAATTCCCTGAAGCCTCTTTCAGATGAAGGCGTGTTGCTGATCGGCTCCGGCCACATGACGCACAACCTGCGCGACTGGGCGCGCGGCCAGGGCGCGCCGGCGCCGTACGCGCGCGAGTTCCAGGCGTGGGTTTTCGACAGGCTGAATGAGCATGACGTCGAAGACCTGATCGAGTACCGCTCGCGCTCCACGCACGGCGTGCGCGCCCATCCCACCGACGAGCACTTCCTGCCGCTGTTCTTCGCATTGGGCGCGGCGCCCGAGCGTGCCGGGCCCGAGCGGGTCTACGACGCGATCGACAGCGGCGTGCTCGCGATGGACGCCTACGTCTTCAGCTGAGGAAGCTGACCATCAAGCAGCATGTAACCGGGGGGACGAATCATTGCCCCTTCAGCAGGCGTTCCCACGCCAGCTCTGCGTACTCAGGCTTGAGCTCAATACCCGTGCATTGCCGCCCAAGTTCGTTGGACACGACGCCGGTCGTCCCCGAGCCCAGGAAAGGATCCAACACCCGGTCCCCTGGCTCGGAGCCGGCCGAAATGCATAGACGCACGAGCGCTTTGGGAAATACCGCGAAATGGCTGCCAGGGTAGGGCTCCGTATTGATGTTCCATACCGTGCGCCGATTCTTTGCCGCCTGCTTTCTGTCGAGCGCGGGCTCGATGATCGCTTCCCAATCGTAGTAGTAACGCTCGGATTTCGAAAACAGGAACAGAAATTCATGCGAGCGCGTAGGACGATCCTTGACGCTCTCGGGCTGACAGTTCGGCTTGTTCCAGACTATGTCGGTGCGCAGATACCAGCCATCCGATTGAAGCGCAAACGCCAACTTCCAGGGAACTCCGATCAGATCCTTGGGCTTCAGACCGCTCGGCGTGGGCGCCCGATAGGACATTGCCCGCCCCTTGTTCTTGGCGTCGTCATCCCGCCACGTGCGTCCCCCTGAGGTATAGCTGTCGCCCATATTCAGCCACAGCGTTCCATCGGCGGCGAGCACACGACGGACCTCCGCAAATAGCTTTACAAGATCGGCAATGTAGTCGTCCACGCTGGCTTCAGCTCCGATCTGCCCCTGGATACCGTAATCCCTGAGTCCCCAGTAGGGCGGTGAAGTCACCGCGCACCGGAAAAGGCCTTCGGGGAAGCCCTTGAGAATCTTTCTGGCGTCTCCGACAATCAACTCACATAGATTGCGCGGGTTCGCAGGCAGCTGCTGCTTGCCTGGAATTTCATCTTCCGGAAATAAGTCTAGAACCTCACCCATTTGACGAGAGCGTCATCCGCCCAAGGCCCGGAAGAGGTCGGCGACCGCGGCGCGGTGCGCGCGCAGGGCCTCGATGCGGGCGATCTGCGCGGCGAGGAGCCCCCGCTCGGCGTCGAGCACGTCGAGCTGGCTCGCGACGCCGTTCTGGTAGCGCAGGCGCGCAAGGCGCAGGGTCTCATTGAGCGCGTTGGCGCGCGCCGACTCGGCGTCGTAGCTCTCCCGCGCGCGTGCCTGGGCGATGAGCGCCGTGCGCACCTCGCCGAAGGCGCCGCGGATCGCCTGCTGGTATTGCGCCACCGCAGCGCGCTCGCGCGCCTCGGCGGCATCGGTGCGCGCGGCGAGGCGGCCGCCGGCGAAGATCGGCTGCGTGACGCCGGCTGCGACCTGCCAGGTTGCAGCCAGGCCGCCGGAGAACAGGTTGGCGAGCGCGGCGCTTTCGCTGCCAAGGAAAGCGGTGAGGCTGATCGAGGGAAACATCTCCGCGCGCGCAACGCCGATGCGCGCGTTGGCGGCGGCGAGCTGCCGTTCGGCGTTGACCAGATCGGGACGCCGCAGCAGGAGCTCGGAGGGCAATCCCGAAGGTATCGCGGGCGGCCCGGGCATCTCTTCGAAGGCTTCGCGGATATTGACCTTGGATTCGAACACCTGCCGGGGCGTGCGGCCCAAAAGCACCGCGAGCGCCACCTCTTCGCGCTCGCGGTCGCGCTCGAGGGGCGGCAGCTGGGCGCGCACCACCGCGGCCTCGGCCTCGAGCTGGCGCAGCTCGAACTGCGAGATCACGCCGCCCTGCAGGCGCCGCCGCTGCAGCTCGAGCGCCTGCTCGCGCAGCGATACGGTGCGGCGTGTGAGATCGACCTGCTCGTCGAGCGCGCGCAAGGCGAAGTAGGACTTGGCCGCTTGCGCGGCAAGCGCGAGACGCACGGCTTCGCGCGAGGCCTCGCTGCCCTCGAGCTCGGCGCGCGCCGCCGCGGCGTTCGAACGCAGGCGCCCGAAGAGGTCCAGCTCGTAGGAGACGTTCAGGGTCGCGCGGTGATTGGTGAACTCGCGCGGGATGCCGGGAAACGAGTTCGCGGTGCGCGTCGAGACCTGCTGCCGGCTGATGCCTGCCTCGGCGTCGACCGTGGGCCAGAAGAACGAGTTGGCCTCGCCGAGGAGCGCGCGGGCTTCATCGACGCGCGCCGCCGCGACGAGGAGATCCCCGTTCCAGGAAAGCGCCTCGTTCACCACGGCATCGAGCGCGGCGTCGTCGTAGATGCGCCACCAGCGCCCGTCCTCGGCGAAGCGGGGCGCGGCCTCCTTCCAGGCCTCGGGCAGCTCGGGCGCCGGGGGGTCGTATTTCGGCTGCAACGAACAGCCCGCAATCAGGGCCGCAGCCAAGGCCAGTACGAGCAGGAAGAGCGGCCTCATTCTTCCCCCCGGTGAGGCGCATGGTGGGGGATGGGCACGCTCTTGTGCGTGACCTCGCGCGCCTGCTCGGCCTCGTGCTTGATGTCGGCGCTCGAGCGCTTCTCGGTGAGGTGGCGGTCGGTCATCAGCTTGAAGAACATCGGCACGAAGAAGATGGCGAGGAAGGTCGCCGCGAGCATCCCGCCCATGACGCCAGTGCCGGCCGACACGCGTGCTCCGGCGCCCGCGCCGGTCGAGACGGCGAGCGGCAGCACCCCGAGGATGAACGCGAGGGAAGTCATCAGGATCGGACGGAAGCGCAGGCGCGCCGCCTCGACCGCGGCGGCGGAGGCCGACAGGCCCTGCTCGTGCTTCATCACCGCGAACTCGACGATCAAAATAGCGTTCTTTGCCGCGAGGCCCAGCAGCGTCACCAGGCCGATCTGGAAGTAAACATCATTCGTCAAACCCCTCAACCAAACGGCCGCGAGCGCGCCGAACGTACCGAAAGGCATGGCGAGCAGCACCGACAGCGGCAGCGACCACTTCTCGTATTGCGCAGCGAGGATGAGGAACACCATGACCACGGCGAGCCCGAGCGCCAGGCCCGAGGTCCCGGCGGAGCGCTTTTCCTGGTACGACACGCCGCCCCAGTCGTAGCTGAAGTCCGCCGGCAGCACCTTGGCTGCGAGCGCCTCGACCGCCTGGATCGCCTGGCCCGAAGACACGCCCGGTGCGCCCTGGCCGAAGATCTTCACCGCCGGCAGGTTGTTGAAGCGGTCGAGCGAGTCGGGTCCGGAGCTGTAGCGTACCTTGGCGAGCGAGTCGAGCGGGATCATCTCGCCCTTCTCTGAACGGACCCACACCTTTCCGATGTCCTCGGGACGGTCGCGGTATTGCGGCGCGGCCGACATCAGCACCTGCCAGGTGCGGCCGAACTTGTTGAAGTCGTTCACGTAGTAGCTGCCCAGCGTCGCCGCGAGCGCGCCGTAGAGCTCCTCCAGCGGCACGCCGAGCGCCTTCGCCTTGTCGCGGTCGACGTCGACCGCGAGCTGCGGCACCGTGGCGCGCCACAGCGTCTGCACCATGCCGAGCTGCGGCTCCTTCTGCGCCGCGCCGACGAACTGGCCGAGCGCCTTGGCCATCTCGCCCGGCCCGCCGGTGCCGCGGTTCTGGATGTAGAACTCGAAGCCGCCGGCGGTGCCCAGGCCGAAGATCGGCGGCGGGCCGAATGCGAGCGCGAGCCCCTCCTTGATGTGGCCGGTCTTCATGAAGAAGTCGCCCACCACCTGAGGCGTGGTCACGCTTCGCTCGCTCCAGGGCTTCTGCGTGACGAAGATGGTCGCGGCGTTGTTGCGGAAGCCGCCGCCGAGGAAATCGAAGCCGGTGAACGCCACCACGTCCAGGTTGTTGGGATTGGAAGCGATCGCCTTGTTGACTTCCGCGACCACCTTGTCGGTGCGCTCCAGGGTCGCCCCGTCGGGCAGGATCACCGCTGCGATGTAGAAGCCCTGGTCCTCGTCGGGCACCAGGCTCCCCGGCGTGATGTGCCACAGCCAGGCCGCGGCCGCGACCATGCAGGCGAAGAGCGCGAGGCCGATGCCGCCGCGCCGGATGATCCACGCGACGCCCGACTCGTAGTGGTCGGTGGCGTGGCCGAACATGCGGTTGAACCAGGCGAAGAAGCCGCGTTGTCTTCTTTTTTCCGGCCTCAGGACGATGACGCACAACGACGGCGTCAGCGTCAGCGCAACCATCCCGGAGATCACCACCGCCATGGAGATCGTCACCGCGAACTGGCGGTAGAGCTCGCCCGTCAGTCCGCCGAGGAAGGCGATCGGCACGAACACCGCGCACAGCACCAGCACGATGGCGATGATCGGGCTGGTCACCTCCTTCATCGCCTTGATCGCGGCTTCGCGCGGCGCGAGACCTTCCTCGTGCATGATGCGCTCGACGTTCTCGAGCACCACGATGGCGTCGTCGACGACGATGCCGATCGCGAGCACCATGCCGAAGAGGGTCAGCGTGTTGATGGTGTAGCCGAGCGCGAGGAGCCCGGCGAAGGTGCCGATGAGCGACACCGGCACCGCGGCAAAGGGAATCAGCGTCGCGCGCCAGCTCTGCAGGAAGAGATACACCACGAGGAACACCAGAAGCATCGCGATGAGGAGGGTCTCGACCACTTCCTTGATCGACACTTCGACGAAGCGCGTGGTGTCGTAGGGGACCGAGTAGGCGAGCCCCTGCGGAAAGCGCCTGGCGATTTCGGCCACAGTACGCTTCACGTCGCCCGCCACCCCCAGGGCGTTGGCGCCGGGCTGCAGGAAGATGCCGACCAGCGTGGCCTCCCGGCCGTTGATGCGGCCGATGAAGTCGTAGTCCTTGGATGCGAGCTCGACGCGCGCCACGTCCTTCAGCCTGAGCGAGGAGCCGTCGGCGTTGGTGCGGACCAGGATGTCCTCGAACTCCTTCGGATCGGCGAGCCGGCCGCGCGTGGTGATCGTGTACACCAGCTCCTGCCCCGGGGGCGCGGGGGACTGCCCGACCTTGCCGGCGGCGAACTGGGCGTTCTGCTCGTTCACCACCCGGATGAGATCCGCAGGGGTCAGCCGGTGCTGTGTCATGCGATCGGGCTGCACCCAGATGCGCATGGCATAGTCCTTGGCCCCGAAGATCTGCACGTTGGTGGTGCCGGGAACCCGCTTGAGAAGGTCGAGCACGTTGAGCGTGACGTAGTTCGAGATGAACACGTCGCTGTGGCGGCCCTCCGGGGAGTAGAACGCGAGCACCTGCAGGAAAGCCGAGGAGCCTTTTTCCACCGTCACGCCCTGCCGGCGCACCTCGAGCGGGAGGCGCGGCTCGGCCTGCTTGACGCGGTTGTTGACGTTGAGCGCCGCCTTGTCGGCGTCGGTGCCGATGTCGAAGGTGATCTGGATCTGCACCACTCCCTGCGAGGTCGAGGTCGAGCTCATGTAGATCATGTGCTCGACGCCGTTGATCTGGTTTTCCAGCGGCGCCGCCACGGTCTGCTCGAGCACCTGGGCGGAAGCGCCCGGATACGTCGCGCTCACCGTCACGACTGGCGGCGCGATCTCGGGATACTGGGCGACCGGCAGCACGCGCATCGCGGCGAGTCCGGCGAGGACGATGAACGCCGAGAGCACCGCGGCGAAGATCGGACGATCGATGAAGAAGCGCGAGAGCATCGCCTACTTCTTCGCGGTTCTCTCTGCCGGCGGCTTTTCAGCCGGGGTCTGGGCTACCGGCTTCCCGGCCGGAGTCTCGGCCACCTTCACCGGCGCCCCCGGGCCGAGCTTGAGCAGGCCGTCGACGATGACGCGCTCGCCCGGCTTCACGCCGGAAGTGATGACCCAGTTGTCGCCGGACCACTCGCCCGCTTCCACCGGCCGCGGCTCGGCCGCGCTCTTCTCGTTGACCACGTAGACGAACTTGCCCTGCGGGCCTTCCAGCACCGCGCGTTGCGGCACGGTGAGGGCGTTGGGCCGGGTGGCGCCGTGCAGGATCACGCGCACGAACTGCCCCGGGCGCAGAGCGCCGTCGGGGTTGGGAACTTCCGCGCGCGCCTCGCGCGTACCGGTCGCGGGCGATACGCGCACGTCGGAGAAGGACAGCCTCCCCTTCTTCGGGTGGATGCTGCCGTCGGCCAGGCGCAGCTCCACTTCGAAATTCTTCGGCAGGCTGAGGCGGCCGGCCTCGGCCTCCTTCTGCAGGCGCGCCTGCTCGTTGTCCGGGATGCCGAAGTTCACCCACATCGGATCGACCTGGATCACCGAAGTGAGCAGCACGTTGGGTCCGGATATGAGCGTGCCCTCGGAGGGCAGCGCGCGGCTGGTGACCCCCGAGACCGGCGCCGCCACCTTGGTGTAGCTGAGATTCAGCTTCGCTTCGTCGAGCCGCGCGCGTGCAGCCTTCAGGTCGGCAGCGCCGATCGTCTCGCCGGATACCGCGTCGTCGTATTCCTTCTGGCTCACCGCGTTTTCCGCATACAGCGGCTTCAGGCGCGCGGCGTTGCGCCGCGCCTGCTCCACGCGCGCCTCGGCGGCGGCGACATCGGCCTGGGCGCGCGCCAGCGCCGCCTCGAACGGCGCCGGATCGATCGTGAAAAGCGATTGCCCCTGCTTGACCTGCGCGCCTTCGCGGAAGTTTCTGGACAGCAGGATGCCGGTGACCCGGGCGCGCACTTCGACTTCGCGCGAGCCGACGGTCTGGCCGGTGTACTCGAGGGTCACCTGCAGCGTCTGGGGCTGCACCGTGGCCACGTTCACTTCGGAGGGCGGCATGCCGCCGCCGGGACCGCCGTGCCCCTTGCCTGCCTTGTCCTGCCCGTCTTGCCCGCAAGCCGCCACCGACAGGACGAGCGACAGCACGGCGACATGTTTGAAACGCATGGGCACTCGCGGTGACGACAAGCGGGGCTAGGATTCTAACCTTCGGGAACGCGCGCACTGTTGCACTTGTAATGGTCTTTGGGGTCGGCTCTATAATCGCTGCGACGCGCCATTTTGTTCCTCCCGCGCGCATCCGGATGGATAACCCGGCGGATGGATAACCCGGACCTCTCCAAGCTCGCGATCGATCGGAGCGCCATGCCCATGCGACGGGCGCGCCGGCGCTGGTGGCCGTGGCTCGTCGGCGCCGCCGTGCTGATCGCCGCTGGCGTCCTTGCCTATGGCCGGTTCGGCGGCGGGGCGACTGCCGTCGAGACCGCCGCCGTGGCCGCGGCCTACCCGTCGCAGGCGGTGACGGTGCTCAACGCCACCGGCTACGTCGTGGCGCAGCGCAAGGCCGCGGTCGCGTCGAAAGCGACCGGACGCCTGGAATGGCTGGGCGTGCTCGAGGGCAGCCGCGTAAAGCGCGACCAGGTGATCGCGCGCATCGAGAACCGCGACGTGGCGGCGAGCCGCGACCAGGCCAAGGCGAACGTGGGCGTCGCCGCCGCAAACCTGGAGCAGGTGCGCGCGGAGGCGCGCGAAGCCGATGCCAACCTGGCGCGCTCCCGCGACCTCGCGGAGAAGAAGTACATCAGCGGCTCGACCCTGGATTCGGCCATCGCGCGCGCCGACCGCGCGCGGGCGGGCGTACGCTCCGGAGAGGCGGCGCTCGCCGCCGCGCAGGCGAACCTCAAGGCCGCCGAGGTGGCGCTCGACCAGACGCTGATCCGCGCGCCCTTCGACGGCGTGGTGCTCACCAAGAGCGCCAACGTCGGCGACAACATCACGCCGTTCTCCAGCGCCGCCGACACCAAGGGGGCGGTGGTGACGATCGCCGACATGGAGACGCTCGAAGTGGAGGCCGACGTCGCCGAATCCTCGCTCGGGAAGGTGAAGGTGGGCCAGCCTTGCGAGATCCAGCTCGACGCATTGTCGGAGCAGCGCTTTTCGGGCGTGGTGCAGCGGATCGTGCCGACCGTGGACCGCGCCAAGGCGACCGTGCTGGTGAAGATCCGCTTCATCGAGCGCGACCCGCGCGTGGTGCCCGACATGGCGGCCAAGGTGGCCTTCCTCGAGCGCGAGCTTGGCGCGGAGGAGCGCAAGGCCGTCCCGGCAGTGCCCAAGTCGGCGCTCGCGGAGCGCGACGGCGCGAAGTACGTGTTCGTGGTGAAGGACGGGCGCGCGCGCCGGGTGAGCGCGGAGGGCGCGCGGCCGCTCGGCGAATTCGTGCAGGTCGAGGGCCTGGCGCTCGGCGAGCGGGTGATCGTCAAGCCGCTCGACAAGATCGCCGACGGCGCCCCGGTCAAGTGACGCGCGCGCTAATCGAGGCTCGCAACATCTTCAAATCGTACCGGCGCGGCGGGCAGGCGGTGCCGGTGCTGCACGACCTCTCGTTCGACGTGCAGCGCGGGGATTTCCTCGGCCTGATGGGACCCTCGGGCTCGGGCAAGTCGACGCTGCTCAACCTGCTCGCCGGGATCGACAAGCCCGACGCCGGCGCGATCCTGGTCGACGGCGTCGACATCACGCAGCTCTCCGAGTCCGAGCTCGCCGACTGGCGCGCCGGCGCGGTGGGCTTCGTGTTCCAGTTCTACAACCTGATGCCGGTGCTGACGGCGTTCGAGAACGTCGAGCTGCCGCTGACGCTCACGCCGCTTTCGCGGCGCGCCCGGCGCGAGCACGTCGCCGCGGCGCTGCGTCTGGTCGGGCTCGCCGACCGGATGGAGCACTATCCGTCGGAGCTTTCCGGCGGCCAGCAGCAGCGCGTGGCGATCGCGCGCGCGCTGGTGACCGATCCGAAGCTCATCGTCGCCGACGAGCCGACCGGCGACCTCGACCGGCAGTCGGCCGCCGAGGTGCTGGCGCTGCTCGACCAGCTCAACGTGCAGTTCGGCAAGACCATCGTGATGGTCACGCACGACCGGCGCGCGGCGGAGCGCGCGCATGCCATCAAGTACCTCGACAAGGGCGAGCTCTCCGAGGGCGAAGACCTCCACGAACGCTCGCTTTATTGATGCAGTTTTTCAAGCTCGTCGCGCGTAACGCCCTGCGCCACAAGCTGCGCACCGGCCTCACCGTGCTCGGACTGGTGATCGCCGTGCTCTCCTTCGGCCTGCTGCAGACCGTCGTCGGCGCCTGGTATGCCGGAGCGAACGCGGCGGCGCCGGATCGCCTGGTCACCCGCAACGCGATTTCGCTCGTCTTCCCGATGCCGCTGCACTACCGCGAGAAGATCCGCGCCGTGCCGGGCGTGAAGCGCGTGGGCGCGGCGAACTGGTTCGGCGGCATCTACCAGGACCCGAAGAAGTTCTTCCCGCAGTTCGCGGTCGACGCCGCGCAGTATTTCGACATGTATCCGGAGTACCGCTTTGCCGGGGACGAGAAGCGCGCCTTCCTGCGCGACCGCCGCGGCGCGGTGGTCGGCCGCAAGCTCGCGGACACCTACGGCTTCAGGGTAGGCGACACGCTGCCCTTGCGCGGCACGATCTTCCCCGGCGACTGGAGCTTCACCGTGCGCGCCATCTACGACGGAGCCGAAGCGCGCACCGACACCTCCCAGATGTTCTTCCACTGGGACTACCTCAACGAGACCATGAAGCGGCGGGTGCCGCGGCGCGCCGACCAGGTCGGCGTGTTCGTGGTCCAGATCGCCGACCCGGCGCGCTCGGCGGAGATCTCGCAGGCGGTCGACGCGCAATTCAGGAACTCCTCCGCCGAGACGCTTACCGAGACCGAGAAGGCGTTCCAGCTCGGCTTCGTCGCCATGACCGAGGCGATCGTGGTGGGCATCCGGGTGGTGTCTTTCGTCGTGGTCTTCATCATCCTCGCGGTAATGGCGAACACGATGGCGATGACCTCGCGGGAGCGGCTCGCCGAATACGCGACCCTCAAGGCGCTCGGTTTCGCGCCCGGCTACGTCGCCGCGCTGGTGTTCGGAGAGTCGCTGGCGATCGCCGCCGCAGGCGGGCTCCTCGGCGTCGCCTGCACGTTCCCGGTGGCGGCATGGTTCAGCACCCAGACCGGCACCCTGTTTCCGGTGCTCGAGGTGAGCCCGACGACCGTGGCGCTGCAGCTCGCCTGCGCCATCGCGGTGGGCGTGGCGGCCGCGGTGCTGCCCGGGCGCCGGGCGGCGCGCGTTCGCATCGTGGAGGGGTTGAGAGCGCTAGGATGAAAGCGGTTCCGATCGCATACAGCCTGCGCAACCTGTGGACGCGCAAGCTCACCACCGCCCTCACCGCGGGGGGCATGGCGCTCGTCGTGTTCGTGTTCGCCGCGGTGCTGATGCTCGACGCCGGCTTGCGCCAGGCGCTGGTGTCGACCGGGCAGCCCGACAACATCATCGTCACCCGCCGCTCCTCCGGCAGCGAGGTACAGAGCGGCGTCGAGCGGGCCCAGGCGGCGCTGGTGGAATCCCAGCCCGAGGTCGCCGAGCGCTCCAAGGAAACCGTGGTCCTGATCGCCCAGCCCAAGCGCGGCGGCGGCGCCGTGAGCAACGTCACCGTGCGCGGGCTGTCGCCGCAGGGCGTCGCGCTGCGGCCGCAGGTGCGCATCAGCACCGGCCGCATGTTCCGCCCGGGCAGCACCGAGGTAATCGCCGGCAGGAGCATCGCCGAGCGCTTCGCCGGCACGGCGATCGGCGAGCGGCTGCGCTTCGGCGGGCGCGACTGGCTGGTGGTCGGCGTGTTCGACGCCGGCGGCTCGGGCTTCGATTCGGAGATCTGGGGCGACGTCGACCAGATGATGCAGTCGTTCCGGCGCCAGGCGTACTCGTCGGTGATCGCGCGCCTTTCCGACCCCGCCGGCTTCGACGCGCTCAAGCGGCGCCTCGAGGCCGATCCGCGGCTCACCGTGGACGTGAAGCGCGAGCGCCAGTTCTACGAGGAGCAGTCGGCGGCGCTCTCGGGCTTCATCAGCATCCTCGGCCTCACGCTCTCGGTGATCTTCTCCATCGGCGCGATGATCGGCGCGATGATCACGATGTACGCCGCGGTCGCCGGCCGCACCGGCGAGATCGGCGCCCTGCGCGCGCTGGGCTTCCGGCGGCGCGCGATCCTGGCCGCATTCCTCGCCGAGGCGCTGCTGCTCGCCGGCGTGGGCTGGCTGTTCGGGCTCGCGGCCGCCTCGGCCATGCAGTTCGTCCACATCTCCACGATGAACTGGCAGTCCTTCGGCGAGCTCGCGTTCTCGTTCACGCTGACACCGAAGATCGTGCTGCAGTCGCTCGCTTTCGCGGCGGTGATGGGCCTCGCCGGCGGCGTGCTGCCCGCGCTGCGCGCGGCGCGCCTCAGGATCGTCGATGCCCTGCGCGCAGCCTGAGCGGGTTCGACAACTCCTCGCCTTCGGCGTCGAACCGGGTGGCGTGCTGCTGGTGCACGCGGCCTTCTCCACCGTGGCGCCGGTCGAAGGCGGCCCGCGCGGCCTCGTCGAAGCCCTCCTCGGGGCGCTGGGCAAGCGCGGGACGCTCGTCATGCCCAGCATGGCCGATGACGACGACGTCGCGTTCGACCGCAGCCGCAGCCCTTGCCGCGCCGTCGGCGTGCTCGCCGACACCTTCTGGCGGATGCCGGGCGTGCTGCGCAGCGACAGCCCGCACGCCTTCGCCGCCTGCGGCCCGCACGCGGAGCACATCACGCAGCCGCACCCGGTGGACATTCCGCACGGCCTGGAGAGCCCGCCCGGCCGCGTCTACGAGCTCGGCGGGCAGGTGCTGCTGCTCGGCGTCGGACACGATGCCGACACCACGATCCATGTCGCCGAGCACCTTGCGCGCGTGCGCTACCGTCAGCCGAAGCACGCCACCGTGCTCGAGAACGGCAAGCCGAAGCGCTACGAGTACGGCGAAACCGACCACTGCTGCGAGAGATTCGGCCTGCTCGATGCGTGGCTCGGCGACAAGCAGCGGCGCGCAAAGGTGGGAAACGCCGAAGCGCGCCTCGCCCGCTCGCGCGACATCGTGGCGGCAGCTTCAACGCGCCTGCGTGAGAACGAGACCGTGTTCCTGCACGCGCCGGGAAGCTGCCGCGAGTGCGATGTTGCGCGAGCCGCCATTCTCTAGAGGTGGATGGTATTCGCGAGGCGGCGCTCGCGTGCCTTGGCCAGGGCCTCGGTGCGCGTCCTTACACCGAGCTTGCGGAACACGGATTCGACATGGAACTTCACGGTATGGAGCGAGATGCTCAGCCGGCGCGCGATCATCTTGTTGGTCAGCCCCTCATCGATCGCCGCCAGCACTTCGAGCTCACGCGGCGTTAGTAGTGTCTGCAGGGTGTGCTCTTGCATCGCGGCGAAACCGGCTTGCGCCTCCCCGGCGCTGCGCACCGTCAATCCCGCTGCGACCGCGCGGAGCGCGGCATCGATCTGGTTCGCCGGGCAATCGCCGTCGCAGAGCACGATGTCGGCGGCTTCCGTCGTGTCCACGGACTGGTGGCCCGCATCGCGCACGATGGCGAGCAAACCCTCGCGGCGCGCAGGATCCGCGGCAAGGACGAGGACCCGCAGACAGGGAGCCAGAGCGAGCTCGGCGGCGGGCCTCATGTTGCGGGGCGCGCCTCGATCACGGCATCGAGCGAAAGCACCGCTCCGCCCCGCACCACGCGCAGCGCGGCCTTGCGGCCGATCCCGCCCTTGGCGAGCTCGCCGGCGAGCCGGCGAAAGCCCGGTGCCGGCGCGTCGTTGACGGAGAGGACGATGTCGCCGGCCACGACGCCGGCCTTGGCCGCCGGGCCGTCCTCGACGAGCGACATCACCATCAGCCCGCTCGATTGGCCGGCCTGCTCGCGCAGCGCGTCCGGCACAGCGACCGGGTGCAGGGCGACGCCGAGCCAACCGCGCGCGACCTGCCCGTCCTTGAGGAGCGCGGGGACGATGCGCTCGACGGTGAGCGCCGGAATAACGAGCACGCGCGAGCGCGGGCCGAATGTGGACATGCCGAGGAACGTCCCGGCCGCGCTGACCACCGGTCCTCCTTCCTCCGCGCGCGCAAGGCGCAGGTCGAGCGCAATGCGCCGGTCGATCAACCCGCCGGCCATGCTGTGCCATTGCGGCCCCGCGAGGTTGACGGCGCCCAGGCGCACGCTCGCGCCGCCGGTGCCGTCCGCTCCCAGCGCCAGCGCGAGCGCGCCTGCCTGTGCCTCCCCGGCAACGAGGGCGGGCGGCGAGCCCGGCGCAGCGAGACGCAGCACGGCGATGTTCGTGCCCTGATCGCGGCCGACGAGCTTCGCCGTCGCAACCGCGCCTCCTGCCAGCACCAGCTCGAATTCCTCCCGCCTGGGCAGCGACTGTTCCGAGGCAACCGCCACATCGGGCTGCCAGAGCGTGGCTGAGAGATGCCGCTCGGGAGAAAGGCGGACTGCGGCAACGGCGGCCTGCAAAGCGGCCGTCCGGGCAGCGAGGTCCGTGGACAGTTGTGCGAGCAGGTCAGTCATGAGATCTCCTCTGAGCTGTTCATTAACGACAGGGAAGATAAGGCGGCAGGCAATGGACGCCTACCGGCTGAATGGCCGGGTCACTGACGGCCGGGCCAGGCGCGCATCGCCGTCTCGGCGGTGGCGAGCAGGCGCCTGCGCGCGACGCCGGCGCGGGCCTGCAGCGACATGCCCTGGAAGACCGCGCTGTAGAAATCGACCAGCGCGTCGGTGTCGGTGCCTTGAGGCAATTCGCCCTCGCGCAGGCCGCGGTCGATGCGCGCCTTGATGATCGTCCGCATGCTCGCCCGGCGCTCCGCGAGCTCGGCCTGGAGCGTGTCCGAGGAGCACTGCATCGCCGAAAACACCAGCATGGAGCCCCGCGGCGCCCCGGCGCGGGCGAGCTCGCGGGCGGCTTCGGTGAGCAGGCGCCGCACCGCGGCCATCGCCGTCGGCTCTTCGTCGAACCATTTCGCCATCGACTCGACGCGCCGCTGCTGGTAGCGCCCGAGCGCCTCGAGGTAGAGCCGCTCCTTGTCGCCGAAGGCGGCGTACAGGCTGGGCGGGTTGATGCCCATGGCGCGCGTGAGGTCGCTCACCGAGGTCGCCTCGTAACCCTTGCGCCAGAAGAGATGCATCGCGCGCTCGAGGGCGCGGCCCCGGTCGAATGACCGCGGCCGGCCGCGCGGCTTGTCGGCGCTCCTTTGTCGCATGTGGCAACGCATATTACATGTGTAGCAATCGCTAAGGAATGTGAAAGAGTCCGGTGCAACGCCACGCCTAGAGTGCCGCCTGATCCGTAGGGATCGCTACAGATTAGGAGGTTCGTTCCATGAGCTCAGTTCAATCCATCGGGCGCCGCAGCGTGGTGGCAGTGGCGGTGCTGGCCGTTCTGGTTGGGGTGGGCGCGGGCGCGTTCGCGCTGCGCACCGTAGGGGCTGAAACCAAGGCAGGCGCCCCGAGCAAGGCTACGGCTGCGGCCGGCGCCGCGCCCCAGGCGCTGCCCGTGCCGGTCGCGGTCATCGAGCAGCACGACGTCACCACCTGGGACGAGTTCTCCGGCCGGCTCGAGGCGGTCGAGCGGGTCGACGTGCGCTCGCGCGTCGCGGGCGCGGTCAAGTCGGTGCACTTCACCGAGGGCGCGCTGGTGAAGAAGGACGAGCTCCTCATCACCATCGATCCGGACCCCTACGCCGCCGAGGTGGAGCGCGCGCAGGCGCAGGTCGTCGCGGCCCAGGCGCGCGTGACGTACACCAAGAGCGAGCAAGAGCGCGCGAAGCGGCTATGGGATGAGAGCGCGATCGCGCGGCGCGAGCTCGACGAGCGAATCAACGCCGCGCAGGAGGCTGAGGCAAACCTTCGGGCTGCCCAGGCTGCGCTCACCTCTGCAAAACTGAATCTTTCCTATACGCAAGTACGCGCCCCGGTTGCCGGCCGCGTCGGCAGGCTCGAAGTCACCGTCGGCAACCTGGTGCCGGCCGGTCCCGGCGCGCCGGTGCTCACGACCCTCGTCTCGGTGAATCCCATCTATGCCAGCTTCGACGCCGACGAGCACGTGGTGCTGCGCACGCTGAAGGAAGGCAAGAAAGACGTCGCTGTCGAAGCGGAGACGGTCACCAACGGCGGCCGCAAGCTGCAGGGGCGCCTGCAACTCATCGACAACCAGGTGAACACGCGGAGCGGCACGGTGCGCGTGCGCGCTGTGTTCGACAACCGCGATGGCAGCCTCATCGCGGGCCAGTACGTCAAGCTGCGGATGGGCCGGGCGAAATCCGAGCCGGCGATCCTGGTGAGCGAGCGGGCGATCGGCACCGACCAGGACAAGCGGTTCGTGTTCGTGGTCGGGGCGGATAACAAGGCGACCTGGCGTCAGGTAACGCTCGGCGGCACGGCCAGCGGGCAGCGCATCGTCACGGCCGGCCTCGAGCCGGGCGAGCGGGTGGTGGTGAACGGCCTGCAGCGCGTGCGGCCCGGAGCGCTCCTCGCGCCTCAGGAGGCGAAGTGAATCTTTCAAGATTCTTCATCGACCGGCCGATATTCGCCGGCGTCCTGTCGGTCCTGATCCTGCTCGGCGGGCTGATCTCGCTCGGCCTGCTGCCGATCTCCGAATATCCGGAGGTCGTGCCGCCCTCGGTCGTGGTGCGCGCGAACTACCCCGGCGCGAGCCCCAAGGTGATCGCGCAGACGGTCGCAACGCCGCTGGAAGAGAGTATCAACGGCGTGGAGAACATGCTCTACATGTCGAGCCAGGCGACCACCGACGGCGTCATGACGCTCACCGTCACGTTCAAGATCGGCACGAATCCGGACCTGGCGCAGCAGCTGGTGCAGAACCGCGTGCAGCAGGCTGAGCCGCGCCTGCCCGAGGAAGTGCGCCGGCTCGGCGTGACCACGGTGAAAAGCGCGGTCGACCTGACAATGGTGGTGCACCTCGTATCGCCGAAAGAGCGCTACGACATGACCTACCTGCGCAATTACGCGCTGCTCAACGTCAAGGACCGCCTCGCCCGCATCGAGGGCGTGGGCCAGGTGCTGATGTGGGGCAGCGGCGACTACGCGATGCGCGTGTGGCTCGATCCAAGCAAGGTCGCCGAGCACAATCTGTCGGCGAACGACGTGGTGCGCGCCATCCGCGGCGAGAACGTGCAGGCCGCGGTCGGCGTGGTGGGCGCCTCCCCCGCCCCGGACCGGACCGACCTGCAGCTTTCGGTCAACGCGCAGGGGCGCCTCGCGAGCGAGGCGGAGTTCGGCGACATCATCGTCAAGACCGAGCGCAACGGCGCCGTGACGCGGCTGCGCGACGTGGCGCGCATCGAGCTCGGCGCCGCGGAGTACGCGCTGCGCTCGCTTCTCGACAACAAGCCCGCGGTGGCGATCGGCATCTTCGCCGCGCCGGGCTCCAACGCGATCCAGATCTCGGACAACGTGCGCAAGACGATGGTCGAGATCAAGAAGAACATGCCCGAGGACGTGGACTACAGCATCGTCTACGACCCGACGCAATTCGTGCGCGCCTCCATCAAGGCCGTGGTCAGGACGCTGCTGGAAGCGACCGCCCTGGTCGTGCTGGTCGTCATCCTCTTCCTGCAGACCTGGCGCGCGTCGATCATCCCGCTCGTCGCGGTGCCGGTGTCGATCGTTGGCACTTTCTCGCTCCTGTATTTGTTCGGCTTTTCGATCAATGCTCTGAGCCTGTTCGGCCTGGTGCTCGCGATCGGCATTGTCGTGGACGACGCGATCGTCGTGGTCGAGAACGTCGAGCGCAACATCGCCGAGGGCCGCAGCCCGCGCGAGGCGACCTACCAGGCGATGCGCGAAGTGACCAACCCGATCATCGCGATCGCGCTGGTGCTGGTCGCGGTGTTCGTGCCGCTCGCCTTCATCAGCGGTCTGTCGGGTCAGTTCTATCGCCAGTTCGCGATGACGATCGCGATCTCCACCGTGATCTCCGCGATCAACTCGCTCACGCTTTCCCCTGCATTGGCTGCGCTCCTGTTGAAGGGTCATGAGGGGAAGAAGAACGCGTTCTTCCGCGCCTTCAACAAGGTTTTCGGCACCGCGTCGAACGCCTACAGCCGCAGCGTAGGCGGCGTTCTCGGCCGCAAGACGCTGATGATGGGGATCTACGTCGCGCTGCTGGCGCTCACCGGGGTGCTGTTCAAGGCGGTGCCCGACGGTTTCGTGCCGCAGCAGGACAAGCAGTACCTGATCGGGTTCGCCCAGCTTCCCGACGGGGCTACGCTCGACCGCACCGAGGACGTCATGCGCCGCATGGGCGAGATCATGATGAAGCAGCCGGGCGTGGAGAACGCGGTCGGCTTCCCGGGCCTTTCGATCAACGGCTTCACCAACAGCTCGAACTCCGGGATTGTCTTTGCCGCGCTCAAGAACTTCGATGAGCGCAAGAGCCCGGCACTGAGTGGCGGAGCGATCGCCGGGGCGCTGAACAAGCAGTTCGCCGGGATCCAGGACGCGTTCATCGTGATTTTCCCGCCGCCGCCGGTGCAGGGCCTCGGCACGACCGGCGGCTTCAAGCTCTACCTCGAAGACCGGGCATCGCTCGGCTACGAGGCGCTCGACCAGGCGACCAAGGCGTTCCTGGCGAAGGCCTACCAGGCTCCCGAGCTCGCGGGCCTCTTCTCCACCTACCAGGTGAACGTGCCGCAGCTCTACGCCGACATCGACCGCACCCGCGCGCGCCAGCTCGGCGTGCCGGTCACCGAGGTGTTCGACACGATGCAGATCTACCTCGGCAGCCTCTACGTGAACGACTTCAACAAGTTCGGCCGCACCTACTCGGTGCGCGTGCAGGCGGATGCGCCGTATCGCGCGCGCGCCGAGGACATCGGGCTGCTCAAGGTGCGCTCGAACACCGGTGAGATGGTGCCGCTCTCCGCTCTCATGAACGTGCGTCCGGCGGCCGGACCCGAGCGCGCGATCCGCTACAACGGCTTCCTCGCCGCCGATATCAGCGGCCGCAGTGCACCCGGCTTCTCGTCCGGCCAGGCGCAGGACGCGATCGAGCGCATCGCCGCCGAGACCCTGCCGAAGGGCATCGAATACGAGTGGACCGAGATCACCTACCAGGAGATCCTGGCCGGCGACTCGGCGCTCTGGGTCTATCCGCTCGCGATCTTCCTCGTGTTCCTGGTGCTCGCCGCGCTCTACGAGAGCCTCGCGCTGCCGATCGCGATCATCCTCATCGTGCCGCTGTCACTGGGCGCGGCGCTGACCGGCGTGTGGCTCACGCACGGCGACAACAACATCTTCACGCAGATCGGCTTCATGGTGCTGGTGGGGCTCGCGGCGAAGAATGCGATCCTGATCGTGGAATTCGCGCGCGAGCTCGAATTCACCGGCAGGACCCCGGTGCAGGCAGCGATCGAGGCGAGTCGCCTCAGGCTGCGGCCGATCATCATGACCTCGATCGCCTTCATCATGGGCGTGCTGCCGCTCGCCTACTCGGTCGGCGCCGGCGCCGAAATGCGCCAGGCGATGGGTATCGCGGTGTTCGCAGGGATGATCGGCGTCACGGCCTTCGGCATCTTCCTGACGCCGGTGTTCTACGTGCTGCTGCGCGCCCTGACGGGCAACCGGCCGCTGAAGCGCCACGGGGAAGTGCCGCACGATGCCGACGCCTTCGGCGGCGGCGGCGCGATCAAGCCGCTTCCGGCCGCGGCGATCGAGAAGGAAGCTCCATGAGCTCTGAGCGGATGAAATGGGGTCCGTCCCTGTTTTTCGTGTTCTTCGCCGCCGTGCTGCTCGCCGGCTGCGCGAGCTCGCTGCCGAGGATCGAGCCAGAAAGGCTGCCGCCCACGCCGGCGGCCTTCAAGGAAGGCGACGGCCGATGGACGCAGGCTCCGCCGGCGGAAGCGCAGCCGCGCGGCGAATGGTGGAAGGCGTTTTCCGACCCGGTGCTCGACGAGCTCCTCGAGCGCGCCAACGGCGCCAATACGAGCATTCAGGTGTCGACAGCGCGCCTCGCCCAGGCCCGTGCCCTGGTGCGCGCGGCCGATGCGGAGCGCTCGCCCCAGGTGGCGCTGGGCGCGAGCGCGACGCGCGCGCAGGGAATCGTCGGCGGCACCGCGGGACCCGCGCGCAATATCTTCGCCACCGGAGTGGACTTTTCGTACGAGGTGGACCTCTTCGGCCGGCTTTCGCATGCCAGCGCCGCCGCCGTGCTCGACGCGCAGGCGAGCGAAGGCCTGCTGCAGAGCACGAAGCTCCTGGTGCAGGCGCAGGTGGCGCAGACCTATCTCGCCCTGCGCGCGGTAGACGACGAGAGAGCGCTTGTCAGAAGCACCGTCGCCGCGTACCGCGAGACGCTCGCGCTCACCGAGCGTCGCTGGCGCGCGGGCGACGTCGCGGAGCTCGACGTGGCGCGCGCGAATACCGAGGTCGCTGCCACCGAGTCCGACGCGCTGGCGCTCGACCGCCAGCGTGCCGAGCTCGAGCACGCGCTCGCCTTGCTGGTCGGCGAAGCCGCATCGAACTTTTCCCTTCCGGTTGCGCAGTGGGATAGCGCGCTGCCCGTCATCCCGGCGGGACTGCCCGGAACCCTTCTCGCACGCAGGCCCGATGTCTCGGCGGCGCAGCGCACGATGCTCGCCGCGCAAGCGCGCGTGGGCGTGGCCAAGGCGGCCTACTTCCCACGGGTGGCGCTGACCGGGACCGCCGGGTACGCGTCGAGCGACCTGTCCGAGCTTTTCCAATGGTCCTCGCGCGCGTGGCTCCTCGGCGCGGTCGCCTCGCTGCCCGTCTTCGACGGCGGCCGGCGCAAGGCCGGCGTCGAGTTCTCGACCGGCGAGCTGGATGCGGCGGTGGCAGGCTATCGCGAGCAGATCCTCGCGGCGTTCAAGGATGTCGAAGACCAGCTCTCGGCGCTGCGCCTTCTTGCCGAGCAGGCCGAGGCGCAGGGCCGCGCCGTGCAGTCCGCGAGCCGCAGCACGGCGCTCTCGGACTCGCGCTACCGCAACGGCTACGTGAGCCAGCTCGATCTGCTGGACGCGCAGAGAAGCGAGCTGCGCAACCGCCGCCAGGCGCTGCAGGTGCGCGCCGCGCAGTACCAGGCGAGCGTCGCCCTGGTGCGCGCGCTCGGCGGCGGCTGGGACGTGAACTAGAGAAATCAGGGGGTTGCGGCAGCGATTGCCGAGCCGGCCGCGACGTTATATTTTTTTGGCACCCATGCTGCGCCAAAGCTTCGCCCGCCGCGAGGATCTCGGCCTCACGCCGACCGAGTTCGCCGTGCTGCGCCGCCTGGACAGCCCGCGCAGGATCCAGGATTTCGTCTACCGGCTGAAGCAGA
>Ga0247825_10000454_pt1 | contig 26067 bp, 18 predicted proteins | sample 13C_Vanillin_Day_FD_194413 | JGI IMG/M metagenome (GOLD analysis project Ga0247825, IMG submission 194413) | Soil microbial communities from agricultural site in Penn Yan, New York, United States - 13C_Vanillin_Day48 | ecosystem: Environmental > Terrestrial > Soil > Agricultural land | place... | reverse complement strand
CTCTCTGGACGACCGCATCGTGAACCAGTTCGCGCTCTTCTCGGTGATGAACGGCCCGATGCTGCGGCTGGACACGTTCCTCGAGAGCCAGGAGCGGGGCGTGCGCAGGCTCATCGTCCCGGCCTCGCTCAAGTGGGAGGTGCGGGACAAGCTGGACCAGGCCAACATCACGGAGCGTGTGCTCTTCCCGGGCCTGGACGGCCTCAGCCGCTGGCTGCGGCGGTACTACAGCTCGCGCCAGCAGTGAGGCTCAGCGCCGCCGGGCCCTCAGGCCTCGGCCTCGATGTAGCGCCTGTGGATAGGGTGCGTCGGATCAGAGGTGATGTCCCCCGTCAGCCCGGCGCGGTGCTCTGCCTCGGTGCGCTCGATGATCTCCTTCTCCGCCTTGTTCGCCGCGACGCCAAACAGCAGGGTGACCACCACGATGCCGAGGAAGATGAGAACACCCAGCAGTGCGGACCAGACGATGAGCATGACCTGACCTCGCTTTCAGAAAGAAGGGCCCACCCGGGCCGTGACCCTGAAAGGATGGGGACGCCTCGGAGTGCTTGCTGGGACCCTGCCGGCGCCCCTCGCCCGCCTGGAGGGCATGCAAGCAGCCTTCGATGAGCGGTCACGCTGATCCACCGTCCCTACCTTTTCCGCACTCAAACGGAGGTGGCTCATGCCCGACGTTGATCTGCCCATTGTCAGCGATGTGCGCTCCCTGATTCCACCCTCTCTGCAGCGCACCGTGCGCCGCTCATTGTCCCGGGGTCCGGAGGCGGGAATACCCGCGCGAGCGCTCTTCGGGGTGCTCCCCATCAAGCGGCTCATCCCGCAGGACGTCCACTCGCTGCTGGACTACGCCAGCGGCCTGACGCTGGCGGGAGTGGCGCTCTGCACGAAGGCTCCGGCCTGCAACGCGGGGCTGGCCCTCGGGCTGTCGATCACCGGGGTGTCCCTGCTCACCGACTACCGGCTGAGCCTGCGCAAGATCATCCCCATCGAGGTGCATGAGTCCCTCGACTACCTGTGGGGTCTCACGGCGATCGCCGCGCCCTTCGTGTTCGGCTACGCGCGCCGCTCGCCGCTGTCGGCCTTCATCCACATCGCGGCGGGGGTGAAGGTGATCATCGGCTCGCTCTTCACGGACTACCGCGCGCAGGTGGGGGTGAAGTGGGGCAAGGTCCGGTTGGCCGAGAAGCTGCCCCCGGCCGGGGCGACGGTCGGCGCATAGCTCGGAACTCCTCGCCTGGAAGCGCGGGCCATTCGCCTCGGTGGATGGCCCGCGTCATGTGCGGGCCAGGTCATTCCTCCTTGAAGTTGATGTCGACGTAGGTGGTCTGCCCCGCGATCACGGTGATCTTCCGCTCCACCTCTTTCTTCAGGGCGGAGTTGACGAGCCGCACGGTGTGCTTGCCTGGAGCGAGCGAGATCTTCCTCGCTCGGACGCGTCCCAGCTGGAATCCATCCAGGTACAAGTTGGCCTCGGGCTCGACCAGCAGGTCGAGCGTGCCCTGCCCTGCCGCCGAGGGCTGACTGCGTGCGCGTCGTGTCGTCGAAGCCTCGCGCTTGGGACCGACTCCCGCATCCGGTGGAGAAGGCGGCGCCGGAGGGACAGGTGCCGCGCTCTCCAGTGGCCCCAGCGCTCCGAGAGGAGGGGGCACGCCGCCTGGCGGACGTGGCTCTGGAGGAGAAGGCTTGGGAGGTGGCTGCTCCGGAGGGGGAGTGGCCAGCGTGGGGCTGGGCTTATTTGCGGGAACGGGCGGAGACCTGCTGGGAGCCAGGACCCGATGACTCAGATATCCACCGCCTGCCAGCACCAGCAGGACACCGACGCGAGCCACCCAGACCGTGTCTCTCTCGAGAGCCCGCGACACCCTGGAAGGTGGAGACGGAGGTAGAGGCGGAGGCGAGGGTTCTATCGGAGGCTCCGCGGCCTGGGGAGGCTGGCTGATCGCTCGGAAGATGAGCTTCGAGGGGCGCTCGATGGAGGTGCGCTCCTCCTTGGGCTCTCTCGCCTCGAGCGGCCGTGCCTCCACGATCGGCGCCGGATCGGTGGAAGGCTTCACGGGAGCCACTGGGGGCGGCTCGATGGGAGGCTGGGACTGAGAGAACCTGGGGTTGCTCCGTGGGCCGCTGCTCGTCTTCTGGCCGAGCGGTAGCACGCCCTCGGCTCCCGCCGTCATCATGGCGACGAGCAGGGATAACTGCGAGGCCCCCATGGGCTTGCCGGTCGAGAGGAGGAACTCCTCCAGATCCGCCTGCAAGGAGGCGCAGTCCGAGTAGCGCCGCTCGCGCTCCTTGGCGAGGGCCTTGGCCAGGACGCGCTGGAGTCCCTCGGGCACATCGGGCCGGCGCTGGGCGACAGGGACCTGCAGCTCGAAGAGGATGGCCTGGACCATGAGGGCCTCCGAGGTCGCCATGAAGGGCTTGAGGCCGGTGAGCAGCTCATAGAGGACGACTCCCAGCGCATAGACATCCGCCCGCCGATCCAGGGGCTCGTTGCGCAGCTGCTCGGGCGACATATACGCGAGCTTTCCCTTGAGGATGCCTGTCTGGGTATGAGGGCTCTGCCCGGCGGCCTTGGCGATGCCGAAGTCCACCACCTTCACCGCGCCCTGCCGGGACAACAGGAGGTTGTCGGGGCTGATGTCGCGGTGGACGATGTTCATGGGCAGGTTCGTCGCGGGATCCTTGAAGTCATGGGCGAACGCCAGGCCCTCGCAGGCGGCGCTGATGACGCGGGCACAGAACGCGAGGGGCAGCGACAGGCTGACGCTGCTGGCCCGGCGGATCATCTCCCGGAGGTTGGGCCCGTCGATGTACTCCATGGCGAGGAAGTAGGTGCCCTCGGCCTCACCGAAGTCGAAGATGTTGACGATGTTGGGGTGGTTGAGCTGGGCGGCGAGGCGTGCCTCGGACAGGAACATGTCCACGAAGGTGGGCTCGGAGGACAGGTGCGGCAGGATGCGCTTGAGCACGCACAGCTTCTCGAAGCCCATGGGCCCGGCCGCCTTGGCAAGAAAGACTTCGGCCATGCCGCCCGTCGCGAGCTTGTGGATCAGATGATACTTCCCAATCTGCATGGCGGCCTTCCCAGGCTGCGCGACCTCGCTCCGCCGCGGGAACGGTCCCCCTGGTCGAACACACAGGTACATGACGCTCGGGTGAATGGGTGTACCACCTAAGTGGTACTCACAACTGTCAGCGATCGGGCTATCGATCCTCGCGGGCATGTCGACCAAGCCTGACGACATATTCACCCTCTCCGTGATCGGCCGTGGGAACACCGTCGCCTATGGATCTCCGGTGCTCATCTTCGGCGCGTCGGGGCGGACGGGACGGCTTCTGGTCGAGCAGGCGCTGTCAGCGGGCCATACGGTCACGGCCTTCGTACGCAACCGCGGTAACCTGTCCGCGCGGCACCCGAGGCTGCACATCATCGAGGGCGATGTCCTGAATCCGGACGCGGTCGACGCGGCCATGCTGGGTCAGCGGGCGGTGGTGTCAGCGCTGGGGTTCTCGGGCCGCAAAGGGACGGAGTCCCTGGTCAAGGCCATGGAGAACATCGTGGCCGCCATGCGGAAGTACCGGGTCCATCGCCTCATCTGCCTGGCGCCTCCGCCCGCGCGGGAGGGCTGGGCTCGCCGCGGGCTGCTGCGCCGGCTCCTGTCGCTCTTTCTCCCGAAGGACCCCGCCATCCCTGCGTGGGAGCGCCAGCTGGACTCCATTCGCGGGAGCCCGCTGGAGTGGGTGCTCGTCCGTCCCACGCGGCTCACGGATGAGCCAGCCCGCGGCACCTACCACGTCTCCGTGGGGTGGGCCGAAGTGCCCGAGGGCATCTCCCGGGCCGACGTCGCCATGTTCATGCTCGAGCAGCTTCAGGGAAGGCGCTACGTCCGGCTCTCTCCCGTCCTCGGCGGATGACTCTCCTCCGAGGAAGGCGGTTCAATCCGCCTGCCCACGGCGCGGCAGGCTCAGCCAGAAGCGAGTGCCGTCCGCCTCCGTGGAGGTGACTCGCAGCGCGCCTCCGTGGGCGCGGACGATCTCGTGGGTGATGTAGAGCCCCAACCCCAGCCCGGTACGCGCCGCACCGCGGCCCCCTTCGACGCCCCGTACAAAGGGATCGAAGATGTGGGGCAGCCGCTCCGCGGGGATAGGCAGCCCCACGTTGTGCACCTGCACGCAGACTCCGTCCCCTTCATCCTTCGCGCTCACCTCCACCGGGCTGTCCTCGGGAGAGTATTGCACCGCGTTGCCCACCAGGTTGGAGGCCGCCTGGGCAATGCGGTCCGCATCCCAGTCTCCCCAGCCATTGCCAGACAGGCTCAGCTCGAAGCGCCTCTGCGGGTGCGCCACCTCCAGCTCCTCCACCACCTGACGCAGCACGTCGTGCACGTTCATACGCGCCCGGTTCACCGGGTAGCCACCTCCGAGCCGGGCCCGGGTGAAATCCAGCAGATCGTTGATCATCCGCGTCATCCGATCCGAGGAGATGGAGATGCGATTGACGGCCTTGCGCTGGGGCTCGGTCAGCCCCCCATAGCGCAGCAGCAGCCCCGCGTTGCCCGAGATGGCGTTCAACGGATTGCGCAGATCGTGCCCGAGGATGGCCAGGAACTGCTCGCGGAAGAGCGCCGTCTGCCGCTGCGCCTCCTCCCGCTTGAGCCCCTCTTCCACCCGCTTGCGCTCGATGGCGTAGCGCAACGCGCGCACCAGCAGCGGGCCCGTCACCTGGCCCTTCACCAGGTAGTCCTGCGCCCCCTGGTGCACCGCCTGCACCGCGAGCTGCTCATCGTCCGTGCCCGTAAGCACCACCAGCGGCACCGCCGACGCCGCCTGCAGCAGCAGTGAGATGTTGCCCAGCCCGTGCCCGTCCGGCAGCGACAGATCCAGCAGCACCGCGTCCAGCTTCGACTCGCGCGCCACCCGCTCCGCCTCCGCCAGCCGCATCACGTGCAGCACCTCGAAGCGCACGGAAGGCACCTCGCGCAGCTCCTCCTGGATGAGCCGGGCGTCACCGGGGTTGTCCTCCACCAGCAGCAGCCGAAGCGGTTGTTCCTGAGGAGCCATGGCGCTCACGCCTTCGGAGGTAGCCGCACCACCGAGAGCCAAAAGTCATCAATGGAGCGGACCACGGAGATGAACTGCTCCAGATCCACGGGCTTGGTGATGTAGCAGTTGGCGTGCAGATCATACGTGCGGAGGATGTCCTCCTCCGCCTTCGAGGTGGTCAGCACCACCACCGGGATGCGCCGCAGCACCGGATCCTCCTTGATCTCCGCCAGCACCTCGCGGCCGTCCTTCCGGGGGAGGTTCAGGTCCAGGAGGATGAGGTCCGGGCGGCTCGCGTTCGCGTGGCCCTCCAGGCGGCGCAGATAGGCCAGCGCCTCCACGCCGTCCTTCGCGATGGCGAGGTTGTTGCGCACCTTGCCCTCCTTGAGGGCCTCGATGGTCAACCTCACGTCGCCTGGGTTGTCCTCCACGAGGAGGATCTCAATGGGCCTGCCGTGCTCTGCGAAGTTCATCCCTGGGAAGCCTTGGAGGCCGGAGCCTCAGTCGGTACTGCGGGAAGCGTGAACCAGAACGTGGAGCCCTCGCCGGGCCGGGACTCCACACCCATGCGTCCTCCATGACGCTCAACGATCTTCTTGCAGATGGCCAGCCCAATCCCCGTGCCCGGGTACTCCTCACGGCCATGCAGGCGCTGGAAGATGATGAAGATGCGCTCGAAGTACTGCGGATCGATGCCCAGTCCGTTGTCCTTCACCGTGAAGCGCCATGCCTCCCGCCCCTGCGGCTCGGCGGCCACCTCGACACGCGGCGGTTCCTGGCCGTGGAACTTCAGCGCGTTGGCCAGCAGGTTCTGGAACAGCTGGGTGAGCTGGGATTCATCCGCGAGTACGGCAGGCAGCGGGCCTACCTTCACCTCTCCCTTCGTCTCGTGGAGCATGGCCTGCAGGTTCTCCACCACGTGCTGAACCACCGGCGCCGTCTCGCACGGCCTGAGCTCCCGGCCCCGCGTGCCCACTCGCGAGTACGCGAGCAGATCCTGGATGAGCCGCTGCATCCGGTTCACCCCTTCCACTGCGTAGCCAATGAACTCGTCCGCGTCCTTGTCCAGCTTGCCTCGGTAGCGCCGCGCCAGGAGCTGGGTGTAGCTGGCGACCATGCGCAGCGGCTCCTGCAGATCATGCGAGGCCACATAGGCGAACTGCTGCAGCTCCTCATTGGAGCGCGACAGCTCCTCGGCATGCAGGCGCAGGGACTGCTCCGCGCGGCGGCGCTCCACCCCCTGGGTGATGATCTCCGCCACCGCCGCGAGCACCTCCGAGGTCTCCCATGGGATGGGCTCGGCGCCGAAGACCGCGAACACCCCCACGAGCTGCTCACCCAGCACCAGCGGGTAGCCGGCAAACGACTCCATCCCCTTCCGGAGCACCCACCCCAGGTCCATTGCATCTGGCGCGTGCCGCAGCTCATTCGTCGTGTACGGCCTGCGCTCCTGGGCGATGCGCCCGATGGCGAACTGGCCCAGGGGGATGCGAGCCTTCTCTCCCTCCTGGTGGGCGAGGCGCCCGGCGCTGGCCCTCAGATGCAGCACGGGGGCCTCTGGATCGAGGATCCACACCTGCGCGGAGGCAACTCCCAGGCGCCGCACCACCGCCTCGCAGGCGGTCTGAAGCATCTGGGCCTTCGAGCTTGGCCGCGCGAGGGCAGCGCTCACGTCGGCGCGCAGGGCCTCTTGGCGTCGAGCGCTCTGCTCGGCGTGAAGGTTGCGCGCGGCAGCCTCCGCCTCGCGCTGCGCGGTGAGATCGATGTTGACGCCCACCCACTCGCGCATGCTGCCATCCGCGTTGCGCACGGGCACTCCTCGCGCGAGCGTGGTGCTGTAGCTCCCATCGGGCCGGCGCAGCCGGTACTCCACCTCGTAGATGCGCTGGTCTCTCACGGCCTCCGCCCACGCGCGCTCGGCGGGCTCGCGATCCTCCGGGTGGATCGCGCTGAGCCAGCCGGTGCCCTTCCACTGCTCGTAGCTCTGCCCTGTGAACGCGCGCCAGGAAGGAGAGTCCTCCACGACGGTGCCATCCGGCCTTGTCACCCACACGGCCTGGGTGCCAGCGGTGATGAGGGAGCTGAAGCGCTCCCGGGCTTGTACTGCCTCGCGGTAGAGCCGGGCGTTGTCCACCGCCAGGGCGGCCCGGGCGGCGAGCTGCTCCGCGAGGGTGAAGTCCTCCTGAGTGAAGCGCCGGCGGGACTCGGCGTTGACGAGCGAGAGCGCGCCCAGGGTGCGGCCGCGGGCGGTGAGCGGCAGGACCATGGCCGAGCGCAGCCCCAGCTCCCGCGCGATGCGCAGGTGCTCGGCGTCTGTCGCGCCGGCCACCAGCAGCTCGTCCGGGATGTCCGGGAGGAACTCCGGCTTGCCGGTGCGGATGACTTCGAGGACGCCGTGACGATCCTCCGGGCGCGGCGGGTAGCGATTGCGCAGCTCCTCGGCATAGCGCACCTTGGCTGGATCCACGTGGGCCACACCCAGTTGACGGGTGGTGCCGTCCTCGTTGACGAGCTCCACGGCACACCAGTCCGCCAGGCGTGGCACCGTCAGCCGCGAGAGGGCGGCGAGTGTGGCCTCGGAGTCCAGTGAGGCGGACGCCAGCAGCGCCCCCGCCTCCGCCAAGAAGTGCATGGAGTCCGCGGCACGCTTCTGGTCGTCAATGTCCGTGCAGGTACCAAACCACTTGATGATGTGCCCGTTGGAGTCCCGCACCGGGTAGGCCCGGCCCAGGAACCAGCGGTAGACGCCGTCATGGCGGCGGCAGCGGTACTCCGTCTCGTAGAGCTCGCCCGTGCTCAGGGAGTGCCGCCAGCGCCGCAGCGTCTCCGGCATATCGTCCGGGTGGAAGGGCCCTTGCCAGCCCTCACCCGGGGACTGCGTCGGGGAGGTACCGGTGTACTCGTACCAGCGCTGGTTGTAGTAGTCGTGGTGACCGTCGGGACGCGCGGTCCACACCAGCTGGGGAATGGTCTCCGCGATCTGCCGGAAGGCATCGCTGATGACGCCGTTGGGCAAGCCCTCTCCCTGGTGGCCAGCAGTCTTCGATGTCTCTGCCAAGTGCTGGGTATCCATCGGGTTCTAGAGGGTAACAGCGCGGTTGCCCCTGTTCCTTTCAACCGAGGACATGCTTTCCTCCAGCAGACAATCACCCTAGAGTCTCTATGCCCCGTCAGGGAGTGAGCAGCCAGGCGCCAGCTCCCAACAGCCCAGGAGAAGCCCCATGGCCAAGGCAACGTGGAAGGGTGCCGTGCTCGCCGAGAGCGAGCGCTATGAGGTGGTGGAGGGCAACATCTACTTCCCTCCGGAGGCGCTGCGCCGCGAGCGGTTCCGGCCGAGCAGCACTCACACCACCTGCTCGTGGAAGGGTGAGGCCAGCTACTACGACGTGGAGGTGGAGGGGCAGGTGAACAAGGACGCCGCCTGGTACTACCCCGAGCCCAAGGACGCGGCCCGCAACATCCGCGGCTACGTTGCTTTCTGGAAGGGCGTGCAAGTCGAGCGGTAGGCGCGCGGCGACTCCTCTAGACTGGCCGGGATGACCTCCGCCCGAGCCAACCCGCTCCTCTCCGACCGCGACACCGACTTCCAGCTCTACGAGGTGCTCGACGCCGCGAGCCTGTGCGCCCTGCCTGGCTTCGCCGAGCACTCCCGCGAGACGTTCGACCTAGCGTTGGGCAACGTGCGCCGCTTTGCCCGCGAGGTGCTGTTCCCCACCTACCGGCTGATGGACGCCGAGCCTCCCTCCTTCCGGGATGGGCGCGTCCACGTTCACCCGCTCATGCGCCGGCTCTACCCAGGCATGGTGGAGCTGGGGCTGCTCACGGCCACCCGGCCGGCGGAGGTGGGCGGGCAGCAGCTCCCCCTCACCGTCGCCTCGGTGGCCTCCGCGTACCTCATGGCGGCCAACCTCAGCGCCTACGGCTACGTGGGGCTCACCCTCGGCGCGGCGCACCTGTTGGAGGTGTTCGGCTCCCCCTGGCTGCGAGAGGAGTTCATGGCCCGCCTGTACCGGGGCGAGTGGACAGGCACCATGGCCCTCACCGAGCCCCAGGCCGGCAGCAGCCTCGCGGATGTGAAGACTCGCGCCACGCCCGCGCCGGATGGCTCCTACCGCATCACGGGCTCGAAGATCTTCATCAGCGGCGCGGACCAGGACTTCACCGAGAACGTGGTGCACCTCACGCTCGCGCGCATCGACGGCGCTCCGCCAGGGACGCGCGGCATCTCGCTCTTCGCCGTGCCCACGCGCCGGCCCGAGGGCGGCCGGCTGGTGGACAACGACGTCCAGGTGGCGGGCGTCATCCACAAGATCGGCTGGAAGGGCATCCCGAGCTGCGTGCTCAGCTACGGCGAGGCGGGGGACTGCCGGGGCTGGCTCGTCGGGCAGGAGCACCGGGGGCTCGCGTGCATGTTCCAGATGATGAACGAGGCGCGCATCATGGTGGGCCTCAACGGCGTGTCCACCGCGTCCGTGGCCTACCATGAGGCGCTGGACTACGCGCGCAGCCGTCCCCAGGGCCGGCCCACTGGCGCGAAGGACCTCTCCCAGCCGCAGACCGCCATCATCGAGCACGCCGACGTGCGGCGGATGCTGCTGCGGCAGAAGGCCATCGTGGAGGGCGGGCTGTCGCTGCTGCTGGCGGCCTCCTGGCAGGCGGATCTCTCGGTGCATGCACCGGAGGAGGAGGCGCGGCGTCGCGCGGGGCTGCTGCTGGATCTGCTCACCCCGGTGGCCAAGACGTTCCCCGCGGAGAAGGGCTACGAGGCCAACGCGCTCGCGCTCCAGGTGCACGGCGGCTACGGCTACTCGAGCGAGTACCTGCCGGAGGCGTGGCTGCGCGACCAGAAGCTCAACAGCATCCACGAGGGCACCACCGGCATTCAGGGGCTGGATCTGCTGGGCCGCAAGGCGGTGGCGGCCGGAGGCGAGGCGCTGCGGATCTTCTCCGAGGAGGTGGCCACCACGGTGGCGCGCGCGCGCCGGGCGGGCGTGGAGCCGGGCTGGTGCACGGCCATGGAGCGCACGCTGGAGACGGTGGGCGAGCTGACGCTGGCGCTGGGCTCCATGGGCATGGCGGGCGAGGTGGAGCAGATGCTGCGCCACAGCGCGGACTACATGGAGCTGTTCTCCATCACCGCGGTGGCGTGGCGGTGGCTGGCCCAGGCGGCGGCGGCACGCGAGGGGCTTGCACGGGGAGGCGCGGGGCAGGACTTCTACGAGGGCAAGCTGTGCGCGGCGCAGTATTGGTTCTCCGTGGAGGTGCCGCGCGTGCCCCACCTGGTGGAGCTCTGCCGCTCGGCGGAGGACTCCTATACCCGCATGCACCCGGAGTGGTTCTAAGCCGGGAAGCCAGGACGCTGGGTAAGGGTTTACGCCGCCAGCAGGGCATTGATAAGGAGGACCTGTGCCCGTCTCCTTCCACCTATGCCAGCCCGGCAGGGGTGCTTCGTGCGGCGCCTGCTGCGGGCTGTACAACTTCCGGGATCACTCGAGAGCGGCGCTGACCCAACAGCTCGCCGGGCAGACGGCCCGCATGCGCGGCGTCCCCAGGGAGCAGGAGGCCTGGCGCACGGCGGCGCGGGAGACGGTGGAGTCCCGGCGTGAAGCGCCGCTCTTTCCGTCCGTGCGCGTGTGCCCACTGCTGGGCTTCCTCGATGACGAGCAGCGGAGGGTGGGCTGCCTGGGCCACCCCAAGGTGACGGGCGGAGTGGATCTGCGCGACTGCGGCGTCTATCGGGCCTCCATCTGCGAGACATTCACCTGCCCGTCCTTCGGCTGGCTCGAGGATGCCCAGGCGAGGCTCATCGAGGCCGCGTGTCAGGACTGGTACCTCTATGGCCTCGTGATCACGGATGTGGAGTTCGTGCGAGGCTGCCTGCGCCTCATCGAGCGCGAGGTGGGCGGCCCGGCGCGGCCCGAGCAGATGCTGGCCCGCCCCGCGGCACTGGAGGCCGTGCGGCGCCTCTTCGCGCTGAAGGAGACGGCGGCGGACCGCAGCCCCTATGCCCCCATCTTCGGCCGCTTCACCCCGGCCACCGATGGTGAGCCCGTCGCCCGCACGCTCAACTACCCGCGCCTGGGGGTGCGAGCAGCCCCCGAGGATGATGTGGTGCTGTGCCTCGGCTACGACCCGGCTGACGCCGCCGCGCTCACCGCTGCCAGAGAGCGAGTGCGCCTCCACATCCGAGCCGTGGCGCGAGCGCTTATCGACTGAGCGCTCTTGTCCACTTCCCTACTTTCAGAGGGAAATTTCGAGGTACGCGGTGGCGACCTCCGCTGCTTGCCTGAGCCCTCTCCTTGACTCCTTCTCCTCCCGGCTGCCCCTGGCTCACCGTTTGCTACCTGGAGCGGGAAGGAATCAGTTTTCCCACATCAAGGGAGGCGAGGGATGGCGCGTCGTTGGGCGTGGATGGGAGTGATGGGGGTATGCGCGCTGCTATCGGGATGCAGGGAGCGCGGAGATCATGATCAGGCGGCGCCTGTCGCCGCGAGGGCGCCGGCCCCTGTGCGGCCGAGCGCGAGCCCCGTTGCAGAGCAGATAGACACGGCGGCGCCGAGCCAGGGAGCCGTGGCGCGCCCAGGAGCGGCCCCGGCTCAACCCATGACAAGTGCCCAGCCGACGCCCCTGGCCTCGAGCATCCCCTTGGCCACCCCGCCGCAGCGGGCGGCGCCTGCCCCTGAGCCGACGGCGACGGGCACTCCCGCCGCGACAGGCACCCCTGTCACGAACCCCGGCATGACGCAGCAGGCGCGAGAGGGCCGGGTGATGATCGGCCTGGAGGCTGTCCAAGCCCGTGAGGACGAGGCCTGGCACCAGGGCGCGGCCAAGGCGGCGCGCGCCTTCAAGCAGAACGAGTCCGTTCCCCTGGACAAGGTGGTGATCGCCACCGGCACCGTGGATGGCCGCGTCACCCGCGTGGACCGCGGCGCGCTCCACCTGCGGGACAACGAGGGCAACGTGTACCAGCTGCGCATCGACAAGCAGAGCCGCGGCCGGCGCCAGGGCCACAACGTGCCGCTGCGCCAGCTCGAGGAGGGCACCCAGGTGCGTGCCTCCTTCGATCTCGTCGGCGGCCACAGCATCGCGCGCGACGTCGAGATCCGCCGCTGAGCAGGCGCCACCCCGCAAAATGAAGACGCCCGAGGGAGCAGAACCCTCGGGCGTCTCACTTCCACTCAGCGTGGTTCGATTACGGGTGGGTGCCCTTCATCGTCACGTTGGTGTACGCGCTGTAGCCGCGCGAGCAGGCGTACCAGGTACCCGCGGCCGGAGCGCTGATGGTGCACGTCTCGTTGTTGCCGCTCAGGTACGGACGGCAGGTGTAGGTGGTCGTGGTCGGGGGCGAGCCCTGCCGCACGTACAGGTCGGCGTCGCCCGTGTTCCCCGTCTTGCCCGTCTGGGTGAAGACCACCTGCGACTTGCCGGCCGGGACGTTCAGCGTCCAGCACGTCATGGAGCCCGAGGCGCCCGAGTACGTCGCCGTCTCCACGCCGTTGGTCAGCACGTTGCCGCCGCCGCCACCGCCGCCGTAGGTGCCCTTGATGGACACGCCGGAGAAGGTGGAGTACGCGTGGATCATCACGAACCAGTCGCCAGCGGCAGGGTTGCTGAAGGTGCAGCTCTCCGCGTTGCCACTCTTGTACGGACGGCAGTCGTAGCTGCTGGTGGTCGGGATCGCGCCGCGCTTCACATACAGGTCCGCGTCACCCGTGCCGCCGGTCTGGTCGAACACCAGGCTGGTCTGGCTCGCCGGGACAACGAGCTTGTAGTACTTGGCGGAGCCGCTCGAGGCAGACTGGCCGGTCAGCGCCACGCCGTTGCTCAGCGTGACGACGGTCGGCGGAGGCTGCGCCACGCCCACGCCCACGGCCTCGAACGCCTGGGTCGTGGCAGTCTGCTCAGCCGAGCCCGCGCCATAGAGCGTTCCGGCGGCCTGCTGCGCGTACGTCTTGAACTGCGAGTAGTTGGTGGAGGGCGTCGCCAGGTCTACGTTGACCTTGTAGAAGATCGCACCGGCCTTCTGGACGCCGATGCCAGACACCACGACGCTCGACTTACCGCGCGGGTGCGTACCACCCTTGGACAGCAGGGTGAACGCCAGGTTGGCGATGCCGGAGCTGTAGTGCACGTCCACGCTCCCAGTGCTGGTCGTCCAGAAGTCCAGCGATCTGCCGTCCAGCGCGGGATCGTACATGTAGCGGAGCGCGTCATTCGGCGTGTTCGGCGTCCAGATGTCGTCGCCCACCATGAAGACCGCGTTGGTCGTGGCCCAGGTGCCGCTCGCCCAGCTCTCGCAGTACGCACCGAAGATGTCGGACAGGGCCTCGTTCAGGCCGCCGGACTCACCCGAGTAGGTGAGATCCGACTCGTTCTCGGTCACCGCGTGGGTCAGCTCGTGCGTGGTGACGTCGGCGGACCGGCCCAGCTGGCCGCTGTTCACGCCGTCGCCGTTGCCGTACACCATCTGGGTGCCGTTCCAGAAGGCGTTCACGTAGTTGTTGCTGTAGTTCACCGTGCTCCGCAGCTGGATGCCCGCGTTGTTGTACGAGTCACGGCCGAAGTTTTGGAAGTAGCAGTCGTAGGTGCCACCCAGCTTGTCGTAGTTGATGTCCACGTGGGCGTCACCCGAGGCCGCGCCGCCCTCGGAGCGGCGGAGCGTGCCGGGCAGCGAGGTGCCATTGTTGGCGCTGTACACAGCACGGTTCTTCGCGGTGTGGATCACCGAATCGCGCAGGGCGACCTTGCTGTTGTTGGCGTTGATGTACACCAGGTCCTCAACGGGGAGGCCATCCGAGAGCTGGCCCGTCACACGAACCTCGTGGGCCAGCACGAGGTCGCCGCTGATGTCGCGCACGTAGACCAGGCGCTCGGCCTTGGCGGCCTTGTCCAGCGCGTCGGTCTCCTTGGCCGCAACCAGGGAGGCAGCGTCCGCGGCGATCTGCGGCTTGACCATGCCCTGGCTCATGCCCAGGTCGTCACGGGCATCGCCGTTGGCAGAGTAGATGTCACCCTTCTCGTTCACGTGAACGATCAGCTGGCTGTTGACGACGGGCAGGCCGTTCTTCATCTGCATGAAGCGCAGGTGCTGGTGGCCCTGCTGATCCACGCTCACCTTCTTGAACACCAGGTTCTCGGCGCGCAGGCGGAACACCGGAGCGATCTGGCGCAGCGCCTCCTCAACGGTCGCCTTCGCGTCCACGGCAGCCAGGCCCTGCGCCGAACCCGTGGCGCGGCCGAAGTTGCCGCTGATCATGAAGGGGACACCGTCATTCTCATGCGTCCCCAGCACCGTCGCCTGGGGCAGCGCGGTCAGCGCCTGCTGGATGTCCTGGCCATCCTTCACGGCCAGAGTCATCACCTCATCGGCCTCCACCTGCTGCTCATCGGCGGTGCCGCACGCGGTAGCGGCGAGACCCACCGCCGCAAAGAACGTCTTCAGAAGTTTATTGCTCAAACGAACTACCTCCTCGGGGGATAAGGCAGGTAGTTCGTGACATGCGGGTAAACATCAGAGCAACTACTTTTTTTTGGAAGTATCTTCTAACAATTTGGGCCTCAATTAAAAAAATATCGTATTAATCAGTTCTCACGGCCTATACACGACTCGGTTTTTTGGAATTCTTCAGCCCTCGCAGACTCTTAGGGAGAGAGGCAGAAGCCCCGGGGCTGTTGAGACCCACCGAGACATGGGCGTGTTTCTGAGTGATTTGCGACTCACTCACTCGAACAGTAGCAAGTGAAGTTTTCACATGGGCTGGAGCATTTGCCCCTGGCACCTGCCGTGCATCACGCGCTATCCCGCCTGGAGGTGAAGCGCAAGAGGGCCAGGAGCTGCTCGGGAGTGAGCGCGGCGGCACCATCGGCCCCGGAGAGCAGGCTCGAGGCGAGCTCGCGCTTCTCGGCGTGGAGCGTGAGGATGGCCTCCTCGATCGTTCCCTGGGACACAAGCCGGGACACGGTGACGGGCCGCGTCTGTCCGATGCGGTGCGCGCGATCCGTGGCCTGGTCCTCCACCGCCGGGTTCCACCAGGGGTCCAGGTGGATGACATGATCAGCCGCGGTGAGGTTCAGCCCCGTGCCTCCCGCTCTCAGCGAGATCAGGAAGACGTCTCCCTCCCCGCGCTGGAAGGCCTCCACTCGTGCCTGCCGCTCGGCGGGAGGCGTCTGCCCGTCCAGGTACTGCAGGGAGATGCCCCTCGCCTCCAGCGCCTCGCGCGCCAAGCCGAGGAACCGGACGAACTGGCTGAAGACGAGCGCCCGTCCCCCCTCGGCGCGCAGCTCTTCCACCCGCTCCACCAGGCACTCCAGCTTCGAGGACTGCACACTCGAGTCCGGATCTCCCAGGCGCGGATGGCACGCCAGTTGACGCAGCCGGGTGAGGGCCGCCAGCAGCTCGAAGCGCTGTCCTTCTTCGGCCTTGTCTCCGATGCGCGCCAGCGTTGCGAGCCGCAGCTGCTCGTACAACCTGCGCTCTCCCTCCGAGAGCACGACCGGCACGATCGTCTCGATGCGGGGAGGGAGCTCGCGCGCCACCTCGGCCTTGGTGCGGCGCAGGAGGAAGGGGCGCAGCACGCGGGACAGCGCGGCGCGAGCGGTGGGCTCTCTCTGGCGCTCGATGGGCTCGACGAAGCGCTTGCGGAAGGCTTCGCGGCTGCCGAGCAGCCCAGGGAAGACGATGCGGAAGAGGCTCCACAGCTCTGAGAGGCGGTTCTCCACGGGCGTGCCCGTGAGTGCCACCCGCGCCTCGGCCTGCAGACCGCGGAGCGCCTTTGCGCGTGCCGTGTCCGGGTTCTTCGCGGCCTGGGCCTCATCCACCACCAGAGTGGCAAAGGGGATCCGTCCAAGCCCCTCGGCGTCACGAACCAAGAGCCCATAGCTGATCAACAGCACATCCCCGGCCTTCAGCTCCTGCAGGAGCCGCTCCCGATTCGCCTCGCGATAGGACTTCACGCGCAGCGAGGGGGTGAAGCGCGCGGCCTCGAGCGCCCAGTTGAAGCAGACAGAGGTAGGCGCCACCACGAGCGCGGGCCCGGCCTTCGCGCGATGCAGCAGCAGGGCGAGCGTCTGGAGCGTCTTGCCCAGTCCCATGTCATCGGCCAGGCATCCTCCTCCGCCCCACTCCGCGAGCCGAGCCATCCATAGAAAGCCCTCACGCTGATAGTCACGCAGCTCTGCCTTCAGCCCTGCGGGCAGCGCGAGCTCACGTGTCTGGGCCTTGCGGATGCGAGTGGCGAGGCGGCGCCAGTCGGGAGGGGCGTGCACCTCCACTCCTGCCTCGGCGAGAGCCTCCAGCGCGGGCGCCGCGGCCTTGCTCACCTCCAGACCCTCTCGGGTGGGGTGGGCCATATCCGCCAGGGGCGTGAGCCGCTCGCGCAGCGTCTCGGTGAGCTTGAGCCAGCGCCCCTTGCTCAAGCGCACGAAGCGGCGGCGGTGGCGCAGGGCCTCGAGCAGCACGGAGAGCTCCACGCGCTCACCGTCCGCAAGGAGGCCTCCCTCCACTCCGAACCAGTCCTGCTTGCGCTGCACCTCCACCTTCAGGCCGCGCGCATCCGGCACCTGGGACACTCGCCAGGGATCCTGCCCTGGCCACTCGACGCGCAGGCTCGGGCCCGTCAACGGATCGAGCCGCTCCAGGAAGTCGAGGGCCGTATCCGCCCCCTCCAGCAGGAAGTGCGCCGCACTCTCGGTGGCCAGCACGCCCAGGCGCTCGCGGAGCGCGATGGAGTCCGCACGCTCTGCCTCCAGATCGCGGTGCACCACCACGCGCTCACCATTGCGAGTCCCCCGCAGACGAGGCGGACCCTCGCCCGGGTGCTGCACCGAAGCCTCCGGCAACGGGCGGACAAAGAGCTCTCCCTCCAGCCCCTCTTCTCCCGCGGGCTGCAGGCGCAGCAGAAACCCCGGCTCTGGAGGAACAGGACGGGCCTCGAGGGAATCGGGGAGAGAGACGGGCCAGGAGGACTCCAGCCCTGTGAGGGTGCTCAGCAACGCCGGGCGCACCCGCTCCGGAAGCCATGTCCCATACTCACGCAGCGTGGTGAGCACTTCGCGCGCTCCGGAGGGAATGGTGACCAGGGTCAGGCGCGGCAGCGCGGGCTCGAACAGGAGCCAGGGCAACGGCGCCTCGGCCTCCGAAGGCGGTGGCTGAAGCTCGGCGGGAGACACTGGGACGCCCTCAATCGCGGGATGAACCGTGAGGCCCGGCCCCTTCTCGGAGAAGGCGAGCCCCATGGGCGCCTCCCTCACCCTCAGGGGTACGTCCAGCCGGGATGCGGCGAAGAGCCGGGAGCCGTGCGCCAGCAATTTCACCGCACGCAGCAGCAGGAAGTACCCATCACTGGAATAGGCCGGGAGCCGGGAGAGGAGCTCGCACAGCTCGAACGCCTCCAGCTCGCGCGGATCCGAGAGCAACGGGCGGGCCTCTTCCCTGTCGCGCCAGCTCACCGGCATGCCTTTGGAGAATCCTCCTCGCTTGAGCGGCCGGTGGAGGTAGGGGCGCAGGCGAGGCTGCTGCGCCTCGAGGCCCTCCAGCCGGAAGCTGATGCGAGAGACCCCCGCGGGTTGTGCCCGTGCTTGCACCTGGGTGGAGGCCTTCTCGAAGGCCGCGAGCAGCTCCCGGGCTGGCACCTCGAAGAGCAGCTCCGCGAGCCGGGCGTTCGACCGAGCCCACGCGGGCTCTCCAATCATGTCCAGCAGCGCATCGAGCGCGGAGAGAGCGTGGACGCAGCGGGCCTCGCCCCCGGGCGTACACCAGCAGGTCAGCCCTCCTCGTTCATAGAGCAGCGCGCGAGGATCCACCGACACGCGCACCCGGATCATTCCGGTCCACGGGCCACGTGTCGCCAGGTGGGTGGGAGGACTTCCAGGCTCCTCCACGAAGATCAACAGCGGGCGCTCCTGGAGCATGACCTCGGGCTTGCCGGGCAGGAGACGTGGGACCGCGTGCTCGCGCACCTGCGCCCGGACTCGCTCGAGCGCCTCTCTCCAGGGGATCAGGCGGGCATCCGTGGGAGCCGCGCGCTGCGCGGGGGTGCGCTCCTGCTCAAGCTCCAGTCCCCGGCGAACGCGCTCGGCCTCGGCGCCCAGCCAGGCCCAGACAGCCTCTCTCAGCAGCGTCTGCGTGGCAGCCCCATGAACCTGGCGGCGCAGATCGAGCGTCCCGTCCAGCGGGGCGGTGACGGGCAGGTGCGACAGCCCATAGAGGCCGGGAGTCTCGTGGATGCCCCGCGCCAGGAAGGGCTCCACCACGGCCAGGGGGATGCGCCGGGCATGAGTGAGGTGGTGCGCCTCCAGCCACGCCTGGAGGTGCTCAGGATCCTGAGGCCGCTCGGACTGGGGTGGTGGCCGGGCGCGCTCCGAGACAGAGCCTCCCTGCTGGAGGAAGGCCAGCCCGAGCGCGACGGCATGCTTGCAGAAGCCCTGACTCCAGAAAGTCTTGCACTCGCACTCGGCGGAGAAGCCATCCGCGTCGGTCGAGATGGCGACGCGATAGGGCTGGCCGTTCTGGTTGAAAACCTGGCCGAGGAGCACGTCGGGCAGAGCCTCGAACGAGGTGACGCGGTACTGAGCCAGGCAGGCCTGACCCTGCTTGTACATCTGCGGGCCCGCCGTCTCGTACAGCGCGTCGCGGGTGAGCCACCGCCGCAACGGCTCCAGCGCAGGCGGGGCAGCGCTTGGGGAAGAGGATTGGGACTGATGATCGACCCGTTGGTGACCCATACACTCGAGGGGGGGAAGGAGGTTCAGGGGGCGCTCAGGCCTTCCTTGTTCATGCGGGAGATCAGCCCTGCTCTTCGGGCGTTGCGCTCGCGGAGCTGGCCCAGCCTGCGGATGAACTCGGCCTCAGTGCCCTGGCGCTGAGCGACCTCTCTCAGATCCACGAGGAGCCTGACGCCGGCCGCGTGGTCTTTGGGGCGCCGGGTGGCGAAGAGCTGCTCTACCTGCTCCCAGGCAGCGGAGCCGCGGGCCGCGAGCGCGTCGAGCTCCTTCTCCCGCGCCGCGGCCCGGCGCAGCTGCTCCTGCCGCTCTCGCTGCTGTTGAAGCGCGGCTCCAGCCCGCAGGAGCTCTCCCACCATCCTCCGAGGAGCCTCGGCCTTCGCGCTGTCACGCCCCAGCACCTCCGGCGACAGAGAGGGCCCGGCCTTGTCGATGAGCCTGAGCAGGAGTGCATCCTTCTGGGGTGCGGGCAGCATGTAGACCCAGGTCTCCAGCTCCGCGCGTGTCCCTGGGATCTCGGCGGCCGGACTTGCCCGAGCCGCCACCTCGAGCAGCTCTTGAGGGATGAGCAGGAAATCGGTGAGGGCCACGAGCGCAGCGGACAGGGAGCGCAGCCCCATGGGAACAGGTGGCTCTTCGTCGTCCGCGCTCAGCTGCCCATGTGCGGCGCAGGCCAGCCACCCCAGGTAGAGGGCGCGAGTGTCTCCCGCGAGCAGCTCATTGCGCAGGGGCAGCAGGGACGCGAGCCACCCTTCGCCCTGTATGTCGTCCGACCAGGCCTCCTCGGTGGCGAAGGTGAGGACGACCGTGTCCCCCTTCTCTCGCAGGGACAGACAGCTCCCCGTCAGAAAGAGGCGAGCCCTCTGGGCATCGAAGAGCCGTGCTGGCAGGCGGAGCATGAGCCGGCGGACGCCCCAGTTGGTCACATAGAGGTGGGCATCGAAGTAGCGCTCCACCATCTCGTCCGGAGAGCCCTTGAAGTTGCCCCAGTGGTAGACGTTGGAGAAGTGGTACGCGGAGATCTCAGCGCGAGTGGAGAGCTTCCGAAGCTCGGCTTGCTCCTGGTCCGTGAGGGGTCGATCCACAGCCCGGAACTCGTAGTACTGGTACTCGCTCATGGCGCACCTCCAGGCCAGCCCAAGGAGGAGAGCGGACCGGCCGGGTAGAAGAACTCCTCGAGCACGAAGTGGTGGTAGTTCGTGCTGTCGCTCCCGGTGGAAAAAGCCCTCGCCGAGACGCGCAGCTTGTTGGCTACGGCTTCGAACCCGGCTCGGCTCACGTCGCGAAGAGAGAGGTAGAGGCGCGCGGCGGCACGCAGGTAGGAGAACAACGGGTTGGCATCCATGCTGTCGGGGCGCCGCCGCAGGAGCCGGTAGAGGCGTTCGAACTCCCTGTCGCGCTCGGGCCGGCCCGTGGCGTCGCAGAACTCGGCGGCGGTGGCCTCGATCAGGATGAAGAACGGCTCGTACTCTGGAGGGGGAGCGAAGGAGAAGTCCGAGGCCACAGCGGAGCCCCTCCAGAGCTGGGAGATGGATGGCAGAGGGAGCCAGACCACCCGGCCGTCATCGTCCATCACGGGGACAGGCAGGTCGGGATCGAGGGACACCACGCAGCCCTGCTCTCCGAGCGCGGTGGGCACTCTCAAGAGCTCTGGGTGCGCTGGGTCCATGCCTGCCACCCGGAGCGCTGCGAATACTTTCCGGTCCATCACCTACCCCATTAGGTTGGGTCTCTGTCATCCAACCTAATACCTCGGATCGCGCTGTGCCAGCACCCAGATGCGGTCTTCAAGAAAGAGCAGGCCAGAGGTTGCCTCCTCCTCTTGCCTCCAAGCAGTAACCTGACGTGCCTGGTCATATCCGGGGCAGCCTACCCCAGGCGTCAAATTCCCCCCTTTTCCAGAGCCAGGCCCAGTAGAGTCCGTCCACCTTGCACACCACCGCCATACCCGACCTGTTCGGACGTGTGCCGGCGAGCCTGTTCGGACCTCTCTCTGGCCCATTGGCCCCGCTCTACTGGGCTCTCCTGGCGCGGTACTACCAGTACGAGTTCGAGCGTGAACCGTTCTCGCTGGTGAAGCCGGCAGCCATCGATCTCGCCGAGCAACTTCTCCGGGCCTCTCCCGCCTGGCAAGACCGCCGTGAAGAACTGCTCTCGCTGACGGAGGACTGCTCGCCTTCAGAGCCCGAACCACACCTCGCGGACGATGCCTCTCTCGCGCGTGCCATGGCGCGCCGCCTCGTCTCCCGCTTGGAGGCGACGGGATGGTTCCACTTCGAATACCGGAGCACCGTGGGGCTGGTGCTGAGCTTCCATCCCTGGGCCGCTCGTGTGCTCGATACGCTGGTTCGAGTCGCCCGAGACGAGCAGCCTCTCTTCCAGGGCTACGCTCACTCCATCGCGACCCTGCTCAAAGCTGAAACCTTCGCCAGCCGGCCTGGCGTCTCGCTGCGCGAGGCGCACCGCCACACACTGGAGCTCGTCCGCGAGCTCAAGATCCTAACCGCAACATCTATGCCTTCACTCAGCGCATCCTCGACGAGGTCACCACCGCTTCCGGCGTCCTTGAAGAGGGGATCGACCACTACCGGGAAGCAGTCATGGCCAACTACCACCGCCTCAAGACGGTGGAGAACCTCTACCGCTGGCGCACGGACATCCTGCTGAGGCTCGACACCATCGAGCGCGACCCCGTCTCCATTGAATCAGCAGCGGACTGGTATGCCGAGCAGCTCGGTCAGGACCGGAGCGCCGCCATCCGGCAAGTGAAGGAGGATCTGCACCTCATGCGGATGCAGTTCGACACCCTTCCGGAGATCACCGACGACATTGATGCGCGCAACGCCCGGTTCAGTGGGGTAGCCCTGCGCAAGTTGATGTACCTCCTGCGGCAGGACCGGCGGACGGAGGGACAGTTGCAGTACCTCGTCGAGCAGCTTGCACGAGGTGAGGCGCCGGAGCTGGAGTTCGATGTCTACAAGTGCGAGCTACTCTGCGGCGGCTTCCTCTACACCTCACCCACCCGGCGGACCAAGGCAGCGCCCCAACCGCTCCCACGCCGGCGGCGCGAGCTGCCAGAAGACGTCCGGAGGCAGCTCGCGGAGCGCTTGCGCAACCCCTTCACGCGCGCGCGGCTCGAGGAATTCGTCGGGGGACTCCTGGGTGCCAGGCCGGGAGCGGCCATGGAGGAAGTTCCACTCGAGAATGACGAGGATTACGTGCGCGCCATACACCTCGTCGCCCATGGGCTTGATGGCAAGGCAACCTACCGCTTCCGCCCAGCGGAGGACCCCTCTCACCTAGCGGTGCGCAGGGGGCCCTACACAGTGCCCTCCGGCCACATCGAGCGCGAACGGAAGCGGGGGTGATCGTCATGGACTTCTTCGCCGAATACCCGCGGCTCGAGCCGGCCCAGCAGGAACGCTTCCGGCTCGTCGTCACCCGCCTCCTCTCTGGCGAGGTCCTCACTCCAGGAGAAGCGCTCCGGCCGGATGCAGACTGGCGCTTCGCCGAGCGCTTCCGCGATCTGCTCGACGCCTACCTGCGCATCGGCGGGTGGAGGCTCGACATCGACCTGAGCCTCCGCCTGTGCCGGGCCGTCCACGAAACGGGTGAGCAGCGCGTCCGCTTCAACAAGCTGGAGAGCCTCGTCTTGTGCACGCTCCGCCTTGTGTACCACGAGCAGATGCAGCAGGCGGCCGCTGAGGTCCGCTGCGAGGTACAGCTCGGAGACCTCCGCGAGCGGCTCATCCAGAGTGGCCGGCCCGCGCACCAGCTCCATCGGCGAGCCCTTGTGAACGCGCTCCGTCGGCTGGAGCGGCACTCGCTCGTCACGCTCGGCCGTGGCCTCACGGGCGAGGACACGGACCGGTTCCATGTCCAGCCGCTCATCGAGAAGGTGCTGCCGCCTGACCGCATCGCCGAGCTGTTTGAGCGTGTCCGCGCATACGCCAGCGAGAAACCCCGAGAAGGCCGTCTCGCGCCTGAAGCGAGCGAGGCCACCGAAGCCGACGCAGAGTCTCACTCCCAGGCAGAAGAGGAGGACACGCCATGATGCGCCTCGAGGCGGTCCGGCTCATCCACTGGTATCACTTCCAGCACGAGATCCTCCCGATCGATGGCAGCTGCTTGATCTTCGGGGACAATGGGAGTGGCAAGTCCACGGTGCTCGATGCCATCCAGCTCGCCCTGGTCGCGGACCAGACGGAGATCCGGTTCAACAAGGCCGCCAACGAGCACAGCAGGCGCAGCCTCTATGGCTACGTGCGGCACAAGCTCGGCTCGGAGGACGAGGCCCGCCCTGGCCAGATCCGGTTTGGCCGCGGCGCGTGCACCAGCTATGTGATGCTGCGCTTCAGCGATGAGGCGGGCAACCGGCCGCCGTTCGTCTGCGGCATGGTGTTGGAAGCTGGCGAACAGGACACGTCTGTCCAGAAGTGGGGCTTCGTCATCCCCGAGGCCGCTCTGGGGGAAGTCCCCGCGCTCGCGCCAGGTGACGTGGTCCGTACCGCGCGAGACTTCCGCATCCAGCTGCGAGCTCTCCAGAAGGCGCAGTCCTTCCCGGACGTGGGCACCTATCGGGACGAGCTGCGGCACCGGCTGGGATTGCTGCCCCCATCCTTCCACCGGCTCCTGGTGAAGGCCTTGGATTTCAAGCCCATCGGTCAGGTGCGCGACTTCGTGTTCCACTACCTGCTCGATGAGCGGATGGTCGATACGGCGTCGCTCCAGGCCAACATCGAGCATTACAAGCGGCTGGAGGCCGAGTCGCGTGCGGCGGAGCGGCGCATCGCTGACCTCGACGCCATCTGTGCTCAGGGCGAGCGCATCCTTCAGAAACGGCGAACCGCCGAGACCCACGAATATCTGATTCTGCGCGCCCGCCAGCACATGGCGGAGGAGCACTTCCGGGAACAGGAAGCGGAGATCGCCCGTCTCGAGCTCGAGCGCCGGCAGAACGACGCCGAGCTGGCGCGCCTCGACAAGGAGCTGGCATTCCTCGGGCGGGAGCATGAGCGCATCATCGGCCTGCTCCAGGCGGACCCCACGTACCATCAAATCCAAGCGCTCGAATCTGAGATGGAGCGCACACGGGATGACCTGAAGCGCGCCGAGCGAAGCGGTGTCGAGGCCCGGCGGCTCCTCGAGCAACAGACAGAGCTCCTCTCGCTGCTCCTCTCCGAAGCCGCGAGAGATCTCAGGAGAAAGCGCCAGGACCTGTTCCGGGATGATGGGCTGGTGGGAGCGTCCGAGGAACCTGCTCTCATCCAGCGCCTGAGAGAGACACTGGCTCGGGAGGGTGCGCTCGCAGGCCGCGACCTGTCCACCTGGAGCGGCCGGCTGGACAAGGCCTCCGAGACGCTCGGGCTCGCAAAGCTCACCTTGGAAGAGCAGCAGCGCCGCGCACGTGAAGAGGGACGCGAGCTTGAGGCTGAACGGCAAGAGCTCGAGAAGGGGCGCCAGACGTATGACTCTGGCGTAGCGGCGCTCCTCCACCTCCTGCGTGCCAGGCTGAAGGGAGACCGCGCCCCAGCTCCGCTCTGCGAGCTCATCGAGGTTCCCAATCCTCGCTGGCGCAACGCAGTCGAGGGCTATCTGAATACCCGCCGCTTCGACATCCTCGTGGACCCTGGGGACTTCCCCCGAGCGCTCTCACTCTACGAGAAGAACAAGCAGGGGTACGATTTGCCTGGGCGTGGCACTGTCTTCATCTCAGGCGTCGGCCTCGTGGATATCGAGCGTCTTCGCGAGCGCCAGCCCACCGCTCGTCCCCGCTCTCTCGCCCTACAGGTGGAGACGGAGGATGAGCTCGCCCGCATCTACGTGGACTTCGTGCTGGGTGACGTCATCTGCTGCGATGACGAGCAAGAGCTCCGCCGCCACGCACGCGCCATCACAGACACCGTCATGGTGTACCAGAACTTCGCCGCGCGGCAGACGTCCCCCAGCGTGTACTCGCGGCCGTACATCGGCCAGGCGGCGAGGCTCCGCCGCAGAGATGCCCTTGAGGCCCGGCTGGGCGAGCTGCACCAGGAGTTCGTCTCGGCTGCGGCGGACCTCGAGTGGCTGAAGGCAGCACTGAAGCGTTGCCACGACGCGCGCCTTGGCGCGGCACAGCTGCCGAGGCTGGTAGAGGAAGCCGAGGCGGCGCCGGTGCTGCGAGCCCAACTGGCACACCTCGAGCGGAGGCACAGCCAGATTGATCGTAGAGCGCTGAAGCAGCTCGAGCAGGATCGCCTCCAGCTAGACGGGGACCGCAAGAAGCGGGCCGACGAGCAGAAAGAGGCCCAGAAGCGGCAGGGAATCCTGGAGAGCGATGCGCGCGCTGCGGCGAAGAAACGCCAGGAAGCCGAAGAGAGGCTCCAGCAGGCCCGGACGGGCTTGGAAGCGACAACCATCGCCCAGAGCTCCGAGCGGCGTTCCGAGGCCGAGGCACGCTACAGCCAGGAGCACGCCGAGAGAGGAGCAGAGCGCATCGTCACCGTCTTCGAGCACCAGCGCAGCATCGTCGTGGGAGAGATCCACAACCTGGTGCTTAAGATGGTCGAGCTGAAGACACGGTTCGCCAACGACTATGGCTTCGCCGGCGAGCCACAGGGAGAAGGTTACGCTGAGCACGCGGCCGAGCAGGAGCGCTGGCGCGAGAGCCGGCTGCCGGAGTACCGCACGCGTATCGCCGAAGCCAAGCGCAAGGCCACCGAGCAGCTCGCGGAGGACATCATCTTCAGGCTGCGCGAGAACCTGCTCCTGGTGCAGCGGCAGCTGAACGACCTGAACAACGCGCTCAAGGACGTCCCCTTCAACGGCGACAAGTATCAGTTCACGCGGGAGATTGCTCCCACTCACCGGCCGTTCTACGACCTCATCATGGCGGCAGGGCAGTTCGAGCGGGACTCGCTCTTCGGCAGCCAGACCCTGGCCAGTGAGGAGACCCGCCGCACGCTCCAGGAGTTGGTGGACCGGCTCCTCGAAGGCGAGTCCCGTGAGGTCAAAACCGAGCTGGAGGCCCGGGCCGACTACCGTGAGTACTTCAACTACGACATCCAGATCACCCAACCGGACGGCTCGAAGTCCTCTTACGACAAGGTGGCTGGAGACAAGTCAGGGGGTGAGACGCAGACGCCCTACTACATCGCCATCCTCGCCTCGATGTACCGAATGTACCGTGCCGGGTCCCTGGACGGGGTGTGGATCTGATCCTGAGCGTTGGACAAAGTCCAGAGAATCTGGTGGGTAGGATGGCCTGAGGAGGCTTACGCCATGCCGAAGGTCACCATTGAAGTGCCCGAGGGATTCGAGGAAGTCGTG
>Ga0247825_10000453_pt1 | contig 26083 bp, 22 predicted proteins | sample 13C_Vanillin_Day_FD_194413 | JGI IMG/M metagenome (GOLD analysis project Ga0247825, IMG submission 194413) | Soil microbial communities from agricultural site in Penn Yan, New York, United States - 13C_Vanillin_Day48 | ecosystem: Environmental > Terrestrial > Soil > Agricultural land | place... | reverse complement strand
GTCCTTGCCGCCGACCGGGACCGTCCGGATATCGATCCGACCGCCCTGAATCTGTTTCTCAGGTTTCGATATACACCATCGCCGCTGACGATCTTCAAGGGCGTACGCAAGCTGGCGCCGGGCACGATGCTCGTCGTCGAGCAGGGCACGTGCCGCGAGGAGCGGTGGTATCGCTATACGCCGGAGCCGTTCGCCAGCGACAAGGACGAGAACGAGGCCGCTGAGGAACTACTGGCGCTGTACAGAGCGGCCGTCAAACGTCATCTACTGAGTGACGTGCCGGTAGGACTGCTGCTCAGCGGCGGCCTCGACTCGGGTCTCCTGCTCGCGCTGATGCAGGAATACGGACGCGACTGGCCCGCCTATACCGTCGGCTACGGGAGTACGTTCGAAGACGACGAATTGACGGATGCCGCTGAAACCGCGGCGCTGCTCGGCGGGCGCCACGTGCCCGTCCGGCTCGACCGGCGCGAATTCGAGGAGTCGCTGCCGACGATTGTCAGCAGCCTCGAGGAACCCATCGCGTCATCGTCGATCGTCCCGATGTACTTCGTCAGCCGTCGCGCGCGGCAGGACGTGAAGGTGGCGCTCATCGGTCAGGGGCCGGACGAGCTGTTCTGCGGGTACAAACGCCACTTCGGTATTCATTACGGCCAGGCCTGGCGCCGACTCCCAGGCCCCGTGCGCGGCCTCATCGGCACCGCGATCAGGCAGCTGCCGCGCAATGAAATGGCAAAACGAGGCATCTACGCGCTCGGGGTCAAAGATCGGCTCGACCGCTTCGAGCACGTGTTCTCACTCGCTCCCACCGAGCGGATTGCCGGCCTGTTCCGGGGGGGGCCGCCGCCGAAGGCATTCGACCGCGTGGAGGCCTGGGAGGCGCTCGGACCGGAAACCGTTCATCTCGATGAACTCGCTCATTTTCAGCACATCGAAATCCGATCGTCGCTGCCGGACGAACTGCTGATGTTCGGTGACAAGTTATCGATGGCACACAGTCTCGAAGTGCGCGTGCCCTACCTGGACCGGACGATCGTTGAGTTCGCGGAGCGGCTACGCCCGGCGATGAAGATCCGGGGACGGCATGGCAAGTGGCTCCACCGTCAAGTGTGCGAACGACACCTGCCCAAGGCGCTCCTCGGGCGCAAGAAGCGTGGATTCGCGGTGAACGTCGTCGATCAGTGGCTGCAATCGTCGGCCGACAGCACGCTGCTGTCGTCGCTGGTCGATCCGCATTCGCTCATGTTCGATCTGCTCGAGCCGCAGCCGGTACGGCAGCTGCTGGACGATCACCGCTCGGGGCGCGACGACAACCACAAGCTGCTCTTCAGCCTGGCAATGTTCGAACAGTGGCTGCGGCAGCAGCAGGCATCGCCATCGGCATCGGCACACGGCAACTCACTCCCGCTCGACGTGCGCGCAGCGGCCTCGCAGTGAACATCGCGCTCCTGACGGGGGGGTGGGATCGGCCGTATGCCTACGGCATGGGCACCGCACTCGGCAACGAAGGCATCCACGTCGATTTCATCGCCGGCGAGGATTTTACGCCCGAGGACTTCGCAGCCACGCCGACCGTGCGGACGCTGATCTTCAAGCCACCCCTGCCTGAGAGCGCCGGACGGCTCGCCAGGATCCGGCGCGTCCTTGCGTACTATCGCCGGCTCGTCAGCTACGCGTGGAGCGCCCAGCCACGCATTTTTCACATCCTCTGGAACAACGGCTACGACACCTTCGACCGCGTGGTGTTGATGACGTACTACAAGCTGCTGCGAAAGCGCGTCATCCTCACCGCTCACAACGTCAACGCCGGACGACGGGACGCCAACGACACGCTGCTCAATCGGCTCACCCTGCGGTTCCAGTACGCTCTCTGCGACCACATCTTCGTACACACCGAGCAGATGAAACGCGAGCTCGTCGAGGGCTTTCGCATCGCGCCGGCGTCCGTCACAGTGGTTCCGTTCGGCATCAACAATTCGGTTCCGGACACCGGCATGACGCGCGCGGAGGCTCGAGAGAGGCTGGGACTGGCCGCAGATCAGAAAGTGGTGCTCTTCTTTGGCAACATCGCGCCGTACAAAGGACTGGAGTTCCTGGTTGACGCCTTTCTGCAGGTCGCGCCGGAAGACGCGCAGTATCGGCTGATCGTCGCTGGCCAGCGCAAGCCCCGGAGCGACGACGAGTATTGGGATCGCATCCTGCGCGACATTGGTGATGATCCCTGCCGCCGGGGAATTCTGCTGAAGATTCAGTACATCCCCGATGCCGAGGCAGAAATCTATTTCAAGGCCGCCGACGTGCTGGTGCTGCCCTACACGCACATCTTTCAGAGCGGCGTGATCTTCCTCGGCTTCAGCTTCGGCCTTCCGGCGCTCGTCGCTGACGTCGGATCGCTGAAAGATGAAGTCGTCGAGGGCCGGAACGGCTTCGTCTTTGCGCCGCGCGACGCCGCCGATCTCGCGCATTCGCTTCGTCGCTATTTCTCGAGCGATCTCTATCGTGAGCTGGCCGCGCGCCGCGGGTGCATCCGCGAACAGGCGGCCAGGGCGCACTCGTGGACAACCGTGGCAGAGATGACCCGCGGCGTCTACCGATCCACCACGGCTTCGTAATCCGTACTGCGCCGCGCCGCAGTCTTCAACGCTCGCAGGAGCTCGCAGTGTTCGTATGCTGAAGTATGTTGCCGTCGCCGCGGCGCTCAAGACAATGTCGGCGGGGCCGCAGATGCGGCGTTTCTACCGGATGCTCGGCAACCAGGCCGGAAACCGCCGGCGCATGGCCGGCCCGGTTCCAGGCTTTTACATGGACCGTGTACGCCGGGTCGTGCGGCTCACCTCGCAGCACCCGATCGTTCGCGACGGCGATCGGATCCTGGAACTCGGAACCGGCTGGCTGCACTGGGAAGCGATGACCCTTCGGTTGCTGTTCGACATCGAGGCGGTCCTGTTCGACGTCTGGGACAACCGGCAGCTCGGCGGCCTGAAGCATTACGCCGGACAGCTGTTGCCGCTCCTCAGGGACGGCCTCGACCTGACGCCCGCACAACGCAGCCGCGCCATCCCGCTCGCCGAGAAGATTCTTCGCGTGGAGTCATTCGACGAGTTGTACAGCCTTCTCGCGTTCCGCTACGTCGTGCACCCCGACGGTTCCCTCGGACAGTTCGCCGACCAGTCGTTTCAGCTGGTCGTCAGCGGCGGCGTGTTGGAGCATGTCAAGCGCGAGACCCTGCCGCGGCTGTTCGCGGAGAGCAACCGGGTGCTGCAGCCCGGTGGCTGGATGCTGCACAGCATCGACACCTCGGACCACCTCTCCCACTATGACGCCTCCGTCTGCAAGAAAAAGTATCTGAGCTATTCGGAGCCGACCTGGAAGTATCTGTTCGAGAACGAGGTGCAGTACATCAACCGGGTGCAGCGAGGCGAATGGCTGGCACTGTTCCAGAACGCCGGGTTCGAGCTCGTTGAAGAAGAAAGCCGCCAGGTGGACATCACCGGATTGAAGCTGGCCCCGCGGTGGGCCACCATGCCTCCCCACGACCTGGCGTCAACCGTCGTCCGCGTCGCCCTGCGCAAGAGCGGTGGACCCGCACGCTCGGAGACAGCACAGTGAGCGCATCGGATGTGCGGCCGACGCTCGCCCTGATCACGCCGGCGAGAAACGAAGCCTCGAACCTGCCGCGGCTGATCGAGGCGATGATCGCCCAGACCGTCCGGCCGGTGTCGTGGCTCATCGTGAACGACGGATCGACGGATGACACCGCGGCCGTCGTGCAGCGATACCTCCAGGCGAACCCCTGGATCACGCTGCTCAACCTCCCGGCGGTCCGCGAACGAAGCTTCGCCGCCAAAGCGACGTGCTTCATGGAAGGGTATCGTCAGCTCGGCGCGACCACCGACCTCGTCGGGAATCTCGACGCCGACGTCTCGTTCGACCCCGAGTACCTCGAATTTCTCATCGACCGGTTTGCGGAGGATCGCACGCTGGGCGTCGCCGGAACGCCCTTCACCGAGCCCGGCTATGATTCGACGAAGGACAGCTTCGAAGGCGACACACACGTGGCCGGAGGCTGCCAGCTGTTCCGGCGCGAATGCTTCGACGCGATCGGCGGGTACCGGCCGTCCCCGATCGGCGTGGACTGGATTGCCGTCACCACGGCGCGCTCGAAGGGCTGGCGTACGCGCTCCTTCGCTGAGAAATCCTTCAGCCATCACCGGCCGCTGGGCACTGCCGGCCGGTCCCAGTGGCGGGCCTGGTTCCTGTATGGGCAGAAGGACTACCTGCTTGGCTGGCATCCGCTGTACGAGCTTGCCCGCCTGGTCTTTCAGTCGATCCGTAACCCGATGGCTGGCGCCTGCATTGGCGCCGGCTACATCTCGTCGTCGGTGCGCCGCCCGGGGCGGGTGTTGAGCGACGAGCTCGTGAAATTTCACCGGGCGGAGCAACTCGCCAAGCTGCGCGTCGTGACGTCGCGGCTGGTACGGCTGCGGCCGGTCGATTCGTTTTCCACATCCCAGCAGTGAGGTTGTTGTCGTGTCTTCCTTGCCTATGCCAATGCCTACCGGAACCAATGCCAACGCGAGACCGGAATCGTTCACAGTACCGACGCTGATCAAAGGGCGGCCAACCGAGCTGCACGGTCTCCGGGTCAATGGTCAGGCCTACCAGATCTCGCGCGGGATCGTGAAGACGGCACGCTTGCTCGAGGAATGGTACGAGGATGTCGAACGTCCCGACGAGATCATCGACGCGATGCGCCGCGAGCGGGTCGCCGACATTCTGACCTTCGTCCAGCGATGGCCGGACGTGTCGCCGCGATATCCGTTCTACCGTGAATTTGAGCAGTGGGCAGTCCTGCCGATCACGACCTACGACGCGTGGTGGAACAACGACATCTCGGGCCGGACGCGGGGCATGCTCCGGAAGTCACAGAAATCGCTGGACCTTCGCGTGGTCGAATGGACGGACGAGTTCGTCAACGGCATCACCGCGATTTTCAACGAGACGCCGATCAGGCAGGGCCGTCCGTTCTGGCACTACGGCAAATCGGCGGAGGTCGTCAGAGAGCAGTTTTCGCGATATCTCCACCGGGAAACCCTGATCGGCGCGTACGTCGGTGACCAGCTGGTGGGCTTCATCATGCTCGCGCACGCCGGGCGGTTTGCGCTCACCGGGCAGATCCTGTCGCTGATCTCGCATCGCGACAAGTCGACCAACAACGCGCTCATCGCCAAGGCCGTGGAGGTGTGCGCCGAGCGAGGTTTTCCGGCGCTGATCTACCTGCACTGGGGAACCGGGGCGTTCTCTGAGTTCAAACGGCGCTGCGGCTTCCAACGTACCGAGGTGCCACGGTATTACGTACCGCTCACCTTCACGGGACGCTGCGCGCTCGCCAGCCGCCTGCACGATGGCTATCGAAGCCTGGTGCCGGTGTCGTTGCAGGAGCGGGTCAAAGACCTCCGCAGGGCGTGGTACGAACGCGGTCAAGCGTAGACCGATGACCGTTCAGCCACACGCGCCAGCGCTGACGCCTCCCGCGTCGACCGACGAGGCCGCCGACTTCGTCTGGGATCGCGGGACCGCCTACCGCGGCGACACCGTCGAACGCCGCGCGCGGCAGGAGTTGCTGGAGTTCATTGCCGCGCCGCCTGGTGAACGGATCCTCGACGCGGGGTGTGGTACGGCGGTCAACGCGCTGATGCTTGCCGGTGAAGCCGAGCGTGTCGTCGGCATGGATTTCGACGACACGGCGGTGGTGCGGGCGCGTGCGCGGATCGCCAGGGCGGGGGTGTCGAACGTCTTCGTCATGCGAGGAGACATCGCCGCCGTGCCGCTGCCGGATCAGTCGTTCGACCGGGTCCTGTGCCTGAGCGTGATCCAGTACTTCGATGACGAGGGTGTCCGGCGCGTGCTGCGGGAGTTCAAGCGGACGCTGCGGCCAGGCGGCGAGCTGGTCCTGCACGTGAAGAACTACAGCTCGCTCTATGCCATCACCCTGCGGCTCGCGAAACGACTGACGGGCCGGCGAACTCCGAGCCGTTATCAGATGCGGCGGTTCGACTGGTATGTCCGCGAACTGAGCGCCGCCGGCTTCGAGCTGCGCGATTACAACTCGTTCAACCTGCTCTTCGTCGAGCGAATGCCACACTGGCTGTTCGCCCTCCTCAACGCCGTGGAAGTGACCCAGCGGCGGCGATTTCCGTTCTCGACCGGGTTCGTGCGCCGCCGCGGCCTGGATTTGAAATTACGCGCAAAACTGGTCGCCCGCTGAGGCCTCCAGGAGCCGATAACCAGACGTCGAATGCGAATCGCTTTTATTGCACCGTACCAGGGAACGACGCTCTGCGAGCGCCGGCCAATTACTGGCAATTTCGGCCTTGGCGCCACTGCCAAAATGCGAATCCTGGCCGAACTCCTCCGCCGCAGCTCCCATGAGGTCGAGATCTTCTCCCAGGGCGAGGTCATCGATTCGAAGGTGACGTACTATCCGCGGCTGTCCGAGTGGGCGACTGCGGCGGGCGAGATTCCTGTTCGCTATGCCTCCGCCATTCCGCTGCGCGGGGTGAACGCGTTGTGGTCCACTACGAGCCTGCGGCGCCTGTTCAAGAAGCATCACAGACGCCAGCCCTACGATCTCGTCCTCATCTACAACCTGAAGCCGCCGCAGGTCACCTGCGCGGATTACGCAATCCGGCACGGGCTGCCGGTGGTCATGGAGTACGAGGACGACCAGTTCCTGGAAATCTGGGAACCAAACTTCAGCCGCTTCACGTCGAACGTCTGGGAGAAGCAGGCCAGACAGTTACTGCCGCGGGTATCGGGCTGCGTCGCTGGTTCGGCCGACCTGCTGGCACAGGTCGGAGAGGTGCCGAAGCTGCTCCTGCCCGGAGTCATCGATCGCGCGATCATCACCGAGGGTGAGCGGTCGAACGGCAGGCGTAACTGGGTCGTCTTTTCGGGCACCCATTCCCGCTATCAGGGACTGACGTCCCTGATTACGTCGTGGAAGCAGACGCCGCAGCCTGGCTGGGAACTGCACATCGCCGGGCACGGCGAGATCACGTCAGAGCTGCATGCGCTGGCCGCAGACGATCCCACCATCGTGTTTCATGGCGTTCTCGACCGCGACGCGAATGCACGATTGCTCACCCAGGGGAAGATCTCCGTCGTCGCCTACGAAGTCGAAAAGACCCGGGGATTCTCGTTCAAGACGCTCGAGTGCCTCGGCGCCGGGCTGCACGTGATCACCACACGACTGACGGCCCTCTCGGCGCTGGACCCGGAACTGAAGACCGGGTTGACGTATCTCGACGGCAACGACCCGGACACGATTTCGGCCTGCCTGACCAGCGTCATCAACGATCGGCGGTACGAGCAGACGTCCCGCGACGAAGCGATCGCCCGCTACGGGCCGGACGCCGTGCAGCGATCGCTCAACGCCTTCCTGCTGTCGATTTGTCATTCTCACGCGGCGCAGCTCGGAGACGCGCGTCCGGCACTCATCTGACGTCATGCACACTCAGACCTTAACAGGGGCAACCATTCTCATCACCGGCGGCACCGGTTCGTTCGGCAACCGCGTCGCGGCGCACCTCCTCAAGCACCATCCGAAGGAGGTCCGGATTTACAGCCGGGACGAAAAAAAGCAGTGGGAAATGCAGCGGAACCTCCCGGAGCTGCGCTACATCCTCGGCGACGTTCGCGACCTGACGCGGCTCTCGGAAGCCATGCGCGGCGTCGACTACGTCTTCCATGCCGCGGCGCTGAAGCAGGTACCGTCATGCGAAACCTATCCATTCGAGGCGGTCAAAACCAACGTGCTCGGTTCGCACAATGCCTGTGAGGCCGCCATCGCGAACGGCGTGAAGACATTCGTGGCGCTCAGTACGGACAAGGCGGTCAAGCCCGTCAACGCCATGGGCATGACCAAGGCGGTCATGGAAAAGATCGTCTGCAGCTTCAATCAGCTCGACACCAAGACGGTGTTCTGCTGCGTGCGATACGGCAATGTCATGGGCAGCCGCGGGTCGGTCATTCCGCTCTTCCGCCGCTTGATCGACTCCGATCAGCCGGTGACGATCACCGTGCCGGAAATGACCAGATTCCTGTTGACCCTGGATCAGTCAGTCGACCTCGTCTTCCACGCGATGACGAACGCACAGGGCGGCGAGATCTTCGTCCGCAAAGCGCCGGCATGTACCGTCCAGGACCTCGCGGAGACGATGTGCGCCAAGTACAGCGCCCGTGGTTCGCGCCATCCGATCGAGATCACCGGTATTCGCCAGGGTGAAAAGATCCACGAGACGCTGGTGAACGAATACGAGATCCAGCGGAGCGAAGAAACGGACGAGTTCTTCCAGATCTACCCCGAGTATCGCGAGCCGCCGCGCCGGACCGGGCGGCCGCTCGGCGAGGAATACACGTCAGCGAACACGCGCCAGATCACGACAGCCGACGACATCGGCCGGCTGCTGGACGAGATCGGCCAGGTCGAATACTTCATATGAAGGTCTTCGTCGCCGGCCACCGCGGCATGCTGGGTCATGTGGCGGCGCGATACCTGTCGGAGCGCGGGTTCGACGTCGTCACGTCGACGGCACGCTACGACGCACGTCCCGACAACGCACTCCTGAGAGACATTCGCGAGTCGGGTGCGTCCTGGGTGGTGAACGCGCTGGGGCGGATCAAGCAGAAGTGCGCGAATCCCGAGCAGCTCTTCGCGGGCAACACGCTGTTCCCGCTGCATCTGCGCGCGACGCTGCTGCCCGGGCAGCGGCTCATTCACGCCAGCACCGATTGCGTGTTTTCAGGCAAGACGGGCCGTTACTCGGTCGCGACCACTCCCGATCCGAGCGATGACTACGGACTCTCGAAGTGGCTTGGCGAGCGCGTCGCCGAGGCTGGCCGTGCGTACGTCATCCGGACGTCGGTGATCGGCCCTGAGTGCTCGACCGCGTCCGGTCTGATGTCGTGGTTTCTCGGCCAGCACGGCGCCGTCAACGGTTTCGTCAATCATCAGTGGAACGGCGTCACGACACTCGAGTGGTCGAAGATGTGCGTCGAGTTGATGACGGGCCAGTACACGCCCCCTGCCCCGCTGTTTCACGCCGGTGCGGATGGTGTGGTCAGCAAGTACGAGCTGCTGAAGTACATCGCGGATGCATGGGAACATCGGGTGACCATTAACCCGGTCGAGGCGGACACGGCAATCGATCGCTCACTGGCGTTAACGCTGACTCGTCCGCCGCTGCCGCAGCAGCTCACCGAATTGCGGCAGTGGTATCAGGCTCGGTAACGGATCCTTCCCCATGTCGCTGAAAGCCGGCACGCAACGCGCCCTCCTGAAGCTCGGTGTCTACCACCGCCTGAAGGAATCGCCGGTGTATGACATCTACTGGAAGGTGTTCAACGCCCGGATCGTTCGACAGCGCGACCAGGAGGTCGAGTTCTACCGGACGGTGCTGAAGGGGCTGCGGCCGGGCGCGCTGATTTTCGACGTCGGCGCCAACGAAGGGGCCAAGACCGACGTGTTCCTGCGTCTTGGCGCACGAGTGGTCGCGGTGGAACCTGACGCATCCAACCAGGAGGCGCTGGCCGGCCGGTTTCATCGCTGGCGCATCCGGCGCAAGCCGGTGGTCATCGTGCCTGAAGCGGTCAGCGACTCGGTCGGCACCGGGACGATGTTCGAGGATGCGCCTGGTTCCGCGAAGAACACGCTCAACCCGAAGTGGGCGGAAATCCTGCGGAACGACGATACGCGCTTCGGGCGGACACTGGGCTTCGCCAACGCCAGACCGGTGCGCACCACGACACTGGACAATCTGATCGCGGAGCATGGCGTGCCGCATTTCATCAAGATCGACGTGGAGGGGCTCGAGGCCAGCGTCCTGCGCGGCCTGCAGCGCACCGTGCCCTACGTGTCGTTCGAGGTGAACCTGCCGGAGTTCCATGACGAGGGATTGGAGTGCATCCAGCTCCTCGCCCGGACCGCTCCCGGCGGCCGGTTCAATTGCGCCGATGCCGTCGGTGACGGCCTGATGCTGAACGAGTGGCTGGACGCCTCACGATTCACGACGTGGTTCGCCGCGTGCGGAGCGCCCAGCGTGGAAGTCTTCTGGGCGGCAGGCGCATGCTGACGGCAGCGGACACGTCGGCGTCGAACCTGGACGCGGCCGTCGCGCACGTGCCGGACGTCACCGATGCGAGGCGTCAGACCGTCTCGAACACGCTCATCACCTGTACCTCGCAGGGCGCGGTGCTCGCGATCAACATCGCCACGATTGCCACGCTGGCGCGATTGCTGACGCCCGCCGACTACGGCCTGATCGCGATGGTCCTGGGCGCCATGGCGTTCGTGCGGCCGCTCAGCGACGCGGGTCTCTCGATCGCGACGATTCAAACGGAGCGGTTGACGCACGCACAGTTGTCGAACCTGTTCTGGATTAACGCAGCACTGGGGGCGGCACTGGCCGCCCTCCTGGCCGCGGCGGCGCCGCTCATCGCCTCGTTCTATCAGGAGCCGCGCGTCGTCAGTCTGGCATTCGCGCTCTCGGTCAGCTTCATCCTGCTCGGCATGAGCGTGCAGCACATGGCGCTGCTGAAACGGCAGATGAAGTTCACGAGCATCGCCGGAATCGAGATCGGATCGGCGGCGGCGGGCTTGATCGCGGGTCTCGCCACGGCACTGGCGGGAATGGGCTACTGGAGCCTCGTGTTCGTGCAGCTGGCTCCGCCGACCGCGATGATCGTCGGCAGCTGGCTCGTATCCGGCTGGAAGCCGGGACTGCCGCGAAGGGCCGTGGGAACCCGCCCGCTCGTGTCGTTCGGCGCGTCCCTCACGGCAAGCAGTTTTCTCTGGGCACTTGCTCGAGGCGGAGATTCGGTGTTGATCGGCAGGGTGCTCGGCCTCGAAGCGCTCGGTCTGTACTCACGGGCCATCAGCCTGATCAACAGACCGATCGAGCAGGCAGCAGCACCGCTTGCCTCGGTGTTCGTGCCGACGCTGTCGCGGCTGCGCGCCAGCCCCGAGGTCTTTCGCAGGGCCGCGCGCGATACGCATGCCCTGCTGGCGTTTCTGAGCCTCACGGCTGGTGGTCTGCTGCTGCCGCTCGCCGGACCGATCACCGCGTTGCTGCTGGGCTCTCAATGGACCGCGGCATCGCCGATTGTCGCGGCGCTGAGCCTGCTCGTGGTTTACCTTCCGATGACGCTGGTCCCCGGGTGGATTCTCTCGAGCCAGGGCCGCGGCAGGGATTTTCTCCTGCTCAGCTGCATCAACTCGGCGCTGACGCTCGGTGCCTACGTCATCGGATTGCGATTCGGGCCCGTGGGCGTCGCACTGGCATTCTCACTGTCGTCGCTGGTCCTGCAGTTGCCGGTCACCGTCTACTTCGTCGGCAGGACCGGTGTCGTCACGCGAGCGGATCTCGCGATCACGCTGATCAAGCAGGCCCCGGCGTATGCTGTCGCTTACGGAGCGGCGGTGGCCGGGCTGCGGCTGGCGCCAGGTGCCGCACCGGCCACGCAGATCGCTCTGTCTGGCGTTCTGGTGGCGATGGCGAGCCTCGCCTGGGCGTTCGCGTATCCGCCCTCCAGGCAGGTCGCTCGCGCGATGATCGAGATCAGCCGACAGACAGGTCTCTTCCCGTCTGAACTGTTTGGGAAGACGGCTTCCACACGCAAAGGACACTGAGACGCATGCCCCCGATAGTAGCGAGCGTATTGTTCTACAGCTTCATCGCGTGGCTCATGTACAACCAGGCCAAGGGCCCCAAAGTGTCGGCCGCGCTGTGGCTCGCGACTATTGATTTCGCCTTCGCCGCGTCGAAGCCGGTCACGTTCTGGCTGTACGGGAACGACTACATCTACACCGACCCGAGCATCATCGAAGGCGATCCGATCAACCGCACCGCTCTCATCCTGTTGTTCGTCGCCGGTCTGGGCGTACTGATCAAACGGCGCATCAGAATCGGCTCGATCATCGCCCTGAACCCCGCCCTCATGGTGCTGCTCGTCTATCTCGCGATCAGCGTCATCTGGTCAATCGACCCGGTCATCGCGCTGAAGCGGTACTTCCGTGAGATCGGCCACATCATCATGGTGCTGGTCGTACTGACGGACGTCGATCCTGTACAGGCGATACAGCGCGTGTTCCTGCGCTGCTCGTACGTGCTATTACCGCTATCGGTGCTGTACGCGAAGTACTATCCCGGCCTCGGCCGCGGCTACAACTTCTGGACCGGCGAAGTGCAGTACACCGGCGTCACCACGAACAAGAACACGCTCGGCATGCTGGCCATGCTGATGGCGCTGTTCCTGATCTGGCGCCTGCTGAATTCTCCAAAGCTGCTGCGGATTGCGAACGCTCCAGACATTCTTACTCTCATCATGGCAGGCTGGCTGCTGAACATCGCCAACAGCAAGACGTCCGTGGCCTGCTTCGTTCTCGGCCTGCTGACGCTGCTGGCGGCACGCACGCAATGGATCCGGCCGCGCATCGTGCTCGTCAAGGCCACGGTCTGGGTAGTACTTATCGCGGCTGGCGTGCTGTTCATGAACCCCACGAGCCGCGGCTACATCGCCGAACAGCTTGGACGCGACCCGACGCTGACCACACGCACGGCAATCTGGGACGCATCGCTCGCGCTCGACACCAATCCGGTCATCGGCGCCGGCTATAACAGCGTCTGGCTGACTGAGGGAGGCCGTCGGCTCGTCCACAAGATGAACCTCGCCCACGCCCACAACGGATACCTAGAGGTGTATCTGAACACCGGGATGATTGGCGTGTTCCTGCTCGTGATCATGCTCTCCAGCAGCGTCAGGAATGCGACGCGCATCCTCGCGGCGGGCATGCCGCTGGGTCCGCTGCTCGTGACGTGGTGCGTCGTGACGGTGATCTACAACTTCTCCGAGGTGACGTTCAACAAGGACAACGTCGTTACGCTCGGATTGTTTCTGATCGCGATTCGAATGGACCGGCGTTCACATTTCATCAATGTGGCGTCACCGTCCCAGCAGCCGGCTGTGCCCGGCGCGGAACAGCGCCAGGTGAGGCCGATGGCTCACCCGGGGCGCTTCAGGAAGCCTCAGTTCGCGCCAAAAGCGCAGATGACCGTCGGCGGCCGGCTCAAGTAAGAGCCGGCCATCCCGTTCGTCAGTAAACGATTCGAATATTGCCAGGCGGCGGCGGGCCGCCGGTGGAAGACGTCGAGGACGATCCCCCGCTCGTCAGAGGATGGGGATACGGATACGGCGAGTAATAGTGGCTCCACGAGTTGGTGCCCGTGCACGTGTACAGCGAACCTTGATCAGTGGCCCAATAGCCCACACCCGCGGTGCACGTTGCCGGACGGCCTGAGAGTGGGCCAACGCCGACGCCAGATGTACCGTTAAAGCCTGACTTCTCCGTGTAATACTCGCGGTTCTCCTTCATCCAGTTCGACATGTTCTCGCGGCCGGATTCATACGTCGTAAAGGTGGAGAAGTTGCCGTTGATTCGATCGTTCCAGAAGTAGCTGGGCACGAGCGTGGGCGTCGCACCCGGCGACGCGCCGAACACCCATCCAAGCTGATCGAGGCAGGGCCAGCCAGGATTGACACCGGCCGTCCCGCGGTTTCCGTCCCACGGTGACGAACCGTCGCACTGCCCCCAGCTACCGAACGTCTCCGGTCTGGCGCGGTAGATCGAGATCGCCCCGTTCGTGAAGCGACCATGTGCACTGGTCCAGCGGTTGTCGAATTGGATACCAGTGCCGCCACGGTAGAAGAACGTCGCTCCCGGCGCAGTGCCAGTGTCGGTAAACGTATTCCCGTAGACCTCGAACCAGTGTGGGCCGCGATAGGCCGCGGAATCCGCACCGTGCCACCCGACCATGGCGTTCTTCACGTTGTTGTACCGGAACACGATCTGGATACCGCCGAATCCATCGATGGCCCCGTCGTTCGGGTAGGCGAAGTCGAAGAAGTTATTCTCGATGTAGATGGCCTTGTTGGATCCCAGCTCGAACGGCCGCGAAAACGGCGCGTTCACCTCGAAGGTCGTCCCACCGCCAGGCCACGATCCGATGATGTCCACGCCGTGACAGCTGTAGTCCATGGGGCACTCGAACACGTTGCTGTCGATCAGGCCGCTCAGTTCTCCACCATTCGCTGCAACGACGAGAATGCCGCGAAACCTGATGTTCTTGATTTTGAGATGATCGAGGCGGAAGCGATCGACGCCCAGGCCCATCACCTGGAGCTGTTCGCCCAGGCTCGTTCCGGACGTGAATCGCGCGTCCAGCGTAAGGCCTGTGACGCGGGTCAAGGCATTGCCGCCTTTCACGTAGATGTCGAACATCCGAACGAGACCAGACAGGCCGTTGGCGAGGATGGTCGAATCGATACCGGCCCCCTGCAGGGTGATGCCCTTCGTGTCCGGTATGGTCACCATCTTCGTCCAGGTACACGTACCAGCTGGAATCGTCACGGTATCGCCGTTGTTGGCGCTGTTAATAGCCGCCTGCACGGCGTCGGCAGAGCAGTTCGCGGCAGGAATCGTCGCCGCGCCAGCGTGGGACGCAAAGGCCAGCGTCAGAGCAGCCGCGTAACCTGTCAGGGTCATCCGCATCAGAGTGGTCCTCGTCGGGTTGAGCTGACGGCGGAGCAACGGGTATGCCGAGCTGGTGAAACAGCGCGTGCAACCGTCATATCCGTTGTTCTGCACCAAAAATCGCACACGACCGGCGTTTGCGGACAAGGCGCGGCTGGCTCAGTCGGCTGTGGCGATCACGTATCCGTAGACGCTTTTACACTTGTGCGGCACTTTTACACGACTGCACGGGCTTGCATGCCCTCTCGCGGAACTTCGACCGCATTCGTATTTTGCCACGCGATACCGCTAACGCTGTCGGGATTCGGTAATTAGGTCGATGACCAGTGGAAGCAGAGGTTCTGAGAGGCAGATGACGTCAACCGATCTGGAGACACCAGGGTGGATCGCGCTCGCACGAGAGGCGCTGGCGCGGGTACCCGGGGCGCGCTCGCTGAAACGTGCAGTCGTCGAGGCGTTTGCCACCGCCGAAGACCGACCACTGCTTCGCGCCTACGACATCGGCATGACACAGAATCGCGGCGAAATCACGCCGCTCGTCGCGCTCGTGCGCGAGCTTCGGCCGGCTGCCGTCGTCGAGATCGGCACCGCGTCGGGTGGAACCCTCTTTCTCTGGACGCGGCTCGCGACCGCGGACGCGACGCTCGTCAGCGTGGACCTGCCATGGCCATGGGCCACTGAAGCCACCGAGGTCGCAACGCTTGAAAAGCTGCGCAGCTTTCGGCTGGACGGCCAGCGGCTGCACTGTGTGCGGAAAGACTCTCACGCCCTGGAGACCCGGCGCGAGGTTGAAGCGGCGCTCGATGGAAGAGCCGTGGACTTCCTCTTCATTGACGGCGATCACTCATACGAGGGAGTAAAGAACGATTTCCTGCACTACGGCCCTCTCGTCCGTCCCGGCGGCCTGATCGCCTTTCACGACATCGTCCCTCACTCCGAGGGTCTGGGCGGCGAGGTGCCGCGTTTCTGGGCCGAGGTCAAGGCGGAGTACGGAGGCGTTGACTTCATCGAAACTCCCGGACAGGACGGTTTCGGCATCGGCGTGATGCGCGTTCCAGACGCGCACCGAATCGAGGACAGAGGGTGAGCGTTCTCATCGTCAAATTGAACGCGGTCGGCGACGTGGTCCGGACCACCTCGCTGCTCAACGTCCTCGGCCGCTCGGTCACGTGGATCACCGAAGACGCCGGCGCAGAATTGCTGCGGCCGCTCGACCACGTCAGATGTCTCACATGGTCCGAGCGCGACCAGGCACTGGATCGTGAGTACGACCTGCTGATCAGCCTTGAAGACGACCTGCCAGTGGCTCGTTTCACGAAGGAGGTCAGCAGCCGCCGCGTGTTCGGGGCCTTTCTCGACGGTGACACGATCACCTACTCCGACGATGCGCGCGCGTGGTTCGATCTGAGCTTGATCAGCGTGTACGGCCGTCAGCGCGCAGACGCGCTGAAGCTGTTGAATCGACGCTCCTACCAGGAGCTGGTCTTCGAAGGCCTCGGCTTTCCGTTCCGCGGCGAACCCTATCTGCTGCCGCGGCCGGCTTCGACGCCGCTCGCCGGCGACGTCGCGATTGCACCCGTCGCGGGTCCCGTCTGGCCGATGAAGGGGTGGGCGTACTACGACCAGCTCACCGCCGAACTCGAACGTGCCGGTCTGACAGTCAACGTCCTGCCCCGTCGCGTAACGCTGCTCGAGCACCTGGGCGACGTGGCAAACCATCGCTGCCTCGTCAGCGGCGACAGCCTGCCGATGCATCTGGCGCTCGGCACCGGCACGCCGTGCGTGACGCTCTTCAACTGCACTAGCCCGTGGGAGATCCATGACTATGGCGTGCAGACCAAAATCGTCTCGCCACTGCTCGAGCGGTTCTTCTACAAGCGTGGGCTCGACGAGGCCGCGACGACGGCCATCCGGCTCGAGGACGTCTGCGATGCCGTGATGAAGCGGCTCGACGCGTCGGCCGCGGCAGCGAAATGAGCAACCCATCCCGCGAACTCCTCCCGCTCGCCTCCAATTTCGTCAACCGGCGAGTGCTCGTGTTCGGCGACGCGATCCTCGACGAGTACCTCTCCGGCGATTGCAGCCGGATTTCGCCCGAGGCGCCCGTGCCCGTCGTGCGGGTTCACAGCGCGCGACAGGTGCTCGGTGGAGCGGCGAATACCGCCGCCAACGTCGCCGCGCTCGGGGGCAAGGCCACGCTGGTCGCGCTGGTCGGCAACGATCAGGCGGGCGACACCCTGGCCGCGTGCGCGCGGGACGCCGGCGTGGATCTGCACCCCGTGCACAGCGGTGCGCCGACACTCCGCAAGACACGTGTGGTGGGTCAGCACCAGCAGATCGTGCGGCTCGACTATGAAGACCCACACCTGATCGCTCCGTCCGCCGAAGGTGCCGTGCTTGCCGGGTTCGATGCGTTGATCGACACGGCCGACATCGTCGTCCTGTCCGACTACGCGAAGGGGTTCTTCTCCCAGCGGCTGGCTGAACAGCTGATCGAACGAACCCACAGGGCGGGGCGGCAGGTCGTCGTCGACCCACGGCCTCAGCATCGCGAGCATTACCGCGGATGCGACTACATCACGCCGAACTGGCGGGAGTCTCGTGGCCTGCTCGGACTGCCCGACGCGGATGTGTCGGCGGACGGCGCCCGCCTCGTCGCCCGGCAGCTGGCGACGGCGTTGGGCTCCAATGTGGTGCTGACCCTTGGCCCCGGCGGCATCTCGTTCTGCAGCAGGACCGGGGATGAGCAGTTCGCGATGCCGACGCTGGCGCGCGAAGTGTTCGACGTCAGCGGCGCCGGCGATACCGTCGTGGCGACGCTGGCCCTGAGCCTGGCTTCAGGAGCCGATCACATGTCGGCCGTCGCGCTGGCGAACAGGGCCGCCAGCGTGGTCGTCGGCAAGTTCGGCACGGCGACGTTGACCGTGGACGAGTTACTCGGGGACCACGACGCGCGGCGCCTCGTTCCGCGTCAGTCGCTGCGCGCGCTCGCCGCAACGCTTCGCGCCAGGGGAAAACGTCTGGTAACGGTGAACGGTTCGTTCGACGTGCTGCACGGCGGCCATCTGTACATCCTGAACGAGGCACGCCAGCAGGGCGACGTGTTGATTGTCGGCCTGAACAGCGACGCGTCCGTGCGTGGGTACAAAGGACCGTCGCGGCCGATTGTCCCGGAACAGCAGCGTGCGGAGATGCTGCTGGCGCTGCGCATGGTGGATTACGTGCACATCTTCGACGAGGCGGAACCGATTGCCTTCCTCGACGAGCTGCATCCGGATGTGCACGTCAACGGCGCCGAATACGGCGAGAACTGTATCGAGCGTGACGTGGTCGTTCGCAACGGCGGCAGGTTGCACCTCGTCGACCGGATTCCGAACCTCTCCACCAGCGCCATCGTCGATCAACTGGAGGACGCCGGGGTGAAGACGGCGGATGGTCAGGGCGCCGGGCCGCGCCGGAACGGCAGCACGTACAGCCTGTAGTACTGCAGTTTGGCCCACTGCTCCACCACGTTCTGAATACCGTGCAGACTTGCCGTCCAGGAATCGACGCCGATCACCGCGCGCACCGGTTCGCACGTGACGGCGATTCCTCCCTGGCCGAGCGTGGCGGCGTAGATGAGCGACGACCGTTTGCTGCGGAAATTCGGGGCGACGATGATCACCGAGCGGAGATGCTGCTGACGCAGAAACTTCAGTACGTCGTACGCCGCATTGAGGGAAATCGGCTCGACTTCACGGTACGGCACGACGTCCATCGCGTCGAGATGCGCGACGTCCGCCATCACCTTCGCGGTTCCGAGCCCGACGAGGTTCGGCGCCGAACTGGGATCCGCGCGGACCGGCACGAGCACTCGAGGCGCGAGGCCCTTCCGCCGCAATTCGGCGGCCCGCTCGAACAGCAGGTAATCCGGATCGAAGTTCTCGATGAGAATGGCATCGCTCGGAATGGCGTCCGATTCACACACGAGGCTCCGTGCCAGGGCGATCGTCCACCAGCCGCTCGTCAACCACAGTATCCCGACGAGGAGCGCCAGCAGCCCGAGACGAAATTTCCAGGTCGTCCTCAGATGCGTGCTGCGATACAGGAAATGATGGCTCCAGCGCCTCGCATGAACAGGTTCCCGCATCGCCCTCTGATGCTACAGCAGCTCGCATGGCGCGCGAGCCGGCGTCGAGGCTGACGATGGTGGGGTTGATCAGCAACGCGGGCTCAGGAGTGCGAGCGGCATGGCAGTCGCTGCCGCGTCCGGAACGGCTGCGAATCAGCGGATGGGCAGCATGGATCGCCGCTGCCACGCTCGCGTTCGTTCAGCCGCTTTCGCAGCTCGTCGCACTCGCCGGCGACAACGAGCTTCACTCGCATATCCCGCTCGTGCCAGTCGTCACGGCGTACCTCCTGTGGATACAGCGCGGAACACTGCCAGCCGCGGGCCGCACGTCGCCTAGCGGAGCGCTGGCACTCGGTTCCGTCAGCGTCGCGGCTCTGGCGTGGGGACTCACATCATCGGTCCTCAGCGCGACCGATCGGTTATCGGTGATGACCCTGGCGTATGTCGCCGCGACTGCCGCAGGCGGTTTTCTCTTCCTTGGCGCCCGGTGGATGGCCGCGGCGGCGTTTCCGATCGCGTTTCTGCTGTTCATGGTGCCGCTGCCGGACGCCGCGGTCGACTGGCTGGAGCGTGCGTCGGTTCAGGCGTCAGCGGACGTGTCGGCCTGGCTGTTCAGGGCGACGGGCACTCCGATGCTCCGCGACGGAACCATTTTCGCGCTGCCGACGATCGTCCTGGAAGTCGCACGCGAGTGCAGTGGCATCAGGTCCAGCTGGGTGCTCTTCATCACCAGCCTGGTTGCATCGCATATGTTCCTGAAGAGCACCTGGCGGCGCCTGGTCCTGGTGGCGTTCGTAATTCCTTTGGCAATCGTGCGCAACGCCGTCCGTATCCTGGTGATTGGGCTGCTGTGCGTGCACGTCGGACCGCACATGATTGACAGCTTCGTCCACCACCGCGGCGGTCCGATCTTTTTCGTATTGTCGCTGGTGCCGATGTTCCTGCTGCTGAACTGGCTGCGGCACCGCGATCGCCCCGCGTGAACCTGTTCTTCTTTCTGCCGTTCGCCGCAGGCGTGTCGAGCCTGCTTCTCGCAGCGGTCAGCCTCGTCCGACGGCGTCCGACCGTCGCCGGGTGGCTGTTCGTCGCCGGCATGGCGACGCTGGGACTCGAAAGCGTCTTCACGGGGCTCAGCTTGCGCGCCGCGCGAACAGGTGACGTCGTGGCGTGGCTGACACCGGCGTTCGTCGCCAAATCGTTCGCGCCGGTCGTGTGGCTCGCATTCACGCTCACCTACTCGCGCAGCAATTACGCGGAGTTCCTGGCACGCTGGAAGCCCGTCCTTGCGGTGCTGGCGCTGTTCCCGCTCACGGTGCTGGTGACGCTGGCCGTTCAGCGTAACGCTGGACATGCAACCGGCCTGTGGTGGCTGCGGGCAGGCCCGGAAACGATGGCGGTGAACATCGTCTTCCTCGCGGCGCTGCTGCTGATCCTGGTCAACCTGGAACAGACATTCAGGGCCACCGTGGGCACGATGCGCTGGCAGATCAAGCTCGTCGTGGTCGCTCTTGCCGTCGTCTTCGGCACCCGGCTGTACGTGCGGAGCCAGGCCATTCTCTTCTCCGCCCCCGACGTCGCCTTCTGGAGCCTCGAGGCGAGCGCGCTGCTCATCGCGTGCGTGTTCCTGGCCGTGGCCTATGCCCGGACGGGCCTGGCCGAGATCGACCTGTACCCGTCGCTGGCAGTTCTGCGCTCGTCCCTGACGGTTGTCGTCGTCGGCGCGTACCTGCTGGTCGTCGGAGTGCTGGCGCAGGTCGTGACGAGGTTCGGTGGCGCCGAGATCTTCCAGTTCCAGGCCGTGGTCGTGATCCTCGGCATCGCCGGCCTCGCCGTGTTGCTGCTGTCGGACCGCGCGCGCCAGCGCCTGCATGCCTTCGCCGTCGGCCATTTCAGCAAGGCGCAGCACGACTCGGCGCGGATCTGGACACTGTTCTCGAAACGTCTGGGCACCGTCGCCGATCAGTCGGGCGTGTGCCTGGCCGCCGCGAAGCTCGTGTCCGAGACATTCGACGTACTCTCCGTCACGGTCTGGCTCGAAGACGACGGCAAGGAGCGTCTGGCCGTCGCGGCCTCGACCGCTCGCGGCGCCGCTCCTGCCGGCGACGAGCGTGCGAGCGAGGGATCGAACGACGTCATGACGGGATTGCAGGATGTGCGTGCGCCGCTGGACCTGGACCATGCACGCGAACCATGGGCGGAGGAATTCCGCCGGCTGAACCCCACGACCTTCCCCGCCGGCGGCCATCGGATGTGCGTGCCGCTGCGGGCCGGAGACCGGACGGTCGGCGCGCTGGTGCTGGCCGATCGTGTCAATGCCGCGACCTACAGCATCGAGGAGCTCGAGCTGCTGAAATGCATCGGCGATCACGTCACGTCGATCCTGATGAACGTCCGGCTCGCCAATGAGGTGGCGCGGGCGAGGGAGCTCGACGCCTTCCGCCTGATGTCGGCCTTTTTCGTGCACGATCTGAAGAACGCGGCCGCCTCGCTGAACCTGACGCTCAAGAACCTGCCCGTGCACTTCGATGACCCGGCGTTCCGTCAGGACGCCCTGCGCACGATCGGCAATACGGCGCAGCGGATCGACGACATGATCGCGCGGCTGAGCGCGCTGCGGCAGGCGCCCGAGACGGCGCGTAGCGAAGCCGACCTGAATCAGCTCGTCGACGAAGCGCTCGACAAGGTCAGCGACATGGCGGAGATCACCCTGACGAAGGAGCTTCGACCGTTGCCGCGGATCGTCGCCAACCGCGAGCAGATTCAGAGCGTCGTCACCAACCTCGTGCTGAACGCGCGGGACGCCGTCGGCAGTGCCGGGGCGATCCAGGTCCGCACCCACAGCCAGGGCACCAGGGTGCTGCTGTCGGTGGTCGACAACGGGTGCGGCATGAGCGAGACCTTTGTGAAGCAATCGCTGTTTCGCCCGTTCCAGAGCACCAAGAAGAAGGGACTCGGCATCGGGTTGTTCCAGTGCCGCGCCATCGTCCAGGCGCATGGCGGCGGCATCCACGTGGAAAGCCAGATCGGAAAGGGCACCACCTTTCTGGTCAGCCTTCCCGCGAAGGACGCGTCATGACCAAGCCCACCCTCCTCATCGTCGAGGACGATGAAGACATTCGCACCCAGATGAAGTGGGCGCTCGCCACGGACTACGACGTCGTGATGGCCGAAGACCAGGCCGGTGCGCTCGCCGCCTTCAGCGAGAGCCGTCCCGCCGTCTCACTGCTGGATCTCGGGCTGCCGCCGCGCCCCAACGATCCCGACGAGGGCCTGAAGACGCTGTCCGCGCTGCTTGCCGTCGATCCGCTCGCCAAGGTGATCATCGTCTCCGGCCAGGGTGAAAAGCAGAACGCGCTGCGCGCCGTCGGTGCGGGCGCCTACGATTTTCTCTGCAAGCCTGTGGATATGGAAGAACTGAAGCTCGTGCTGCAGCGCTCCGTGTATGTCGCGGAGCTCGAACAGGAATACCGGGCGATGCAGCAGGGACAGCGCGCGGAGACGTTCGAAGACATGCTCGGCGCCAGTCCGCAGATGCAGGCGGTGTTCGGCCTGGTGCGCAAGGTCGGCCCGACGACAGCGCCGGTGCTGATCCTCGGCGAGAGCGGCAGCGGGAAGGAAATGGTGGCGCACGCGCTGCACCGCTCCGGCCCGCAGCGCAACGGACCGTTCGCCGCGATCAACTGCAGTGCCATTCCCGAGACACTTCTCGAGAGCGAGCTGTTCGGTCACGAGAAGGGCGCGTTCACCGGCGCGCACACGCTGCGGAAAGGGCACATCGAGTCGGCCGCCGGCGGCACGCTCTTCCTCGACGAAATCGGCGAGCTTCCGGCCGCGGTACAGGTGAAATTACTCCGCTACCTTCAGGAAAAGCGCTTTCAGCGCGTCGGTGGACGTCAGGAGATTCACAGCGACGCGCGAGTCGTCGCGGCCACGAACGTGAACCTGAAGGAGTCGGTCCGGAGCGGGACCTTCCGGGAGGACCTGTACTTCCGCCTGGCGGTGGTGGTCATCACGGTTCCCCCGCTGCGGGAACGCGGCGACGACATCTATCTGATCGCGCGAGAATTCCTTGAGCGCTATGGCAAGGACCACGGCAAGCGTAATTTGACGTTCTCACCGGACGCGCTGCGTGCCTTCAACATGCACCTCTGGTCGGGCAACGTGCGCGAGCTGCAGAATCGCGTCCAGCGCGCCGTGATCATGGCCGAAGGCAAGCGCGTGACCGCCGCCGATCTCGAGTTGATGGAAGCGCTCGACGGCATGCCTCTCCAGACGCTGAAAGAGGCACGTGAAAACGCGGAACGGGAAATCGTCCAGGACGCTCTGCGGCGGAACAAATGGAAGATTACGGCTGCGGCCCTCGAGCTCGGAATCAGCCGGCCGACGCTCTACGAGTTGATGGAGAAGCTGAAGATCGCCAGAGACTGATCGCGATTCGGTCACCGGAACAAGAAGGGCGCGAGGCTGACCGGCCTCGCGCCCTTTTCTTTTGTATGTAGCCGTGCGGAGCCGCCGAATCAGCGCCGGCTGAATCTCCGACGCAGTGTGCGGAGACCCAGGAGTCCCAAGCCGAGGAGCGCGACGGTGGAGCCACCGTCCGGCACATGGAAGCTCTGAGTGAATGCCGTGAGATGACCGCCTTCACCCTTGGCGATGTCCTTGAAAATATATGCTGAGGACACCCCAGTGAAGAAGTCGTTGTCGAATTGACCGCTGGCGGCGAACAACCCCGTTCCGATGAGCGATCCGCCTTTGGACACGCATCCGACGCCGCCAGTCAACCAGGATAGGGTGCACAGCGACTCCTGTATCGACGTGTTACCGATTCCCATATTTTCAAGATCGACGCCGACGATGTTTGCGCTGCCGTCGAGCGTCGACACCTTGAAGAAGAAGTGAATGTCGTCGATCCCCGTGCCGGTCAGATTCGGATTGAAGGTGAAGAAGACCGTCCCACCTACCAACTGCGCCAGCACGGCGTTCACGAGCACGACGTCCGAACCTGCGTCCACGACGGCAAACTCAGAGAAAAGCAGGCCGTCGACGGTGCAGCCCTCGGCGTAGGTCGTCACGTCGACCCCACCGCCGCAGACGGCAGGTATCGCCATGGCCTTCGTTGGAAGCGCCCAGAAGGCGAACGCCATCGCCAGAACACCGACTGTCTTAAGCGTCAAAACCGTTCTCACCACGAAGCCTCCGTTCTACCCAGCTTATGAACCAGGAACCTTGTGCCCGTCACACGAGCGACACCGGTGCCAACTGCGGGGCGTCCTGGCGACCCATCATGTATCCATGGAAGTGCCTGCGTAATAAGGTCTTACAGTTTGTCTCCAACCACGCAGACCTTCGTCTGGGAATGAACTTGTAAAGAAGGCTGACGTGGAGTTCGCGACGACGCTGACGGCATCTGCCACATGGCCGGCAAAAATGGCCTAAAAATGCTAGATCAAGCGCGGCGGTTCATTATGTAAAGGAAACCGACGAGTTTTCGCCAGTAAATGCCTGCATTTTCAATGCTTTACTGACCGCAGAGCGAAAGAAGTCGCGCTGGCCGCTGATTCTAACGAACTTGACCCTCAGGTCGCCTCACGTGTCGAGCTCCAACGCAGCCCGGCAGGCGGATCAACCCTTGGCTTCGGCAGTCGGGCTTCAGCCAGCTCTTCACAGAGAATTTCCTCGCGTGACGGGATGCTCCTTTAACGTCGGAATCGCTTACGGCACTCTTCTCACCACTATAGCGACCAAACTACTGATTACAAATGGCTTAATCAACTGGTTGTCAATCGCCGGTGAGAGGGCACGTCGGAAACCTTTACAAACCGCTCGCGGTGCGAACGAAACCATGCCGCAAGACCTTCGAACGATCGTCTGTAAGTACTTTCTTTTCTGTGCCTTGTACCAGGCCAAACGTACTGGATGATCCACTCGATTTCGTGGCATGCGCGGTGCACTCTGCAGTGGACGAGACATAACCGCAGACCGCTGAAGGGACCGAATATATGAAAAAGACACTCATTGCTCTCACCTGTGGACTGGCGCTGATGCTTAGCGCCTCCAACGCGTCGGCCCTGGCCGTCGGCGATGCCAATTATCTTGGGCAGATCATCAACGGCGCACCGGCCAACCCGACCGATGAGGTCACCTACATCAATTCGCTGCTGGATATGGCAGCGGGTGCGGCGCAGACCACGTGCAGTCAGGCGCCCTCGGAGCTGTGTGATCGCATCAACAGCACCCTCGCTGCCGGTGCCTTGCCGGACGCGGTTGCTGCTGGTGGCACAAAAGAGGATCCGACTGACGGCACGGTTAACGTGACCGGCTTCCAGTGGCTTCTCGCCAAGTACGGCGGCGAATCGTTCGTGTGGTACGTCGGCGGCCTGACCGGTAACCAGAGTGTGCCCACCGCTGCCCTGTCGCACATTTCGCTCTACAATCCGGGCGTCACTGTTCCGGACGGCGGCGCGACGCTGGGTCTGCTCGGACTGGGTATGCTCGGTCTCGGCTACCTGAGGCGCCGGAAGGCGAACTAGCCTCCTCCGGTCTTTGCGGTTATGTTCGAAAGGGCTGAGCAATCAGCCCTTTCGCTTTTTAGGACGCCGTTGAAAAAATGTGAGTCAGCTCGCGCGGGCGTCCTGATAAAGGCCAAGATGCCACCGCTTGCCTGATGCCACGTCGTGGACGACGGCGCTCTGCAGGCACTGACTGGCCAGCAACGCGCTGATCGCCTTCCAGGTGCTCAGGTTCTCATGGAACACAGAGACGACGACGATCCCACCCGGCGACAGGACCGCGCGATATCGCTGGAGAACGGCGATCGGGTCTTCGAGGTAGTAAAGGACCTCGTTGAACACAATGACGTCGAACGGGCTGCCCGGCGGCTCGACCGTCACGATGTCCGCGCAGATAAACCGCTCGAGGGAGTTGTCGCGGACCTTTCTGGTCGCCGCGTCAATGGCCACGCGGGACACATCGACGCCCGTATACCTCACGCCGGAGCCGGGCGGAATCTGATCGAACAGAACGCCTTCGCCGCAGCCGAGGTCGAGCACACTGCCCCCGGGCTTGAGGCGCCGCCGCCACCCTTCGATCACCGCGTAGCGCGGCAGCTGTTCGATCCCGCTCAGATAGCTCCAGGTCGAGCTGGCGTACTGCCGGTCCCACTCGGCGATCGGATAGTATTCGAAGGTTCGCCCCGACACGAACCGTTTGATTCGACTGAGCGCAGAACGGATTCGCACGAATCAACTGACCGACGGAAGCCAGAGCGAATGCCCGACTCCTTTTTTCGTCAGGCCGGCACCTCCATCAGCTACGAGGGGGAGACATCCACCCGCGTCCTGAAGTTCGCCCTCGCGCTCGTCGGGCTTGACCGAGTGATACAT
>Ga0247825_10000452_pt1 | contig 26091 bp, 27 predicted proteins | sample 13C_Vanillin_Day_FD_194413 | JGI IMG/M metagenome (GOLD analysis project Ga0247825, IMG submission 194413) | Soil microbial communities from agricultural site in Penn Yan, New York, United States - 13C_Vanillin_Day48 | ecosystem: Environmental > Terrestrial > Soil > Agricultural land | place... | reverse complement strand
CCACTGGCACTGTGCACGTTCATGTCGACGACGGTCATCACAGTCCTCCTTCGGGCTGGTGTGTATCCGTGCTTGGATACATCGTTCGGGGTCGGTGTTTCCGCAGCGTTAAGCGGGGATTACTCCGGTGTAGAAGCTGCGAATTTCGGCATTCCCATCAACACGGGGACCTTCCGGACGCCCGTGTCGTCGAACGAGACGGTCGGATCGGCTTCCTCGGGCGCATTGACGAACGACACGAACCGCGACAGCTTCTCCGGGTCCTCGAGCACGCCCGCCCACTCGTCCTTGTATCCCAGAACGTGCTTGGCCATGGCCGCCTCGAGGTCGGCGGCGATGCCCAGGCTGTCCTCGCACACCACGGCCTTGAGGTGGTCGAGCCCGCCTTCGAGGGAGTCGACCCACGGCGCGGTGCGCTGAAGACGATCCGCGGTGCGGATGTAGAACATGAGGTACCGGTCGATGTAGCGGACCAGGGTCTCGTCGTCGAGCCCACCGGCGAGCAGCTGGGCGTGCTTCGGGGACTGGCCGCCGTTGCCGCCGACGTACAGGTTCCAGCCGTTCTCGGTGGCGATGACGCCGACGTCCTTGCCGCGTGCCTCGGCGCATTCGCGGGCGCAACCCGAGACACCGAACTTGAGCTTGTGCGGGGACCGCAGGCCCCGGTACCGGTTCTCCAGGTCGACCGCCATGCCGACGGAGTCCTGCACGCCGTACCGGCACCAGGTGGATCCGACGCAGCTCTTCACGGTGCGCAGCGACTTGCCGTAGGCCTGACCGGACTCCATGCCCGCGTCGACGAGTCGCTTCCAGATCGCGGGCAGCTGTTCGACGCGGGCGCCGAACAGGTCGATGCGCTGACCGCCGGTGACCTTGGTGTAGAGGCCGAAGTCGCGGGCCACCTCGCCGATGACGATGAGCTGTTCGGGCGTGCATTCGCCGCCGGGCATCCGCGGCACCACCGAGTAGGTGCCGTTCTTCTGGATGTTGGCGAGGAAGTGGTCGTTCGTGTCCTGCAGGCCCGCCTGGTTGCGGTGCAGGATGTGATCCGAGTCGGTGGACGCCAGGATCGATGCGACGACGGGCTTGCAGATGTCGCAGCCCGACCCCTTCCCGTACTTCGAGATGAGCGCGGAGAACGTGCGCGTGTCGGTGGCCTGCACGATCTCGAACAGTTCGGCGCGGGACTGCTCGAAGTGCTCGCACAGCGCCTTGGACATCACCACGCCGGACGACGCGAGGAGCTGCTTGATCGTCGGCAGGCAGCCGCCGCACGTCGTTCCGGCGTTGGTGCAGCTCTTGACCTGCGCGATGTCGCAGGCACCGTCGGCGATGGCCCCGCAGATGGAACCCTTGGTGACGCCGTTGCAGGAGCACACCTCGGCGTCGTCGGGCAGGGAGCCGGCGCCGGGCTTCTCCCCCGCCGGCGAGATGAGCGAGGCCGGATCGCCCGGCAGTTCACGGCCGACGAGCGGGCGCAGCGACGCGTATGCGGACGCGTCGCCGACGAGGATGCCGCCGAGCAGCGTCTTCGCGTCGTCGGACACCACCAGCTTGGCGTAGGTGCCCTTGGCGGCGTCGCTGAGGACCACCTCCAGGGCGCCGGGGGTCTGAGCGTGCGCGTCGCCGAAGCTGGCGACGTCCACACCCATCAGCTTGAGCTTGGTGGACAGGTCGGCGCCCGGGAACTCCGCCGCCCCGCCGAGCAACCGGTCCGCGACGATCTCCGCGGTGGTGTAGCCGGGTGCGACGAGGCCGTAGCACCGTCCCTCCACCGCGGCGCACTCGCCGACCGCGTAGATGTTCTCGTCCGACGTGCGGCAGCCGAGGTCCGTGATAATCCCGCCCCGCTCGCCGACCTCGAGTCCGGCGTCGCGGGCCAGCTGGTCCTGCGGCCGCACACCCGCGGAGAACACCAGCAGCGCGGCCTCGATCACCGAACCGTCGGACAGTTCGACGCTGATCCCGTCCGGACCCTCGGTGATGCCTGCGGTGCCGACACCCGTGTGGACGGTGAGACCCAGGTCGGTGACCAGGTTGGCGAGCAGCGCTCCACCGCCCTCGTCCACCTGCAGGGGCATCAGCCGGGGTGCGAACTCGACGACGTGCGGTGTCATGCCCATCAATTTGAGGGCGTTCGCGGCCTCGAGTCCGAGCAGACCACCGCCGACGACGACACCGACGGCGCCGGGACCGGCCGCGTCGGCCCGCTTCCGGATGCCGTCGAGGTCGTCGAGCGTGCGGTAGACGAAGCACTCCGGCCGGTCGTGCCCGGGGATCGGCGGCACGAACGGGTACGAACCGGTGGCCATCACGAGAGCGTCGTACGCGACGACCTCGCCCGAATCGGTGGTGACCTTGCGGGACTCCCGATCGATGGTCGCGGCCCGGCGGCCGATCCGGAGATCGACGAGAGCGTCGTCCGGGTAGTCGTTGCCCGCGAGCGCAAGCTCCTTGGGGTCCCACGCCCCCACGTAGGAGGACAGTCCCACCCGGTCGTACGCGGGGAGGGGCTCCTCGCAGAGCACCGTCACCGACCAGTCGTCCGACTCGTCGCGCGCACGCAACGCCTCGACGAATCGATGTCCGACCATTCCGTGTCCGATGACCACTGCTGACTTGCGGCTCATGCCGTCGCTCCTTCTAGCTGAATTACTCGAGTTCATGCGGTACTGCGTGAGGTCACGCCGAGACCGACACCTTTTCGTCGTCGCCGGAGACGGTGAGCCCACGGGTGACGGACGGGCGGCGCAGGAAGACGAACCAGGTGACGAAGATGCAGGCGATGTAGAAGGCGAGGAACACCCAGAACGCCATGGTCGCCGACTTCGCGGTGCCCCCGTAGGACGCGCGCAGCACCAGGTTGATGCCGACGCCGCCGAGGCCACCGATGGCGCCTGCGAACCCGATGAGCGCGCCGGACATCGCCCGCGACCACGCCGCCTTGGCGTCCCGGCTCAATCCCTCGAGTCCCTGCGCCTTGGCCTCGAAGATCGACGGAATCATCTTGTAGACCGAGCCGTTGCCGATGCCCGCCAGCAGGATGAGGGTGATGAAGCCGAACACGAACGCCACCAGCACTCCGGCCGTGGCCGCGCCGGGCGTGCCGTCGTCGATGGTCCCCGCGGTGACCAGCACTGCGGCGGCGAGCGCCATGGCGACGAACGTGTACAGCGTGATCTTGCCGCCGCCGATGCGGTCGGCGAGCTTGCCGCCCATCGGCCGCGCGATGGAGCCGAGCAGCGGTCCGATGAAGGCGATCTGGGCGGCGTGCAGCGCGGCCGCGGCGGGGGTGGCGCCGCCGGCGAGGAAGTTGATCTGCAGCACCTGGCCGAACGCGAAGCTGAAGCCGATGAACGAGCCGAACGTGCCGATGTAGAGGAAGCTGATGACCCACGAGTCGGAGAACTTCAGCGCCTTGGCCATCGACCGGAGATCGGACTTCTGGTTGCCGAGGTTGTCCATGAACAGGGCGGCGCCGACCGCGGCGACGGCGATGAAGGCGAGGTAGACGGCGCAGACGATCCAGGGCTCCGTGTTACCCAGGGTGGCGATCACGAGCAGGCCGATCACCTGGATCATCGGGACGCCGATGTTGCCGCCGCCGGCGTTGAGGCCGAGGGCCCAGCCCTTGAGTCGCTGCGGGTAGAACGCGTTGATGTTGGTCATCGACGAGGCGAAGTTGCCGCCGCCGACGCCGGCGAGTGCGGCCACGAGGATGAACGTGGTGTACGACGCGCCGGGGTTCATCATCAGGTAGAGGGTGAACAGCGTCGGCACGAGCAGGACGAGGGCGCTGAAGACGGTCCAGTTGCGGCCGCCGAAGCGCGCCGTCGCCACCGTGTACGGGATTCGCAGAATCGAGCCGACGAGGGTCGGGACTGCGACGAGGAAGAACTTGCCCGCCGCGTCGATCCCGTAGATGTCGGTCGGCATGAACAGCACCATGACGGACCAGATCGACCAGACGGAGAAGCCGACGTGCTCAGCGACTACCGACCAGATCAGGTTCCGCTTGGCGATGTCCTTGCCGCCCGCCTCCCAGGCGTCGACGTCTTCCGCGTCCCAGTGCTCGATGTAGTGCTTCTTCACCCGGGCCTCCTCGTTGTGTGGGAGACCCAAAGGTAGAAAACCGGTGTTGCGGCGGTGCTGCGGTCGGTGACCGCAACGTCAACTGATCCTCACTTTTCAGCTGGGCCGATGTGAGGTTTCCTGCATGTTTCCTAGACGTGTCGAAGAGCGTCCTGCGGCTCCGAATCGACGTGCCAGCTGTCCTCGAGCATGCGCGGCTTGCATGCCTGGAACGCTGCGATGAGGAGGATCACCACGCCGCACGTCAAGAATCCGAACGACAGGGTCCACCCGCCGGAGGCATCGTGGAACACGCCGAACAGTAACGGACCGAGGCACGCGACGGCGTAACCCACACCCTGGGTGAAACCGGACAGCGTCGCCGAGCCGAGATGGCTGCGCGTGCGGAGATTGATCAGTGTCAGCGACATCGGGAACGTGCTGGGCCCGAGCCCGAGCAGCACGATCCACAGGATCGGCGCGCTCATCGGGGCGAGCAGGAGTCCGCTGAAGGAGACGAGGTAGCAGACCGCGCACCCGATCACGATCGGGAACGGGTTGCGCATACGCGCGCACAGCGTGGGGGCGCCGAACGCTGCGACGAGGCCCATGAACGAGAACAGTCCCACCATGGCACCGCCGAACGCCTCACTCGCGCCGGCGTCGGACAGGATGTCGGGAATCCAGGTGAACATCGAGTACGTGATCATCGACGTCATCCCGAACATGCCGGCCATTCCCCAGCCGACGGGCGATCGCCAGGCCTTCCCGTGGGGACGCTCGGCCGGAACGTCCGCCGGCGGCTGCGCCGTCACGACCACGGCGCGACGTCGTTCGCGGGCGAGGAGGAAGATCCACGGGACCGCCGCGGCGAAGCCGAGGAGCGCCCACACGCCGATCGAGAACCGCCAGCCGAATGCCTCGGCGAGCGGGACGGCCACGAAGGCGGGCGCGATGGTGCCGATCTGCACGCCGACGATGTACACCGAGCTCATCACGGCCAGCCGGTCGGAGAAGTAACGCTTGACGAGCGGCGGAATCACCACGTTGCCGATTCCCATGCCTGCCAGCGCGAGCGCCGACAGTGCCAGCAACGACCAGGTGTCGCTCATCAGGGCTCTCGTGAGCATGCCGACCGCGGCCATCAGCATCGCGACGAGGGCGGTCCGTTCCAGGCCCCACCGCTTGGCGATGAGCGGCGTCCCCAGTCCGAACAGCGCGAACATCGCCGTCGGCACCATTCCGAACACCCCGACGACCGTCGGCGAGAATCCGATGTCCTCCCGGATCTGCGAGGCAAGCGGGGTGAACGAGGTGACCGCCAGCCTCAGCACGAGAGCAGACATGGCGATCGCACAGAAGACGAGGAGGCGGCCGCGTAGAAGAGTCACAAGAGAAATCATAGGATGACAGGATGACCTTTGGAAAACCAGTGCGCCGCTCGAGTCTGATCTCACAGGTCACCGAGCAGCTGCGCGACGAGATCTGCAGTGGTCGGTGGGCGGTCGGCGCGAAGATCCCCACCGAGACCGCGCTGTCCGAACTCACCGGAACGGGACGCAACACTGTCCGCGAGGCGGTGCAGGCCCTCGTCCACACCGGCCTGCTCGAACGGCGGCAGGGATCCGGCACGTACGTCGTCGCCACCTCTGACGTCGGGGGCACACTCGGCAAGTACTTCGCCGGCGCACACGAGCGCGACGTCACGGAACTGCGGCAGGCGCTCGACGTCACCGCCGCCGCGCTCGCCGCCCGGCGCCGCACCCCGGACGACGTCGCACGCCTGCAGAGCCTCCTCGACGAGCGCTCCCGGTGCTGGGCCGAATCCGACACGGAGGCCGCCGTCGCGGCGGACGTGAGCCTGCACCGCGCGATCGTCGAAGCGAGCCACAACGCCGTGTACCTGGAGTTCTACGACTCGCTTCTGCCCTCGATCGCCCAGACCGTCGACCGGCACGTCCACGCGACCGGTGTCGGGTTCCACGACGAGCACGGGCGTCTGATCCAGGCGGTGGTCGACGGGGACGAGGCTGCCGCGACCACGGCCGCCCGCGATCTGTTCGCGGAGCTGCTCACCTAGAGCAGGAGGCGTACCACGTCGGCCGTGCGGGCAAGTCCGGGAAACGCCTCCGCGGTCGAGCGTGGGTGCAGCACGTGGACGGCGAGCCTGAACAGCACCGCACGCAGGAGCATTTGCGGCCATTCGGGCAGATCTTCCCAACGGCCGATGAGGGCCTCGTCGGCTCCACCCCAGGAAATGGCATCCACCACGGCCACCGCCGCCGCCCACGACGCGGGACGCCAGTACGGAGTGATGTCGGTGATCCCGGGCGCGAGGGCACCGGCGAACAGGACGGTGCCGAACAGGTCTCCGTGCACCAGCTGGTCCGGGCCCGTGACGGGCTTGCGCAGCGTCGCGAGTCCGGTGATCAGTTCCAGGCTCTTGCGACCGTCGGGGGACGGCGTCTCGAGCTGTTCCGCACCCTTCGCGCTGCGCAGCGGGATCTTCTCCCAGGCGGCGCGATCCGCAGCCACGAACACGTCGACCTCGGCCCACGGCGCAACCGGGGGCTGCACGAGGAACCGGGGACGGTCGAGCTGCGAGGTGGCGGCGTGAAGCCGCCCCGACATCGACACGACCTCGTCGTGACGCGGTTCGGGCGTGCCCTCGATGAACGTGTCGGCCCGCCACCCGGACACCACATACCGGCCGTCGGTGGACCGCACAGGACGCGCGAGCCGCACCCCGTCCACCTCCAGCGTCTCGCGGATCTTGGCGGACCACGCGGCGCGCGCGTGGTCGGCGACGGCTGACAGGACTACGTCTCCACAGAGCCACCCGCCGTCCCAGTCCGCACCGAGTGGGATGGGCTCGACTTCCCGGAGGCCGAACGTGGAGCACACGTGTTGAGGGGGTTGGCCTGTGCTCACGGACTCAACGCTACCGCCGGGTGGGCCGGTGACACTGCAAGGCGCGCTGGCCCGGGCACGGGCAATCACGCCACGACGAAGGTCAGTAGACGGGCAGGCTGGTGTCCACCTGTTTCGCCCACGCGATCACGCCGCCCTGCAGATGTGTGGCGTCGGAGAAGCCGGCCTTCTTCAGCGCGGCCAGCGCTTCCGCCGAGCGGACGCCGGTCTTGCAGTGCAGCACGATCGGCTTGTTCTGCGGAAGCTCCGACAGCGCCTCCCCCGACAGGATCCGGTCCTTGGGGATCAGCACGGCACCGGGCAGGTGGACGATGTCCCACTCGACCGGCTCGCGCACGTCGATCAGTTCGATCTCCTTGCCGGAGTCGAGGAGATCACGCAGCTCCGTGGCCGTGATGGTCGAACCGGCCGCCGCCGCCTGACCCTCGTCGGACACCACGCCGCAGAACGCGTCGTAGTCGATCAGTTCGGTGACCGGGGTCCGCGCCGGATCCCGGCGCAACGTGATGGTGCGGTAGGTCATGTCCAGTGCGTCGTAGACCATCAGCCGTCCGAGCAGCGACTCCCCGATGCCGGTGATCAACTTGACCGCCTCGGTGGCCATGATCGAACCGATCGACGCGCAGAGCACACCGAGCACACCGCCCTCGGCGCACGACGGCACCATGCCCGGCGGGGGCGCCTCCGGGTACAGGTCCCGGTAGTTGAGTCCGCGACCGTTCGGCGCATCCTCCCAGAACACGGACGCCTGGCCCTCGAATCGGTAGATCGAGCCCCACACGTACGGCTTGTGCGCGAGGACGGCGGCGTCGTTGACGAGATACCGGGTGGCGAAGTTGTCGGTGCCGTCGAGGATCAGGTCGTACTGCTCGAACAGTTCCACGGCGTTGTCGGGCTCGAGCCGGAACTCGTGCAACCGGACGTCGACGTTGTCGTTGATCTCGCGGATCGAGTCGCGCGCACTCTCGGCCTTCGGACGGCCCACGTCGGACCGGCCGTGGATCACCTGCCGCTGCAGGTTCGACATGTCGACCTCGTCGAACTCGACGATGCCGAGCGTCCCCACACCCGCCGCCGCCAGGTACAGCAGGGCGGGTGACCCGAGGCCGCCCGCGCCGATGACGAGGACCTTCGCGTTCTTCAGACGTTTCTGCCCCGCCATACCGACATCCGGGATGATCAGGTGCCTGCTGTACCGCGCCACCTCGTCGCGGGAAAGTTCGGCGTCCGGTTCCACCAGCGGCGGCAGTGCCTCGGTGGTCTTCACAGAACGGTCAAGCGACACGGCCCACTCCTGACGTTGCGCGACAGCTTCCGATGCGTCGGACAGCATTGACTTCAACGCTCCGACAGGGTCCATTCTTCCCCTCCCGCCGGCAGTCGCGCGGGGCGGCCCCTGCTCACGCCCTCGGGAACGGCCACGGATTGAAATGGCAGGTCAGACCGTTCATCGGGACGATACCCTCGGGGTCGAGCTGCGCGATGTCGTTGTTGGCCGTGCCGAACGTCTGCTGCATCATCACCGGCGCGAGGCCGCCCTCGGTCTCGCACGGCTGGTGGTCCTGGTAGCCGATGGCGTGCCCGACCTCGTGGTTGATCTGGTACTGCCGGTACGACCCGATGTCGCCCTGGAACGCGATGGCTCCCCGCACCCAGCGCGGCTCGTTGAGGACGACGCGATCGATGCCGGGGTTGTAGCAGGACACCTCCAGCTGGATGTCGTAGCCGCACGCCTCACGGATGGTCATCTGCGACGTCAGCGACACCCGGAAGTCGGGGTCGCCCTGGTCGACGCGGCGGAACGCGAACCGCGGGTCCTTCGTCCAGCTCTTCGGATTCGACAGCGTCTGGTCGACCATCCGGCCGAACGACTCGTCGCCGCCGAACCCGGACGTGTCGACCCCGTCCTCGATCTCGACGCTGTACGTGAATTCGCGTTCGGTGCCCTGCCCGATCTTGGTTCCGCTTCCGGGAACCACGTGCCAGGTGCCTGCGCCGACCGCCGTGAACGGACCTCCCTCGGGCAGCGCGCCCGAGGGAAGTTCGGCGGCGAAGTTACCGTCGGCCTCCGGCGGGATCCCGATGACGCTCGAACCGTCGGTGTCGCGGGACAGGGTGCCGAATCCGGGGGTGTCGGTCTCGGCCGTCGTCTCGCTGCCGCCGCCGGTGTCCCGGACCGCGTCGACCACCACGAGAACGGTGACCACCAGCAGGATCGGGATCGCGTAGGCCCGCCAGCCGTAGGTGGAGACGAACCGGCCGATGCGGCTCTGCTTCCGCGCCTGCCGCTCGGGGCGCGGGTTCCGGGGCCTGCCGACGTCGCGGCTGGTCGGGTCCCATTGCGCACGGAGCGGTTGATGCGACTGTGGTGCCGACTGCGAAGTGTGGGGACGGACGTCACGCTGGTCGATGCTGCGCGATCGTCGCTCCCCGTCCTCGGAGCTCTGGGGAGCCCGGCCGCGAACACGCGGTCCTCCTCGGTCAGTCACGCAGCCCAGAATCTCACAGTCCGGCACCGCCTCGTCCCAGCGCACCGTCCGCAGGTCATTCGGCGTGTCACGCAGAGGCGATCCGCAACGTCGCGGCTACCCGGGCGACCAGGCGCACCCGACCGCCGCAGGGTCCCAGTTACCGGTCAGGCAATATCCTTGACCGGGCGAGTCCAGCGAGTCCACCATGAACGGTTCACTACGCGCGGGTATCGTTCACACAGTTACACAGAATGTGACGCGGAATACTTGTGCAGATTGGAAGCGCTATGACTGAACTCGCGGATCGGACGAACTCCGATCGCGATGCCACCCCCGGAAAGGGCACCGGGGCCCGTCGCAGCACGCGACTCCCCCGTGACGCCCGGCGACTGCAGCTACTCGCCGCAGCCAGCGAGGTCTTCGTCACACGCGGATACCACGCTGCCGGTATGGACGAGATCGCCGAGTGCGCCGGTGTGAGCAAGCCCGTCCTCTACCAGCACTTCCCCGGCAAGCTCGAGCTGTACGTGGCGGTGCTGCAGAGCTATGTCGACAGCCTGATCTCCGGCGTCCGGCAGGCACTGCGCTCGACCACGGACAACAAGCAGCGTGTCCGCGCCGCGGTGCAGGCGTTCTTCGACTTCGTCGACAACGACTCGCAGGGTTTCCGGCTCGTGTTCGAGTCGGACCTCATGGGTGAGCCCCAGGTGCAGAGCCGCGTCGAGCAGGCCACCGAGGCGTGCGTGGACGCCGTGTTCGACCTCGTCAGCCACGACTCCGGTCTCGATCCCTACCGCGCCCGCATCCTCGCTGTCGGCCTCGTCGGCGCCAGCCAGTTCACCGCGCGGTACTGGCTCGAGGCGTCGCGCCCGATCCCGAAGGAAGAAGCGGTCGACACGACGGTCACGCTCGCGTGGGGCGGTCTGTCCCGCGTGCCGCTGCATCCCGAACAGCGCTGACACCGTGCACGAGAAAGGGCCCGCAGTCGAGTCGACTGCGGGCCCTTTCTCGTGTGTTCACTTGGTCGGAGCGAATCCGACCTTGCGGATATCGGACGGGCCGATCTCCACGTAGGCGATCTTGCTGGACTGCACGAGGTACTTGCGTCCCTTGTCGTCCTGCAGAGACAAGATCCCGTCGCCACCGGTGAGGGCGTCCGAGACCAATGTCTCGACCTCGTCCGGGGTCTGCTCGCTGCTGACGATGAGCTCACGCGGGCTGTCGATTACACCGATCTTGACCTCCACGGTCAACCTCCGAACTCTCCGAGAAACATCAGCTGTCCTGGCAAGGCTAATGCAGTGGCCGCCGCCGGTGCGCGTCCGTGGGCTGTGCCCTGAGCGAACATGCCGTCACACCTCACACAAGCCCGAGCACGGCCATGCGTTCGGCGTGCATCTCCTGCATGCGGTCGAACAGTGCGACGACGCCGTTGAGGTCGCCGGACGCGGAGATGACGAGTTCGGTGAGCGCCTCCCGCTGCGCGAGGACGAACTGTGCCTGGGTGATGGCCTCGCCGAGCAGTCGCCTGCCCCAGAGCATGAGGCGGTCCTTGTCGCGGTTGCTGGCCTTGATCGCCTGCTGCACCTCGTGGACGACGAACTCCGAGTGGCCGGTCTGCGAGAGCACCTCCTCGACCGTCCGCGAGACCTCGGCGGGCAGCGAGTGCCCGATCTCGCGGTAGAAGTCGGCGGCGATCCCGTCACCGACGTAGGCCTTCACCAATGCCTCGAGCCACGTCGACGGTGTGGTGGACGCGTGGTAGTTGTTCAGGGGGCGGACGAACGGATCCATCGCCTCGAAGATGTCGAACCCACGCGCGGTCAGCGCCTTCTCGAGCATCTCGAAGTGGCCCATCTCGGCGGCGGCCATGCTTGCGAGCGCCACTTTGCCCTGCAGGGTCCGCGCCATCTGCGCGTCCTCGGACAGCCGGTAGAACGCGGAGATCTCGCCGTACGCGAGGACCGCGAAGAGTTCACTGACGCCGGGGTGATCAGCGGGAATGGTGGAATCAGAGGATGCAGGCGTGTTGGGCTCCATGGCGCCACAGCCTAGTGTGTCGGCCAGTGATGTTTGCCATGCGTAACCGGTTCTGGGGCGTTCTCCGGCTACAATGATCATGGGCAACCGCTCGTCACCACGTTCGCCTCCACGGAGAACGCGGTTTGAGTGATGATCGATCACGATCCGATCAGCGGTTCCCACCGATAATGTGCGCGCACCTGATCGACGGTCCCAGCCGCGCCTCGCCGAAATCTTCGATTTCTGCGCTGAGGCAGAGGCAGGATCGACTCGGAAGAGGACATCGACGAGCGTCGACTGGGAAATCGGGCCGACCAGCGGCCTGGCCCTTACCTCGTGCGTGCGTGCAGCTACGAGGAAGGCCAGTCCCCTGAGCAAGATCACTGTCGACCATGAAGACGACGCAACCGAGACCACGCTGTCGGCGCAACTCGACTCCACGCACGTCGCCCCCACTTTCGCCGAGCTCGGAGTGCGTGACGAGATCGTCCGCGCTCTCGACGAGATCGGCATCGAGCGGACGTTCGCGATCCAGGAGCTGACGCTCCCCCTCGCCCTCGCCGGCGACGACCTGATCGGTCAGGCCCGCACGGGCATGGGCAAGACGTTCGGTTTCGGCGTCCCGCTGCTCCACCGCATCTCCAGTGGCACCACCGGGACGGCCGCACTCGACGGCACTCCCCGCGCGCTGGTCATCGTCCCCACCCGCGAGCTGTGCATCCAGGTCACCAAGGACCTCGAGGGCGCAGCGAAGTACCTGAAGGGCGAGAAGAACAAGCTCGAGGTCCTCGCCATCTACGGTGGCCGCCCGTACGAGACGCAGATCGCGACGCTCCAGAAGGGCGCCGACGTCGTCGTGGGCACCCCGGGTCGTCTGCTCGACCTCGCCAACCAGGGTCATCTGATCCTGGGCAAGGTCGAGGTCCTCGTTCTCGACGAGGCCGACGAGATGCTCGACCTGGGCTTCCTGCCCGACATCGAGCGCATCCTCGGAATGGTGCCGGACAAGCGCCAGACGATGCTGTTCTCGGCGACCATGCCGGGTCCGATCATCACGCTCGCCCGCACGTTCCTCACCCAGCCGACGCACATCCGCGCCGAGCAGGCCGACGACTCGGCGGTGCACGACCGGACCAGCCAGCACATCTACCGGGCGCACGCGCTCGACAAGGCGGAGATGGTGGCCCGCGTGCTGCAGGCCGACGGCCGCGGCGCGACGATGATCTTCACCCGCACCAAGCGCACCGCCCAGAAGGTCGCCGACGATCTCGCCGAGCGGGGTTTCTCCGTCGGCTCCGTCCACGGCGACCTCAATCAGGTTGCTCGCGAGAAGGCGCTGAAGGCGTTCCGCACGGGCAAGATCGACGTGCTGGTCGCAACGGACGTCGCGGCCCGCGGCATCGATATCGACGATGTCACCCACGTCATCAACTACCAGTGCCCCGAGGACGAGAAGACGTACGTCCACCGGATCGGCCGCACCGGGCGGGCGGGCCGCACCGGCATCGCCGTGACGCTGGTGGACTGGGACGACATCCCCCGCTGGCAGCTCATCGACAAGGCTCTCGGCCTCGGCATCCCCGATCCGGCGGAGACGTACTCCAGCTCCCCGCACCTGTTCGAGGAGCTGTCGATCCCGGCCGGCGCGACCGGCACGATCAAGCGCCCCCGGGTGGAGAAGGCCGAGAAGGTCGCATCCGAGCGGAGCGAGAACACGGGCGCCGAGCGGAGCGAGAGCTCCGATATCGAGCAGGGCGAGAAGGCCGAGCGCACGGAGCGTCCGGCACGCACCCGCACCCGCCGCCGCACCCGTGGTGGCCGCCCCGCGGACTCCGTGGGCCCCAAGTCCGTGTCGCCGGAGCCGACGGCACCCGAATCCGCTGCTTCGAGCGGGGACACCGACGGCGAGGGTGCCTCCAAGCCCCGCCGGCGTCGTCGCCGCCGGACCACGAAGGTCGGCGCCGCCGCGACGAACGCGGAGTAAACAACCACCGTGCTCGCACCTGAGCGGCGCTCGCGCGCCGATCTCGTCGTCGCTGCCGGAATCGCCGTCGCGGTCGTGGTCGCCCTCACCGTGGTGTGGTTCCGTAGCGATGCCCGGGGCACCACCTCGGTCACCGCCGCCGAGCCGCCGCCTGCGCTCATCACGGCCCTGACGGTTCCTGAGACGCTGAGCCCGATCTGGGACGCCGCCAGTTCCGCCACCTCCGCACCCCTCGTCGTCGCTGGTGCGGTCGTCACCGCCGACAGCGGGGACGTCGTGGGACGGGACCGGATGTCGGGTACCGAGCTGTGGCGGTACGAGCGTGATCTCGACCTGTGCGGTGTGACGGCGTCGTGGGAGAAGGTCGTGGCCGTCTACCGCGACGACCGCGGCTGCTCCCAGGCCACCGAACTCGACGGCGGTACCGGTGAGCGTCTGGCCCAGCGGAGCAGCGACGCCGATTCCGAGGTGACGCTGAAGGCCGACGGTACGTATGTGGCATCTCTCGGCGACCGCCGGCTGGAATTGTGGCGCTCCGACCTCGTCCGCACCGTCGAGTACGGCCGGGTGGACGCGCCCGTGAACCCCAGGAGGCAGCCACGCAGCGGATGCACGCTGATCGACGTCGGTTCGAGTAGCAGCAGGCTGTCCGTTCTCGAGCGCTGTCCCGGCGAGGTAGCCGATCGTCTGACGGTCATGAACCCGTCGCCGAAGGACAATCAGGAACCCGAGGAGTACGGGTCGAGCGTCCTGGCGGGGGTGGATGCCGGCGTCGAGGGCGCTCGCATCCTCGGGGTGTCCGGCGAGACCACGGCCGTCTACCTCCCCGCCGGCCCGTCGTACGGACCGCGGATCGGCCTGTTCGACGGCACCGGCAACGCCGTGTCCGAATACGCGCTCACCGCCCGGGTCGGCCCGGACCCCGTCACGTCGACAGGCAGTTCGGCGGTCACCTGGTGGACCGGTTCGGACGTGGTGTCACTCGGCGCCTCCGATCTCGTACCGCGCTGGATCTTCCCGGGCGCTCTCGGCCCGGGAGCGGTGATGGCCGGAAACCTGCTGGTTCCGGTGGAATCCGGCATCGCCGTGCTCGACTTGTCGACCGGCGCGTTGCTTCGCACGATCCCGGTTGCGCGTGACGCCGCGGCGGGGCCGATCCTCACGACGGTGGCCGGCGACGTCGTCCTCGAACAGCGCGGCGATGCTGTCGTGGCGCTGCGCTGAGATCGCCCGTCACGCCGGTTCGGCGAACACCACGAGATAGCCGTCGAGGTCGCGGATCCAGATCTCGCGATGTCCCGCATTGGGATTGACGTGCACGTCCGTGACCACGTCGGCACCCGCCTCCCGCACCCTCGCAACGGTGCCGTCGAAGTCGGGGGTCTCGAACCAGATCGCCACCCCGTTTCCCCGCGGGAGCGAAGGATCGCCGAGGGGGCCGTGGTGGTGGCCCTCGTCGAGCCGGTGCAGTTGCAGGATCATGTGCCCGTCGACGAGGAGTTGCTCGTAGTCCCGTCCACCGTGGCCGCTGCGCGCGTCCAGGACCTTCCGGTACCACTCGCCTGCGCGTTCGACGTCGTCGACGGCGAGAAGCGGCTGAGCCCGCATCGTCAGGGTGTTGTTTCGAGGCGTGTCCGAGACTGTCATGGCCTCGACGTTAGCGCCGCGCACTCCCCCGCACTTGGACGAATGAGCATGCCGTCAACGGAAAGTGGCGCGGTACGCGGACGGTGAGACGCCGACCGTGCGCGAGAGGTGTTGTCGCAGCGACGTCGCGGTGCCGAATCCCGCGGCCGCCGCCACGTCGTCCACCGGCAGGTCGGTGTTCTCGAGCAGTTCGCGGGCGCGGATGATCCGCTGTTCGAGAACCCACTGCGTCGGCGACATCCCCGTCTCGGCCCGGAATCGCCGGGTGAACGTGCGCACGCTCATCGACTCCCACGCGGCCAGCTCCCGCAGCGACAGCGGTTGATCGAGATGCGACAGCGCCCGCGCCCGCGCTCGCGCCGTGGACGCACCGTCGGCGTCCGGGACGGGCTCGGTGATGAACTGCGCCTGACCACCGCTGCGATGAGGCGGCACGACCGTTCCCCGCGCCACCTCGTTGGCCACCGACGCACCGTGGTCGAGACGAATCATGTACAGGCACAGATCGATTCCGGACGCGACGCCGGCGGCGGTGAGCACGCCGCCGTCGTGCGTGTAGAGCACGCCGGGGTCCAGGTGCACGTCCGGGTAACGCCGCCGGAACGCGTCCGCCGACTTCCAGTGCGTCGTGGCACGCCGGTTCTCGAGAAGCCCTGCCGCGGCGAGGACGAACGAGCCCGTGCAGATCGATGCCACCCGCGTGCCCGGGCGAATGTGCGCGAGGGCGTCCGCGAGGTGGCGGGGCAGGCGCCCGTCCTCCGGCGGGTCGTAGTCCTGATCGGACGCCGGGATCACGACGGTGTCGGCCGTGCCGAGAAGTGCCGGGCCGTGCTCGACGGTGATCGTCACGTCGGTGTCGGTACGGACGGCGCCGGGTGTGAGGGTGCACGTGAGGACCTCGTACAGCGGTTCGCCCTCCCGCGATCGCGCCTCACCGAACAATCGGTGGACGATTCCGAACTCGATCGGGAGCAGACCGTCGCGCACGAACACGACCACGCGATGGCGACGCACGGTCCGCTTACCTCTCGAATCGGACATGGCCCGATTATTTCACATATCGTCCCACCGGCCACTGTCGCGGCCACCGCCGCGCGTCCATGATCGGAGAGGTCAGGACGACCGAGCGGAAGGCGAACCATGAAGATCCTGTGGGTATCGGCACATCCCGAACCGAAGTCCCTGAACGCGGCACTCCGCAGCGACGCCCTCTCGGCACTGCGCGGCGCCGACCACGACATCCGGACCTCGGACCTGTACGCGATGCGATGGAACCCGGTGGTGACGGCAGACGATTTCGGACACGACCCCCACCACCGCCTCCTCGTCGGCGCGCGGTCGGGTCAGGCCCTGACCGAGGGCACCCTGGCCCCCGACATCCGCGCCGAGCAGCGCAAACTCGCGTGGGCCGACGCGGTGATCGTGCAGTTCCCGCTGTGGTGGTACGGCATGCCCGCGATCCTCAAGGGCTGGTTCGACCGGGTCTTCGTCGAGGGGTACGGCTACGGACTGCGCCGCGAGGACGGCTCCACCCGGCGGTACGGCGACGGAACCCTGGCCGGCAAGCGGGCGATGACGGTCGTCAGTTTCGGCGGCAGCGCCGACAGCGCGGGCGCACGTGGGATCAACGGCCAGATGGACGAACTCCTGTTCCCGATCCACCACGGAATCTTCTGGTACACGGGGATGTCCGTACTGCCCCCGGTCCTGATCGACAGCGCGGACCGGTTGCCCGCCGAGCACTACCCGGGTGTCGCGGCCCGGTTGATCGATCGCCTGTCCGGCCTGTTCACCGACGCGCCGTTGCCTTTCCGCTCCCAGAACGGCGGCGACTACGACGCCCGGTTCGTGCTGCACGAGGACCGGGCGCCCGGCGTCACGGGACTGCGCGCCCACTACGCCGACGCGGAGTCCGGAACGCGTGAATCGGAGTCCGAAGTCCGCACCACCGCGATCTGTAACGTGTTCTAATTCACGGCATGGCAACCTACGTGATCACCGGCGCCGCCTCGGGCATCGGGGCGGCGAGCCGCCGCACGCTCGAGTCCGGCGGTCATACCGTCATCGGAGTCGACCTCGCACACACCGACGTGACCGCCGACCTGTCGACCCCCGGCGGACGAACCGCGGCGGCCGACGCCGTGTCCGAGGCAAGCGGCGGAATCGTGGACGGTCTCGTCTGTTGCGCAGGACTCGGCTCGCTGTCGCACGTCCCGGGCGGCAGGCTCGTCGCGGTCAACTACTTCGGGGCCGTGGAACTCGTGACGGCCCTGAAGCCCGCCCTCGAGCGCGCGGACGGCGCCTCGGTGGTGGTGATCTCGTCGAGCAGCACCACCACACAGCCGGGGATTCCCGAGAATCTGGTGACCGCGTGCCTCGACGGCGACGAGGCGGAGGCGGTGCGCATCGGCGACCAGGTGACCGCCATCCCGGCATACCCCGCGTCCAAGCTCGCATTGGCCTGGTGGATTCGGCGCGAAGCGGTACGGCCCGAGTGGATCGGCAACGGCATACGACTCAACGCGATCGCGCCGGGCATGATCGACACACCGATGACCAGCGGGGACGACCTCGACCCCGAACTGGCGAAGGCGCTGGACTTCTATCCGGTGCCGCTGGGCAGGCGCGGACGCCCGGACGAGATCGCCGCGCTCGTCGAGTTCCTGCTCGGACCGGGGTCGACACTGTTCTGCGGCAGCATCGTCTTCGCCGACGGGGGCACGGACGCCCAGTTACGCCAACAGGATTGGCCTGCCGCGTGGAATCCGACGCCGGAAGAACTTACTCGGCACTTCCAGGCGAAAACGTAGCCAGCTCGGATCCCGCCCAGTGCTTGGCGAGGTTCTCGGCCAGGTCCCGGTACGCCTGGGCACCCTTGTTCTTGCGCCCCGCCAGCACCGTGGCACCCGACGCCGTCGCCTCCGCGAATCGCACCGTCCGCGGGATCGGCGGCGCGAGGACCGGCAGGTTGTAGCGATCGGACACGTCGGAGAGCACGTCCCGGCTGTGCGTCGTGCGGGCGTCGTACAGCGTCGGCAGCGCTCCGAGCAGCACCAGGTCGGGGTTGGTGATCTGCTGCACCTCGGTGACCGTCCGCAGCAACTGCCCCACACCGCGGTGGGCGAGCGTCTCGCACTGCAACGGCACCAGTACCGACTGCGCCGCCGTGAGCCCGTTGAGCGTGAGCACACCGAGCGACGGCGGGCAGTCGAGGATGATCGTGTCGTAGTCGTCCAGCAACGGCGCCAGAGCGCGCTTGAGGGCGAACTCACGACCGGGACGCATGAGCAGCAACGCTTCCGCGCCCGCGAGGTCGATCGTCGCGGGCAGAAGGGCGACACCGTCCTCGGTGTCGATCACGGCCTCCTGCGCCGCCAGATCACCCGTCAGCACCTCGTGGACGGAGGCGTCCAGGCGGTCCGGGTTGTGCCCGAGGGAGAACGTCAGACATCCCTGCGGGTCGAGATCCACCACCAGGACCTTCTGGCCCAGCCCGACGAGGGCTGCGCCGAGAGAAGCGACCGTGGTGGTCTTCGCGACCCCACCCTTCTGATTTGCCACTGCTAGAACCGTTGTCACGGCTCGATCCTTACCTACTTCGTCCCCGGAGGCGAGCCATACACGCAGATTGACTGACATGATGGATGGATGCCACCCAGTGATTCGCCGCGCGGCCGTCGGATCGTCCTCCTCCGACACGGCGAAACGGAATGGGCCCGTTGGGGTAAACACACCGGTCGGACCGACGTCCACCTCACCGAACTGGGTGAAGCCCAGGCGCGGCGGGTGGGTCCGGCGATGGACGCCCTCGAACTGCGCGACCCCCTCGTCATCGTCAGCCCGCGGCAACGCGCCCGGGAGACGGCGGAGCTGGCGGGATTGAAGATCCAGCGCACCTGGGACGCGCTCGCCGAATGGGATTACGGGATCTACGAGGGCATGACGACCCCCGAGATCAGGCAGCAGGTGCCGGACTGGACCGTGTGGACGCACCCGTGCCCTCGCGGCGAACAGGCCGAGCAGGTGCACACCCGGTGCGACCTCGTACTGTCTGTCGCTCATTCGCAACTCGTCGACCGTGACGTGATCCTCGTCGGGCACGGTCACTTCTCGCGCGGGCTCATCGCCCGCTGGGCGGAGCTTCCCATCAGTGAGGGACGACGGTTCGCGATGTCGCCGGGCGCGTACTCCGTCCTCGGCTTCGAGCACGGGGCGCAACAGGTGGTCAGCCACAACGTGACAAGCGAGGAAGGTGCCCGATGATCAGACGCGCAGTACCCGAGGACGTCTCCGCGATCACCGCCATGATCTACGAACTCGCCGAACACCAGCGGGCCCGTGACGAGTGCACCGTCACCGCCGACCAGATCGACGACGCCCTGTTCGGTCCGCAGCCGTCGACCTTCGCCCACGTCGCGACGAACGACGACGACCGGGTCGTCGGGATCGCGGTGTGGTTCCGGAACTTCTCCACCTGGGACGGAACGCACGGCATCTACCTCGAGGACCTGTTCGTCAGCCCGTCGGAGCGCGGTTCCGGGCACGGCAAGGCCCTGCTCGCCACACTCGCGAAGGAGTGCGTCGACAACGGCTACACGCGACTGTCGTGGTCGGTGGTCAACTGGAACAAGCCGTCGATCGCGTTCTACGAGTCGCTGGACGCGCACCCGCAGGACGAATGGACCACGTACCGGCTGACCGGGGATCCGCTCGGCCGCCTCGCGTCCGAGGTGAGCTAGCGGTCCGATGGGTTGTCGGCGTCGGCCTCCTGGCCGTACTCGGCAGCCATCCACTTCGACGTGGGACTGCTGAACAGGCACCCGAGGGCCGCCACGACGACGACGCCGAGCAGCACACCGAAGAACGGCTGGTGCGAATCGGTGAGCAGCGACCACGCCACCGGGAGCAGGAGAAGTTGGGCGACGATCGCGATCGCCCGCCCCCAGCGCCGGCCGAAGATCAGCGCGAGCCCGGCGGCGAGCACGGCGCCCCCGAGAATCGCAAACCAGGCCGCGGTGCCGTATCCGCTGCTGACGCTCTGGTCGTGCCCGAGCAGTCCCCGGATGACCAGCACCACGGCGACACCGACCGCCACCGCGCCCTCGAGCGACACCAGGGCGCCCGCCGCGCGGACCGTGGTGGGCGTGGACTTGCTGAGAGACGGCTTCGGCACGTCGGCCAGCCTAGAACACCCCGTCGCCGGCGGCCTCGGATGGTGACACGTCCCGCCCCCGCTAGGCTTGGGCCCCGTGCGCGCGCTGCTGATCGTCAACCCCAATGCCACATCGACGACTCCGGCCGGGCGTGATCTCCTCGCCCACGCGCTGTCGAGCCGGGTGCGGTTGACGGTCGCGCACACGACACACCGCGGTCACGCCGCCGAACTTGCGCAGCAGGCCTGTGTGGACGGGATGGGCCTGATCATCGTCCACGGCGGAGACGGCACCGTGAACGAGGTGGTCAACGGACTGCTCGGCACCCCGGTACCGAAGTCGATGAGCGCGGTGACGGTGGGGCCGATTCCCCCGATCGCCGTCGTCCCCGGTGGGTCGGCGAACGTGTTCGCCCGCTCGCTCGGCATCGCGCCCGACCCGGTGGACGCCACCAACCAGCTCATCGATCTCCTCGCCCGCAGGCAGCGGCGCCGGATCGGGCTCGCGCACTGCGACAACCGCTGGTTCACGTTCAACGCCGGTCTCGGCTGGGACGCCCAGGTGTGTGAGGCGGTCGACATGCACCGCAAGAACGGGCGGCCGGCCACACCGGCGCAGTATGTCCGCGCGGCGGTGCGGGTGTTCTTCCGGTCGAAATACGCGGAGCCGACGCTCACCGTCGAGGTTCCCGATCACGATCCGGTCGAGGGCGTTCACTACGCATTCGTGTCGAACGCGAGTCCCTGGACGTATCTGAACAAGCGGGAAGTGCACACGAATCCCGACACCACCTACGACACCGGCCTCGGCGTCTTCGCGATGCGGTCCACCGCGATCCTCACCACGCTGCGGGTGGCCCGCCAGCTGCTGACTCCCGGAACCCGTCCGAAGGCGAAGAAGCTGGTCCGGGTCGACGACGTGCCGTCCGTGCGGATCTCCGCGTCGGAGCCCATCGGACTGCAGATGGACGGCGACTACATCGGACTACGCAAAGTCGTCGAGTTCGTGTCGGTGCCCGAGGCGCTGGATGTGGTCGCCCCGGCGCGACCCTGAGCAAATCTCGAGAATCCCCGTTTTCACCTAGCGGGAAGTGCCTGCACGGGGTACAAAGGACGGCGCGCCTCGAAGGGCAGCCTAAGTACGTGAGCTCCCCCACGGTGCGGCGGTTTTCTATTGACATCCCGCCAGTTCGTGAAAGCATTCACAAGCAACAGTGCGGAAACATTCTCTACGCACACATGAACTCATGAAGACGAAACGGTGCATTTAGCACCCAGTTAAGGAGCAGAAGGATGGACTGGCGCCACAAGGCAATCTGTCGCGACGAAGACCCCGAGTTGTTCTTCCCTGTGGGCAACAGCGGTCCGGCTCTCGCGCAGATTGCTGATGCCAAGGTTGTCTGCAACCGCTGCCCGGTGACCGCCGAATGCCTCTCGTGGGCACTCGAGTCGGGCCAGGACGCCGGTGTGTGGGGCGGCATGAGCGAAGACGAGCGACGCGCACTCAAGCGCCGCAACGCTCGGACGCGTGCCCGCACCACCGTCTGATACTTCAGAAGGAGACGGGCCCGGCACCACATGGTGCCGGGCCTTTTGCTTGCCCCCCGATCAGTACCGCGGCCCACGACGGCCCAGCGGTACGCGTAACACGGCATCCGTTCCACCCTCCGGCCCGGGATGCAGCCCGAGGGAGCCGTTCAGCTCGGCGGCCACCAGAGTCCGGACGATCTGCAGACCGAGACGGTCGGACCGCTCGAGGCTGAAACCGGGCGGCAATCCCCTGCCGTCGTCGTGGATCACGACGTCCAGCCACCGCGCAGAACGCTCGGCCCTCATGGTGACCGTGCCCGGAGCGCCGGGTTCGAAGGCGTGCTCGATCGCGTTCTGCACGAGTTCGGTCAGCACCATCACCAGCGGCGTGGCCCGCTCCGCGGAGAACACCCCGAAGCTGCCCTCCCGGCGGACCTTGATCGGCGTACTCACCGTCGCCACGTCGGACAGGATCGGCACCAGACGGTCGACGACCTCGTCGAGGTTCACTTCCTCGTCCACCGACATCGACAACGTGTCGTGCACGAGGGCTATCGACGTGACGCGGCGCACCGATTCGCTCAGCGCCTGCCGGGCTTCCTCGTTGTTGGTGCGGCGGGCCTGCAGTCGCAGGAGCGCCGCCACGGTCTGCAGATTGTTCTTCACCCGGTGATGGATCTCGCGGATCGTCGCGTCCTTGCTGAGCAGCGCGCGATCCCGCCTCTTCACCTCGGTGACGTCCCGCACGACGACGGCGGCGCCGACGCGCTTCCCGCCGGGTTTGAGGACCAGCGCCCGGAGCAGGACGGTCGCTCCCCTGGCCTCGATCTCCATGCGGCGGCCCGGCTTGTCGGCGATGGTGTCGCGGATGTACCCGGCGACCTCCTGCGACTCGAACGGATCCGTCACGAGCGACCGCGTGGTGGCGGCCAGGTTCTGGCCGATCAGGTCCGAGCTGAGACCCATCCGGTGATAGGCCGACAGCGCATTGGGACTCGCGTAGACCACGCTGCCGTCGGTGTCGAGGCGGATGAAGCCGTCGCCGGCGCGGGGACTCGAGTTGGTGTCCGACCGGGCCTCCCGGATCGGGAAGGTGCCGTCGCTGATCATCTGGCACAGATCATCGGCGCAGTCGAGATACGCGACCTCGAGCGGGCTCTGCGCCCGCTGGTGCGACAGGTTGGTGTCCCGGCTCAGGACCGCGATCACTTCGCCGTTCCACCGCACCGGGACCGCTTCCCCGCGCGGCGGCAGACCGGCGTGCCCGCCGCCGTCCTCGGGGCGCACGACGCGGCCCTCGAGCAGCGCCTGCAGCACCTGCGGGTGTTCCGACTCCGACACGACCGTCCCGACGACATCCTCCGGGAAGGCGGTCGACGCGGTGGTGGGCCTGCAGTGCGCGACGCAGATCACGGTGCCGGTCGAGTTGGTGGCCGCGGAATCCGTTCCGACCCAGAGCAGAACGTCCGCGAAGGAGAGGTCGGCGAGCAACTGCCACTCACCGACGACTCGCTGGAGGTGATCGACGGCCTCGCCGGGCAGGTCGGTGTGTTCGGCGAGCAGGTCACTCAGTGTGGACATCGTCGGTGGGTGTCAGCTCAGGAGATCACTGCGATCAGGTCGCCCTGCTGGATCACGTCGCCGACCTTGACGTCCACGGAGGTGACCGTGCCGGGCTCTTCGGCGATGACGGGGATCTCCATCTTCATCGACTCGAGGATGACGAGGGTGTCGCCCTCCTTCACCTCGTCACCCGCGCTCACCACAACCTGATACACCGTCGAAACCATTTCGGCGCGCACGTCTTCTGCCATTGTGATCCTTCACTCCCGGGTGTCGAGAAAGCCCTGTTGCAAGGACACCCAACCACACGTGGAAGACTGTGGTGAAAAGAAGGGAGATCTACTCATGGGTAAGCGTGGTCGTAAGAAGCGCAGTCGCAAGGGCAACGCCGCAAACCACGGCAAGCGTCCCAACGCCTGACGCGCCGTAGAACGCACCAGGGGCCGGAAAGCAGCGATGCTTTCCGGCCCCTGATTGCTGTTCTGACGAGTTATGCGTCGGGTTCGGTATTCGTAATGAGGATCGTCCGCCGCAACTCGATGGAGAGCCTCTGACGGAGGCTTTCCGGTGCGTGCTCCCCGCCGCACTTGCGGTTCACGAGGGACTTCACCTTCTCCTCGATGCCGTACGCCTCGAGGCACGACCCACACTCGTCGAGGTGCCTCTGCAGCCGCGCCCGCGACGCCTCATCGCATTCACGGTCCAGCATCAGCCAGACGTCCGCGATGACGGCGGAGCAGTCGAGCTGCTCGAATTCGTCCTGCTCGCTCACCGAGAAACCTCCTGCTCCGCGCTCACTGCACTGTCGCCGGGCACGTCGTCGGTGCCCCCACGGTTGAATCCACGTTCGCGTGCGACGTCGGCGAGCAGACCTCGGAGCTGCTTGCGCCCACGGTGCAGTCGCGACATCACGGTCCCGATCGGGGTGCCCATGATCTCGGCGATCTCCTTGTAGGGGAATCCCTCGACGTCGGCGTAGTAGACGGCCATCCGGAACTCCTCCGGCAGGGCCTGGAGTGCTTCCTTGATGTCGTCGTCGGGCAACGCGTCCAGAGCCTCGACCTCGGCGGACCGCAGACCGGTCGACGAATGTTCCGCCGTCGCCGCCAGCTGCCAGTCGGTGATCTCGTCGGTGGGGTACTGCGCGGGCTGGCGCTGCTTCTTGCGGTACGAGTTGATGTACGTGTTCGTGAGAATCCGGTACAGCCACGCCTTGAGGTTGGTGCCCTCGCGGAACGAACGGAACGCCGTGTAGGCCTTCACGTACGTCTCCTGCACGAGGTCCTCGGCGTCCGCCGGGTTTCTGGTCATCCTCAGAGCAGCGCCGTACAGCTGATCCAGAAGTGGGAGCGCGTCCCTTTCGAAACGCGCGATCAACTCGTCCTGTGGCTCGGCCTGGTCTGCCGTCGGACGGTCATGTTCCTGCACGCTGATCCCTTCGGTCGCCGTGGGCGTCAACGTTACCGCCAACTGCAGACGCGACGTGGGCTCCATCACCGAGGACATCACGATACGGACCACTCCCTTCGATGCACTGTTGTTCTGCAGGTACCAACACGCCTCCCGTCCGGTGTGTTCCCGACCGCGTGGCAGAGTGTCTGTCCATGGCCGGAACTGCCACTCCCGCGACGAAGCTGCTCGTGAAACACCGCGTCGACCACACCGTGCACAGCTACGCGCACGATGCGCGGGCGGAGTCGTACGGTTCGGAGGCCGTCGACGCCCTGGGCGACACGGTCGGCGTCACCGCCCATCAGGTGTTCAAGACGCTGGTGATCAAACTCGACACCGGCAAGCTGGCTGTGGCGGTCGTGCCGGTGCCGGAGAAATTGTCGCTGAAGGCGGCGGCCGCGGCGCTGGGCGCGGGCAAGGCCGTGATGGCGGACCGTACCGAGGCGGAGCGCTCCACCGGGTACGTCTTCGGGGGCATCTCACCGCTCGGACAGCGCAAGGCACTCCCGACGGTCGTCGACGCGTCGGCGCTCGACTGGGACCGGGTGCTGTGCAGCGCCGGCAGGCGCGGACTCGAGATCGAACTCGCCCCCGCCGACCTGGTGCGGCTCAGCGGAGCCGTCACCGCTGCGGTCACAGCAGGCTGATCTGCTCCCCCACCTGCGCCTCGTCACGACCGGTTGCATCGGGGTCGAGGAGTTCCGGTCCGTTGTTCTTCACGCTGTTGACCAGCGTGGACACCCGCCGGACGGTGATGTCGGCGATGGCGTCGGGTGACACCTCGAGCAGATCCGTCGACGCGGGATGCTCGGGATCGAGCCACGCGGACCAGCGCTCGCGGGGCATCACCAGCGGCATCCGGTCGTGCACGTTCTCGAGCTGGGCGGCTGAGTCGACCGTGATGATGCTGCAGCTCAGGACCGGGGGCGACTCCGCGACCGCAGGATCGTGCCAGACCGACCACAGTCCGGCCATGTACAGGCGCGAGCCGTCCTCCGGCGACATGTAGTACGGAATCTTCTTCATCTTCTTGGCCTTACCCGACTTCTTCCCGGCGGCCGCCGCATCGACCTCGGTCTGCCACTCGTACCAGCCGTCCATCGGAACGAGGCAGCGCTTGTATGCGAACGCGTTCCGGAAGGCCGGTTTGTTGTCGACCGAATCCGCTCGCGCGTTGAACAGCACCGGCCCCTTGCCGAGCTCCTTCGTCCACGACGGCACGAGCCCCCACCGCATCCGCCGGATCCGCCGGGCGTCGTGGCGATCGA
>Ga0247825_10000451_pt1 | contig 26151 bp, 24 predicted proteins | sample 13C_Vanillin_Day_FD_194413 | JGI IMG/M metagenome (GOLD analysis project Ga0247825, IMG submission 194413) | Soil microbial communities from agricultural site in Penn Yan, New York, United States - 13C_Vanillin_Day48 | ecosystem: Environmental > Terrestrial > Soil > Agricultural land | place... | reverse complement strand
GGTCGTTTCACCGCCGCCGACCATCATGTCCGTCGTGATGAACCCGTGAAGTTCCTCGTCCGTCAGAACACGATTCCATTCGGGGACCGGAGTGTTGACGATCGTGCTGAGGAGGGTGTCGTCCGGCTCGCGGCGTACACGCTCGAAATGGGACTGTGCGTACTTCTGGAAGTCGAGTTCTAGCTTGGCGGCGCGTTGCTCGATGTCTGGTGTCGCCATGAGGCCTGCACGGGCAATCCATGCGAGGGTCATGTCCTTCACGAGTGGCAAGTCGGTTGCTGGCAGTCCGACGTGCTTCATGATCGCGGTCAGCGTCATCGGCGCCGCGAACTGGCTCACCCACTCACACCGACCGTCGTCGATGAAGCCATCGATCAAGTCGTCAACGGTCTCACCCACGATCCGATCGAAGTGCGCCTGATTCGTTGGCCGGAACGAGGCCTCGAAGAGCGACCGTCGGACCTGAGAATGCTCTGGTTCGTCGCGTGCGTTGAGAGCGGGGCCTGGCTCCCATCCGTCGTTCTCATAGGCCTTTGCCAGGGCGTCGTTCTTCAGCTGGGACTCGAAACGCTGCTTCGAATCCACGCCGTCCACTGAAAGCCCGATCTCTCCGACTGTCTGCGTCGAGATCGTGTTGCGAAACCGTTTGGTGTCCATCTCGACGGCGCGTATGTCGTCGTAGCGAGTGAGCACGAACATCCCCGTGGTGGGGTCTTGCCATACCGGCGAATCGTCGCGCAGCTGGCGATAGGCCGGAAATGGACAATTGTTTGTGCGCCGGTCGAAGAAGTCGACGTTGTGGGCTGTCTCGGTCATGCTCGTGTCCTTTGTGTTTCTGTGTTTCTGCTACCTGACCGCTTTTTCGTTCAGCCGAGGCCAGCCACCCACTCATCGACGGTGAGGACATCCGCATGCGCGGGAAAGACGTTCTCCAGCAACATTCGGTGCACTGCCGTATCACCGTCAGCGCACCCGTCTGACAGAACCTTGATGTGATAGTCCAGGTCGGCGGCTGCCCGCAGCGTCGACAGGACCACGCCGGAAGTTGCCACGCCGGCTAGCACGAGCGTTTGGATTCGTCGCGAACGGAGGATCATCTCGAGGTCGCTGCCCGCGAATGCGCTGACACGCCGTTTGGTAACCAGAATGTCCGACTCGCGGGGCCGGAGCGCATGGTGGACTTCCGTTGCCGGATTCTTCTCGGTGAAGTCGAAGTTGGCGGTGACAACTCCGAAGATCTTGTTGGTCGAGGCGACTTCGGGATATCCGTCGCGGAATAGGACGCGCACGTGGATAACGTCGATGTCGGATCGTCGTGCAACTTCGGCAGCGCCTGCCAATCGGGCCAACAGCTCGTCATCCCCACCAAAAGCGGGGACGACGATGGGCATGAGGTCCATCAGCAGCAATGCCGATCGAGCCTCGTTTCGTACAGCTTCAACTGCCTTGCTCACAAGTCCTCCAGTTTGGGCGGCGGACTGAGCCGCCGCGTGAGATACCCTTCGTAACAATCGGTTTGCCAATAGCCATGCGGTTCGCCACTGGCAATCACGGCTCTGCTACTCGGGCGGACACCGAGAACTCGCTTGGAGCAGCTCCTCGAGTCGGTGGATCTTTACTCTCGCCCTGCCCAGCCTCGCCCCGCGTGCTACCTCGGCGCCATCGATCGCGTTCCATCCGTCCCAGGGGACGACCTCGACGCCGCGTTCACGCAGCAACGAGACGACGGCGCCGGGATCGCGTTCGAGTGCACGCGGGAAGCCTCTGGCATTGCTTAGAAGTGCCTTCACGGTCTCCAGCGAATCACGGCGATTCGTTCCTATCACTCCTGTTGGCCCACGCTTGAGCCATCCAGCGACATAGACCGCGGGGCGAGTATCGTCGCCATCGAACACCTGACCGTTCGTGTGCGGCACCGTGGCGGTGACTGCGTCGAATGGGAGCTCCGGAAGGGGTTCGGCGCGGTAGCCGACGGAGGTGAGCACCAAACCGGCTTCGATCACCTCCCGGCGCGCACGTTCAGTCTTCCCGTGGTCGTTGTCGCCTTCGGTTGCCTCCAGTACGACGGATTCGGCTCCCGGGTGGCCGAAGACTGCGACCGGGCGACGGAAGAACGTGAAATGTATCCGGCGCGCACGTCCCCTCGGCAGGCTTCCGAGTGTCCTCAATGCCGCGACCATGCGGGCGGTCGGGGGAGCGGCTTGTTTCAACTCGGATTCGGTCACCCGTAGGACGCATGGGTCAACAATGACGTCGACATCATCGAGCCTCCCGAGTTCGACGATCTCCTTTGTCGTGAACTTCGCTTGCAGCGGCCCCCGGCGGCCCACGATGTGCACGTCCTCGATGGGGCTCTTCACGAGGAGATCCAAAACGTGTTGCGGCACATCCGTTTGCAGCAAGGTTTCACGTGGATTGACCAGCATCCGAGCAACGTCGAGAGCAACATTGCCGTTACCGATTACGGTCGCCTGTTTGGCTGTGAGGGCAAAGCGTTCAATTGTCGCGTTCGGGTGCCCGTTGTACCAGGAGACAAAGTCCGCCGCCGCGAAGACTCCGGGGAGGTTCTCACCCGGGATGCCAAGGCGCCGCGTACTGTTGGCGCCACAAGCGAAGATCGCGACATCGTAGTACCGCCGTAGGTCGAGCATCGTGATGTCGCTGCCGTATGCGACATTACCCAGAAATCGGACGCGTTCGTGGGACAGGATCTCACCGAAGGAATCGATGATGGACTTGATTCTCTCGTGATCAGGTGCCACACCGTACCGCACGAGACCGAATGGCACAGGCAATCGCTCGATGACGTCGACTGATATCGACATGCCCGGCAGGGACTCGAGTAGCGCCTCTACACAGTAGGCCCCGGAGGGCCCGGAGCCGACGACGGCCACGCGAAGATGCCGATGGTGCGGTTCAGACACTACTTGTCCTTCGGCTCGAGCTCACGAATGGAGGGTGGGTCGAACCCGAGTGGGCCGTGCTTCTTCGCGCTGCGCGGAGAGCCCACTGCGCTGAACACCTGGTCGGTAGCTGCGAGGAATAGTGATGTTTCAGGGCCGTCCTCTGCATAGAGGACGGCGTCCTGCGGGCAGACCAGTTCGCAGGCGCCGCAGTCGATGCATTCGTCGGGCTGGATGTACATCATCCTGTCTCCCTCGTAGATGCAGTCGACTGGGCATTCGAGAACGCACGACTTGTCCATGATGTCGACGCAGCCGGCTGTCACGACGTACGGCATGGTTCTTCTCCTCTCTGTCGAAGTGGGCGACGACGGAATCGTCGCTCCATTCCGTCCCCGGTGATGGGCGCTGCGCTATCGCAGGATGGATCCACCATCGATGGCAATCTCTTCACCGGTCACGAAGCTGGATTGGTCGCTCGCCAGCCACAGCGCAAGATCTGCGACCTCGGACGACTGACCGAACCGTTGCAGGACGGTCTGCTGGCTCATGGTCTCCCACGCTGTCTCGGGATTCGGCAGCCCTACCGCGAAACCCCTCGCCATCGGGGTGTCGATCATTCCTGGGCAGACGACGTTGACTCGGATGTTCGGTGCAAACTCGACGGCTGCAACCTTGCTGAACTGGATGACACCGGCTTTGGCCGCGCCATAGACAGAGAGGCTGTCCCATGCCCTCAGCGCCCCCGTGGAGGACAGGTTGATGATCGACCCTGACCGGTCGGCCATCAGGGGTGCGAAAGCCCTCGTCATGAGGAAGACGCTCTTGAGATTCACATCCAGTATTCGGTCCCACTCATCGTTGCTGGTTTCGAGGATGGGCTTGAGCTGCATGAGTCCGGCATTGTTGTAGAGGACATCGATGCTTCCGTACTGCGCGGCGACAACCTCGGCGGCTTCGTCGACCTCCGCTGCTGAAGATACGTCCACTTTTCGGAACTCGAACTTCGAGCCAGCCTGCGCCATCTCCTTGGCGAACAGTTCCGAACCCTCGTCAGTCCAGTCCATTCCGACAACGGTCGCGCCTTCGGCGCCGAATCGCTCGCATACAGCGCGCCCCATTCCACCGAGAGCTCCCGTCACTACGGCGATCTTTCCGTCAAGCGTGAGCATTGCATTCCCTTCTCCACGTGTACTGGTCATTTCAGAAGCGCAAACAAACGTGGTCACGTCTCCGAAGCCGGCGCCGCGGCTCACCCATCGGCACTGACGGGCTGCGTCCTTACTCGAACAATCCTGATTGCCTGTTCTGGGCAGCTCTCGGCGCCCAACACAGCGGTGCCTTCCCTCCCCGGTTCGACCTCGCCCTCAGAGCCACGCTCAGCGTTGAAGCCATCGTCGTCCGCCTCGAAGACTCCCGGAGCGAGCGAGTAACAACGGCCATGACCCGTACACAGGTCCCCATCAATCGAGTACCTCATCGGGGATCGCCGACCTTCGCACCGGGTGTGAATGTGACTGGCAGTTCGTTGATGATGCGCAAAAGACCTGTGGAATAGGTGACGGTGGCATCGGCCTTGAGCGCGATATCGGGCAGGCGGCGAAGAATCTGTTCGAGGGAGGTCTTGAGTTCGAGTCGCGCAGCATGCGAACCAACGCAGCGGTGCGGACCCAACCCGAATACAGCACTTCTGGTCTGATCACGATCGGGCCTGAACTCTAACGGCTCGTCATAGACTTCGGGATCGCGGCACGCGGCAGCGAAGTTCACCACGACACGGTCGCCTGGCTGAAACTGGGTGCCGGCCACCTCGATCGTTTTCGTCGCCGTGCGAGACGTTCCCGTAACTGGAGAGTTCAGCCGAAGCAGTTCCTCGACCGCACGTTCGTGTTCGTCGGGATTCGCTGCGAGCCAGTCCCTGTCCTCGGGGTGGCTTGCCAGGTGCAGCACCATGCTGCCGATCGCGGATGCTGTGGTTCCGACTGCTCCTGAGAGGAAAAGCGTGGCAACGTTGACCTTGTCATCCCAGGAGCATGGTTCTCCTGTTTCCGTGTCCACCCCCTCGAGGATCGAGTCGATGAAGTCGCCCCGGGGTGGTTGCTGTTGGCGCTCCTCGAGGTACCCCTCGATGTACGTGTGCAGGGCCGCCCAGGCGGGGCCTTGCTCCTCGGGGGATCCCATGATCGCGTCGTCGACGACGTCCACCAGTCGGTCGAGATCCTCGAGAGGCGCCTGCAGCAGGGTCACGAAGAACACCCGGCCGGGCAGAAGCGCCGCGAATTCCTTCACGAAATCGCACTCACCAGTCTCGATGAAGTTGTCGATAAGGGCGTCGACTTGCTTGCGCACCGAGTCCTCCCACTCCGCCACCTTGCGGACTGTGAAGTGCTTGTTCAGTGCGCCCCGCCAATTGGTGTGGTAGGGCGGATCGATCTCCTCAGGAAGCACAGGAGGCATACCGTCCGGACGATTCGGAAACATCCCGTCGACACTGGTGAACGTCCGCCAATCCTGAGCGACCCGTCGAACATCCTCCTGCCGATTCACGACGTAGTAGCCGCGACCTACCTTGCTGTGAGCGACCGGGCATTTCTCGAGAAGTTCCGCCAGCACCTCGTCGTAGTCGTCGTTGAACTCCGTCGAGTCGAGATCGAAGTCGCTGAAATGGTCGCGCATCGCGGACCGCTGCTCTGTGGTCACCGGCACATTCCTCCATCAGTGTGATCTGAACCACTTTCATAGAATGAAGTTCATCATGCACCTAATGCGCCCATAGTGCAATAGCTCACACAGACAACCTCAACCCCGCCGACCTTGGTCGCGGCACGATGCCGCAGCTAGTGCAATCTCCGTAAGTTGCTGGCGCTCCGACTAATCGGCTGCACTCGCGATCGCCACCGCACCACCATGGTGGACTCCCCCATCGACATCGATGCGCCAATGGCACCCGCGCTTCAGCCGTCGCCGACTCCGAGTTGTCTAATTAGGCGCATTATTCTTCTGTTACATTTGCCTCTTCGCCGCGGCGAACTACTGACGACCGCGGTGCGCGTACCGATTGATTCGGCATGCGACATTTTGGAACGACATGTGAGGAATGCTCGGATGAGAGATAGCTCCGTCATCGTTGCCGGCGCGCGCACCCCGGTGGGCCGACTGATGGGATCGTTGAAGAACTTTTCAGGATCAGACCTGGGCGGAATCGCAATCAAGGCTGCGCTCGACAAGGCCGGCATCTCTGGCGACGAGGTCCAATACGTGATCATGGGCCAGGTCCTCACCGCGGGAGTGGGTCAGATACCTGCGCGGCAGGCTGCGGTCTCGGCCGGCATTCCCATGACCGTTCCCGCGCTCACGGTCAACAAGGTCTGCCTGTCTGGGATCGATGCCATAGCGCTCGCTGACCAGCTCATCCGTGCCGGAGAATTCGACGTGATCGTCGCCGGCGGCCAGGAGTCGATGAGCCAAGCACCTCACCTATTACCCAGGTCCCGAGAGGGATTCAAGTACGGCGAGGTCCTCATGACCGACCATCTCGCCTACGACGGTCTCTACGACATTTTCACCGACCAAGCGATGGGCGTGCTCACCGAAACCCGGAACGCCACCGACCCGAGGCCCGTCACGCGTGAGGAGCAGGACAACTTCGCTGCCGATTCGCACCAACGTGCAGCAGCGGCATGGAAGAACGGGGTGTTCGACGACGAGGTTGTTCCCGTCACCGTGCCACAGAGGTCGGGCGAACCGCTCGTCGTCAGCCGGGACGAGGGCATTCGACCCGACACCACGGCCGAGACGTTGGCGTCCCTCCGGCCAGCGTTCAGCAAGACCGGTACGGTCACGGCCGGCTCGGCATCCCAATTATCGGACGGCGCAGCCGCAGTCGTCGTCATGAGTCGATCCCGTGCCGAAGCACTCGGGCTGCCCTGGCTGGCTGAAATCGGGGCGCACGGTGTCGTTGCCGGCCCTGATTCGACTCTGCAGGATCAGCCCGCCAATGCGATCGCCGCCGCCTGCTCGAAGGAAGGCATCGCGCCGTCCATGCTTGACCTGGTCGAGATCAACGAGGCGTTCGCCGCGATCGGCATCGCCTCGACCCGCGCCCTCGGACTCGACCCGGAACGGGTCAACGTCAACGGTGGAGCGATCGCAATCGGGCATCCGCTCGGCATGTCCGGCGCCCGCATCACCCTGCACCTTGCACGCGAGCTCCGGCGGCGCGGCGGCGGAACAGGCGTGGCCGCACTCTGCGGCGGCGGCGGGCAGGGCGATGCCCTGCTTCTACACGTACCGCGTCCGTAGCCACTTCGGAGCTTGATATCGAACGTCAGCCGAGACGCGACCGGACGAGTTCAGCCAACTCCTCCGGTCGCGCACTCTGCACAGAGTGCAATTCGGTGTCGATGGTGACGACTTCAATAGTTCTCGCCCGTCTCACGAACTCGGTAGCGTCCTCGAGTGGGACGACCCCGGATCTGGCTGCACGGACGAGTGTCACGGGGACCGTGAGTTCACTGACCCTCGACCACTGTTCGCTGTAGTCGACTGGTCGGCTGTCCGCATTGACGCGGCGGCGATGATCGGCGCGCCAACGCCACAGCCCGTCCGTTCCCTGTATTGCGTTGTGCCGGACTCCCCGCCGTAAGCCATCGCGACTACGTGTGGGTTGCACTGCAGCGGCAGCGTCGACCATATCTTCGAAAGTCACGAAGTGATCAGACCCTGCGGGCGGCCCCACCCTCCCGGTGTCGTGTGCGTGCCGTGCGGCTACACGGAGACCGGATTGCGGGGTCACATCGACGACGACGAGGTGGCGCACCCATGTGGACTGTGCAACCGCGAGGCAGATTGCGGTCAAACCACCAAGTGACATCCCAACGAGAACGCACGGGTTCGGCGCACCGTGACGTAGGTAGCCCGCGACAGCGGCGGCGTGTGACGATGGCGTGTAGTCAGGGTCATCATGCCAGTCCGAATGCCCGTGCCCGGGAAGATCCACTGCGAGAGCAGGACTGCCCAGTGCGAGGATGGTCGCATCCCAGGTGTGCGCGTTCTGCCCGTTTCCGTGGAGGAAGACAACTTCCGGTGCGCTTGTGCCCCAATGCAGGCCACTGACAGTCCGGGTGTCCACTGTGCGGTTGGCGCGACGCACGACAGGCACTTGAAGTGTCGGTGAGATGGACCGCGCAATCTCCGGCAAGCTAGCGAACTCGTCCATCATGAGAGGTTCGGGTATGCGATCGTTAAACTGTGCATCTCGTCGTCGGCACAGTTCGATTCAGGGATTACCTGCCACAATTTCTCGATGAACCGACGCTTGGTCATTCCGAAGTTCACGAGGATTTCCTCCTCCGTTGCGCCCCCATATGGTGCCCACATGTTGGCGAACTCGATGAGGCGCTCGGCCTCGGTGTCAGGATGCTTGCGTTTGCGGTTGGCTTCGAGCCAAGCAGCGCGACGCCTCTGGCGCCATTGGCGATACTCGCGGGAGTTCATCGGATTTCACATCAAATCAGGACTGAGAACAGCTTCGGAGTTTGGCGTGATCCCTGCGGCCCGCACTGCGAAGGACCCGAGCCGCAAGGCGCTCCTTCCGGAGCGTCGACGCTGTTCGGGTCCTTCGCGGTGTCGGATGCTCCTTGTGCCCGATCCGGACGGCAGCCGGTGCTTTAGGACGGAGAAGGGTCCGGACTAGATAGGAGGCCCGGGGTCAGCTCCTGTCAGCGACGGTGGGAGCCCGTCGGTGATTGTCGACGTCGTCGGCGTATCTGCTTGAGACTGCCGCCGAGACGACGTCGGGTCCTTGATCAGCACGCGGTGTGGCTGTGCCCGCGGCGCCGGCGGCCGAGGAGTCGGTACTGCTGCGCCTGTTCTTGATGGTCAGTCCCAGAATGAGCGTCGCTATGCACATTCCCGCGCACATCAGCCACACCGCATTGAAAGCCGCCCATGAGGGAGAGTCCGAGGCAGCCGCTGCATCCGTTGAGAGAATGCTTGCCGCGATCTGAGCTCCGGAAGTTGCACCGACTGCTTTGACCACGAAGTTGAGGCCGCTGAAGGCCGCAACCCGCTCAGGGGGGACGCCAGAGACAACAAGGTTCATCGCCTGGGTGATCGAGATACCGCACCCGAATCCGACCAGGAGCAACCCAATCAGAACCATGGTGAAGTTGCCGGCGGACGCCATGAGGGAGAACGCCGCTGCTGCGATGGAGACCGGCCCGACAATCGTCGCGGTGCGCTGGCCGAGTTTGCGTTCGATCCACGTGGCGAGCGGCGCGGTGGTTCCGATGAGCATGGCCGGAACCAGCATGAAGCCGGTGAGGGTCGCGGATGCTCCGAGCCCGTATCCCGTGCCGATCGGCTGCTGGATCTGCATCGGCACGGCGACGAGCATGGCGTTGATGCAGAAACCAGCCATCACCATCAGCCCTGCTGCTGTGAAGACAGAGTGGTGGGCCAGGAGGCGGACGTCGACCAGCGGATCACTGATCCGCAATTCGGCTAGACCGAAGACGAACAGGAGGCCGAGCGCGGCCCCGAGCAGCGCCAGGAACCCAATCGAGGTCCAGCCCCAATCGGGAGCGTAGGTGAACGCGAGGAGGAGTACCGAGAGGCCGGCGCCGAGCAGCGCGCTTCCGAGAAGATCGATACGCCCGTGGCTCATGTTTGCCGGCGAGGCGGGGACGAGCCACCAGACAGCGGCAATGATGAGAATCAGAAGGAAGAACGGGAACCAGAACAACCAGCTGTAGTGGAGGTTGTCGGCGATCGGACCGGAGACGAGCATGGCGAGTGCGGTGCTGCCGAAGATGGCGCCCACCATGATTCCGTTTCCGGCCTTTGTCCGCTCGACTGACTGCGTCTCGCGCATGATTCCGACTGCTAGTGGCACCGTGCTGAGACCGAATCCCTGGAGCATCTGTCCAGCGATCAGCATCGGCATGGACGCCGACAGGGCCGACACGAGAGCACCTATCGTGACGATGACCAGGACTCCCAGCAGGACCCGCCGCTTGTCCCAAATCTCTCCGAGTCTGGCGACAATGGGCGTCACGATGGGACCGGTCAGCAGGACGCCGGTCAGCACCCAGGCGATGCTGGCACGCGAAGCGCCGAGTTCGGCCTGCAGGATCGGCAGCGCAGGTGAGGTCATCGATTCGAGCCCCTTGTAGGCGGCCACGGCGCCGATGACAACGGCGAGTATGACGCCCGCCTGGGCGCGCTGGGCTGATGGAGCAGGGGATTTCATCGGCGTTCTCCAAGACGTGGATCGGTTGAGCGCTGCGGTGAGGGATGGGCCCGCATTCTGCAGATCAGGTGTACGCGGGACGTGGAAGCGACGCATCTCCGGCCTCCAGGCGCGGGAGGCGGAAACAGAGATCGTCGACACAGTGGGTGCATCCGGACTATTCGTCGCATGATTAACCAATAGAATCACGTGACCTGAGTCACGTCAAGATGCACCGTCCCTGGCGGCCCACCTCGCCGGCCACGACCGGTCGCCCCGCGCTCCCGGGCGACCCCGCCAGGGGAGTGCGCACCCGGTGGCGTCGTTGACGTGACGTGCGCCACGTGCTTCTATTTGTCTAATCATGCGCCGAATGCGCCTGAAGGTGAGGAGTTACCTTGTTGCCTACCCGTTCGCCACACGCGAGCTCTAGTCCAGCCGCGGTCATGCCGCCGTCGTCAGCTACTTCTACGGATTCGAACGCGACCCACGGGTTGAACAGTCTCAGCGTCACAGCCCAGAACGTGAGCCTGGACTTCCCAACCCGCGACGGATCGTCGTTGCGAGTCCTCGACGATGTCTCCGTACAGATCGAGCCGGGACAGTTCGTCTCACTCCTCGGCCCCAGTGGGTGCGGCAAATCCACATTCCTCAATGCCGTCGCCGGCCTGGCGACGATCTCCTCCGGCACCCTGCGAATCGGAGGCAGGGAACTGCAGTCGATCAATGGTCGGGCCGGTTACATGTTCCAAGAGGACACCCTGCTGCCCTGGGCGAGCGCCCTCGACAATGTTCTCCTACCAATGCAGGTATCCAATCGGGTTGATCGAGCCGAAGCCGGTCGCCTTCTCGCGTTGGTCGGCCTGGAAGGCTTCGAGAACCGCAAACCTCGCGAGCTGTCCGGCGGTATGCGCAAGCGAGTGCAGTTCGCCCGCCTCCTCGCGCAAACTCCCGAGATCATCCTGATGGACGAACCGTTCGGTGCGTTGGACGCGTTGACCAAAATCGTTATGCAGCAGGAACTTTTACGTGTGTGGCAGATGAACCCGAAGACAGTTCTCTTCGTCACCCACGATCCGAGCGAAGCAATCCTGTTGAGCGACCGAATCCTGATGTTCAGCGCTCGCCCCGGACGCATCGTCGAAGACTACTCGGTCGACATCGAACGTCCGCGCGGCGATCTCGCACAGATCATGAAGCGCGATGACTACCGCGAACTCTATGACGAAATCCTGCACAAACTGATGTCCGGAGGCGACGACCATGCCTGACACCGCGGTAACGACCGACAAACCCCGCGAACGAGAAGCAGAGAAAAGTCCCGGTTCGCGGACCACCAGCAGGAGAAAGATGCGGTTGGGTCCGACCCTGAAACTTCTAACCCTGCAGGTTCTGCTCCTGATCGTGGCGCTCGCCATGTGGCAGGCGGCGGTAGAGATCGGCTGGATCGACCCATTCTTCGTCAGCGAACCCACCGCAGTGATCGAACGACTGCGCGAAGTCCTCGTCGACAAAGAACTCTATGTCGATGTGGCATTCACGATGCAGAACGTCCTCGTTGGATTTGCGCTTAGCGCAGTCACCGGTGTCGCCAGCGCCTGCATCATGTACAAGTTCCCACTGCTGCAGAAAGTGGTCGACCCGTACATTCTTGCCCTCTACAGCACCCCCCGCATCGCGATCGCCCCGTTGTTCATCATCTGGTTCGGGATCGGACCGGCGTCGAAGATCGCCTTGGTCTTCTCGCTGTGCTACTTCATCATGCTGCTCAATACCTATGCGGGCCTGACCAACGTCGATCAACGGCTCATCAGCCAGGTGAAGATGATGGGAGCGAGCGATTGGTTCATCTTCCGGAAGGTCAGCCTGCCGGCGTCGGTGCCGTGGTTGCTCTCGGGTACACGCGTGGGATTGGGATTCGCCCTCATCGGCGCGGTCGTCGGCGAACTCATCATCTCAGAACACGGACTGGGCCTACGCATCTCGCGGGCGTCAGGTCTGTTCGACACCACCGGGGTCTTCACCTATCTGATCATCGTCGCGGCCCTGGGCGTGATCCTCGATCAAGCGGTGCGCCTGCTCGAAAAGTCCCTTTCCTCTTGGGGCAGTGCCACCGCCAAATAGTCAGCCACGCCTCTCGACCCGTCTGACGGCACCCGGCCACACGCCTGAAGTGCTCGCAGGCTCGTCCTCCCCAACCCGAAAGGAACACGCCATGCGAACGCGTGTTTTGCCTGTACTCATTGCCCTCTCGACGCTCTTGTTCGTCAGCGCCTGCGGCGGCGCCACCTCCCGCAACGCCGACGGCAATGCGATCAAGATCGCCGGGGTCAATTTGATGTGCTTCAGTCCCGCCTTCGTCGCCGAGAAGCTCGGCTACTTCGACGACGAAGGCCTCGACGTCACCATCGTGCCCACCGACAGCGGTGATGCCTCGGTCACGGCACTGCTCGGCCGCAGCGTCGTCGCCGTGACCACGGGCTTCGACACCCCGATCGAACTGACCGGGAAGGGTCAATCCATCCAGAGTCTGGCGGGCCTCGAGATGGCGACGATCTATGCGTTCGTCGGCGGCAACACCTTTCCTCAAATCCCGCCGAACAACCCGCAGGCCTTCGTCGATGCGATGAAGGGCAAGAGGTTCGGTGTTGCCGCGTCCGGGTCCACCGGGGACAGCATCGCTCGCGGGATCTTTGCCGAGTACGGGCTCAACCCCGATACCGACGTCACCATCATCGCCGTGGGTACCGGCGCCGAAGCCAGTGCGGCCCTGCGAACAGGGTCGGTCGACGCCCTCATCACCTATGAGCCGGATCTGACCCAGATCACCACCTCGGGCACGGGACGGATCGTCTTCGACCTGCGCACCACCACGACCGAATCCACCTACTCCAAGCTGCCGACCTCGACCCTGCAGGCGACCACCGAGTGGATCAACGACAACCCCGAGACCGCCCGGGCGCTCGTGCGTGCGGTGACACGAGCGAACAACACTCTGCGCGACGACCCCGCAACCGCACTCCCGGTGCTCGAGGAGCTCTACCCCGACCTGGCACCGGACCTCGTCGCGAACATCTACAACGCCTCGCGCGATCACTTCACCTCGGAGATCTCACCGCAGACCTACGACGCGGCAATGAAGATCTACCAAAACACCGGCCTGATCACCGACGATGTTCCCTACGAGGAGGTCGTCGCCACGCAGTTCTCCGACATCTGGAATTTGAAGACTTCGGAGTAACACCATCACACCGGTCCAGTGACCAGACAATAATTAGCGGTACCCAGAAGGAGCCTTAGTGTCCACCGTAAATGTCGTCGCCACCGGCGACGCCATCGTCACCCACCGCATCTCGGCGAACCCGAATGCCAACTTCACCGCCCTCGTCGACCTGTTGCGCAGCACCGACGTGACCATCACGAACGTGGAGATGGTCTTCCCCGGCCCCGGCCGCAAGCCGTCGACCACGTTCCACGGCACGCACCTGGGCGTCGAGCCCGAACTCTTGTCCGAGTTCGAGTGGCTGGGCATCAACCTCTACGGCATGGCCAACAACCACGCCAGCGACTACGGCACCGACGGCCTGGTGGCATCACTGGAGGAACTCGAAAAACGCGGACTTGCCTACGCGGGCGCCGGCCGCACATTGCGAGAAGCCCGCCAGCCGCGATACTTCGACGCCCCCGGAGGCCGTGTCGCCTTCATCTCCGCGGGCTCGAGCAACGCTCGACTGTCCCTCGCCGCCGACCCTGGCATCGCCGACGCCGGCCGTCCCGGTATCGCCCCGGTGCGACTGCAGAAGACGCACTACATTCGGCAGGACCGTTTCGAGGAACTCCGCGAGATTCTCGCCGACGCCGGCGTCAACGTCACCTCGAGCGGCACCACCGCACCGGGTATCCATTTCCCGTACCCCGACCGCAACGTCTACGACCCGCCGCCGCCCGGTGGGATCGCCGTCGAGGGGGTTCATTTCGTCCCGGATGCGAACCCGCGAGTACAGGAAGATGCGTTGACGCGGGATGTCGAAGCACTGCAGTACGTGGTGGACGAGGCGCGGCGTCAGGCGGATCTGGTGATCGTCGGCCTGCACTGCCACGAGGGCATCCAGGGCCGCTGGAACAACGAGGTCCCGGCCGAGTTCCTCCGGCCCCTCGCCCACGGGCTCATCGATGCCGGCGCCCACGGCGTTGTTGGTCACGGCCCGCACATGCTCCGTGGGGTCGAGCTCTACAAGGGGCGTCCCATCTGCTACTCGCTGGGCAATTTCGTCTTCAACCTCGAGGTGATCTCCGCCTTCCCGCCGGAGGTCTACGAACAGCAGGGCATGGCACCGACCTCGACCACCGCCGACCTCTACGACGCGGTGACCGGGTACGCCGACCAGCCGAAGTTCTGGGAGTCGGTGGTCGCCCGCTTCTCGTACGAAGACGGTGTCCTGACCGGCACGGAGCTGCATCCGATCACTCTCGGCCGAACCGAACCGCGAAGCCGCCGCGGGTGCCCGGAATTCGCCTCCCCCGACGACGCCATCCGCATCCTCGAACATCTCGACGAGTTGTCGGAACCCTTCGGATCACGGGTGAAGATCGAACGCACCGGCGATTTCTACGTCGGCCGGATCACGTCCACGTGATCACCAACGGAAAGTCCGGCGCCGCGTCCAGTTCGGTTCTGCGAGAGCACCAAAGCCCTCGTTGAGCCCGACTCATCGAGGCATTCCATCACCGTGCATGCGGCCGCGGCCGCATGCACGGTGATGTCTGAGAGGAGTGTCCTGCAGTGATCACGTCAGGTCCGACAACTTTCCGGGTCGCTGCCGGAGCCATCGCGGTGACCACCTCGACGGCGCTGCCGGTTTTCCTCACCGGCGCCCTGGCAGTGCAGATTGCCGAAGACCTGCACCTGGATCCGGCTGGCCTCGGGTTGGCGGTCGCGCTCTACTTCGCGGTGAGCGCGACTGTTGCACTGCCCGCCGGCCGAATCATCGACCGCATCGGTAGTGGCGTGTCGAGCACTGCGGCAGTAGTCGGAGCGGCAGTGTTCATGTTGCTGATCGCCGGTCTTGCGCAGTCGTACCGATCGCTGCTCGTTCTTCTCCTCGCCAGCGCGTGGTGCAATGTCGTGGGCCAGCTGTCGTCGAACTCGTCGCTGGCGAGGTCGATGCCCGCGGACCGCCTGGGATTGTCCTTCGGCGCAAAACAAGCGTCCGTTCCGACTGCGACACTGCTCGCCGGAGTTGCGGTGCCGGCCATCGCACTGCCGTTGGGATGGCGTTGGTCCTTTGTCATCGGCGCCGCGGTCGCGCTGTGCGCGCTGGCCGCCACCCCTCGTGGCAGCCGGCCAGCGCGTCCACCCCTTCCAGCAGCACGATCGGCCACCCCGCTGGCTCTCGCTGTCATCGGCGCGGCGGCGAGCCTTGCCGCCGCGGCGGCGAACGCCATGACCATCTTCCTCGTTGCGTCCTCGGTGTCCCGTGGCATCGCTCCCTCGACCGCCGGGCTGGTCTTGACCCTCGGCAGCGTGATCGCACTGTTCATGCGGATGCTGCACGGGTGGCTTGCCGACCGGCGCCCGACCGGTCACTTCGCTTATGTTGCCGGAAGTCTCACCCTCGGAGCGATCGGGGTTGCGCTCCTCGCCCTACCGGGTACGGTTCCCCTCCTCGTGGGTGTCGTACTGGGCATGGGCCTGGGCTGGTCCTGGCCGGGGCTACTGCAGTTCGCGATCATCCGGCTCAATCCCTCGTCGCCGGCCACCGCGACAGGTGCCGTACAGGTCGGTGTCTACGCGGGCGGATGCCTCGGCCCACTCTGTTTCGGGTTCATCGCAATGCACTTCGGCTTCGCAACAGGGTGGATCCTCGTCGCGGGCGCGATGGTGATAGCGGCCTGCGTGTTGATGATCGGCCGACGCATGCTGCGCTCGGGCTCACCGCACAAGCGCGATGACCGCACCACTGTCGCATCAGAACACACGTCGTCCTAGTCTTGCTGCTCTCGCACTGCACGTGCTCGTGCGAACGCAGGACGGGCATGGATGCGACCGACGTTGGCGTCGCACCCATGCCCGATTGCTGTGGTCGTCAGTGCCAACCAGTCATGACGGACCCGAAACCTTCGGGAACATCCCGCAGCCATTGTTCTTGAGGCACGATCGGCCGTTCGAGTCGACCGGCGCGACCCATCCGCTCTTCGAAGGCCTCGAGGTGTTTCATCATCGCGCGCGTAGCGCGGGCGGAATCGCCAGCCACGATCGCTTTGGCGATAGCCATGTGCGCATTATTCGCTTCGTCGACGACCGAATCATCTATCGATTCGCTGCGAAGATGTTCTCGGAGAAGGTCGTGCGGCACCATGACCAACACGCGCAACAGCAGGTTGTCGGCCAGCTCGGCGACACGCTCGTGGAAGGCGACCTCATTGTTGTATCCCGGCATCGAGCCGTGCTCGGCGAGCTTGAGCAGGCTGCACTTGTCCTCCTTGCTCGCGATGGAGGCGGCGAGGCCTGCCGCTGGCGGCTCGACCATCTTCCGATAGGTCGTCAGATCACGCAGCGGCGCCTTCGACAGTGTGAGCACCGGCGCGATTCCGTGGCTCAGACTCGACAGATCGGGCTGCGCGACGAAGATGCCGCCGTGAGAGCCGCGCTTGATGACAACGAGGCCTTGCGCTTCGAGAAGCCTGATCGCTTCTCTGACCGAGGCTCGTCCGAGACCGCTCTGCTCGATCAGCTCGGGTTCGCTCGGTAGCGCCGTACCCGGCTCGAGGCCGTAGCCGAGGATCTTGGCGCGGATTTCCTGCGCCAACATGGCCGCAGCCTTGGGCAACTTGCGGTCACTTGCGACAGCAAAAGACCGCACGGGAGTTGCGGTGCTACGTTCCCCGTTCGTACTCAGCGCAGGCATATCGGCCACACCGGACCTTTCGTCAATGCCTGTGACCGCGCAGTATGGGTGTCACCCTCTCAGCCACAGGAGTTAGGTGCATCATTCGACAAAATCTTATCATTCCCCTACCAGCAAGTCGGGTTCCGCGCGGGGTGTCTGGCCGCCCGTCAATGTTGGATTTCGAGTGTGCGGGGAGTGCAGTCGACCCGGCCGGGTCCGCGCGAGTTCGGTCCCGGCCGGGTCACCTCTGACTACTTCTCGTAGAAGTAGAGCGCACTACCGTAGGTGGGCGCGTCGACGCGGTGTTCCTGCCCCTGGTAGGTCACGACGCCGGTCGCGTGTCCGGCCCCGTAGAGACCGGCCCACTTGGCCCGCGGGTCCGGGTCATCGAAGTAGTCGCGAAGAGCCAGTCGGTTCGGGTTGCGCACCACATCGATGGAGGCGCTGCCGCCATCGCCCTCCGCGGTGAGCCGGTATCGCATCGGGTGGTCGATCTCCTCGAACCCGGGGAGCTTGGCAGTCTCCTGGATGTCGACCTCTACGTCACCGAAGTCCACCATCGACTTGCCGTCGACTGTGAACGTCAGCGTCTGGAGCTGGATGCTTCCGTCGTTCTTCCAGACCTTGTAGAAGAGCGGGATGCTGAACGGCGAGTCTCCGGCTCCGGGGATGCTCTCCCACAGACCGCGGTTGATACCCGGAGTCCAGAAGCGCCCGCGGCGCCGTTCAAGGTAGCCGGCCCCCTTCACACTGGTCGAGGTCCCGCCGCGGGTGAGCGTTCCCTGCACCGTGAAACGGGGAACGTAGTGCCAGGTGATACCGCGCAGGTTCGGCAGTGCCTCGAACGCGGGAGTCTCCGCGCTCATGTGGACCTCGAGCGACACCTCCTCGCCGTTGTGGGTGCCTTCGACGTAGATGTCGTACTCGGGGAAGGTGCCGCGGATGTACTGGTTGCCGAACTGGACGTCGACACCCGACCGCGAGGTCTTGAAGGTGCCGAGCGGCTGGTACAGCTGCGTGAGGTCGATGACCTCATCCTTGGTGTGCAGCGAGCAGATCCAGGCTTCGTCGAGCGACCCGAGTGCCGGCCAGAAGTACAGGGCCGTATCGTTGCCGGCCTCGTCGACGAGGTCGGCGTGCGCGCACCACCACTGCATCTTCGGGCTGTAGTAGGTGCCCTCCAAGTCCTGGGTCAATTCGGCTGGTTCGAGAATGGACAATTTCGTTCCTTTCGGTGATTACAACGTGAAGACGGTCTGTGTAACCGTCGTCGTCAGTGGTCCGACAGTTCCTTGCCGACAATGCCGACGAAGGAGACGCATCGGCCTGGCCGTCCGCCAAGGTTGTGGGTGAGTCCGATCTTGGGATCCTTCAGTTGCCGCGGTCCTGCCTCGCCGCGGAATTGCAGCCAGCACTCGAACATCATTCGCAGGCCCGTCGCTCCGATCGGGTGTCCGAACGACTTGAGTCCTCCGTCGATGTTGACCGGCAGGGCGCCGTCCGCGTCGAAGACACCGTCGAGGACGTCGAGCCATCCGTGTCCTCGTTCGGAGAATCCGAGATCTTCCATGAGCACGAGCTCAGTCGGGGTGAAGCAGTCGTGGACTTCGGCGAGCGAGATTTCTCGCCGTGGGTCGGTGATGCCGGCCTGCCGGTACGCATCGGCCGCACAGGTGACGACTTCCGGCACCGAGGCGAACGACGCGTCGTCGTCGAGGATGGAGTATCCGTTTCCTGCCACCACCGACAGCGCTTTGACGAACATCGGAGTGTCGGTGTACTTGTACGCGTCCTCGGCCCGCACGACGAGAGCCGCCGCGGCACCGTCGGCAACTCCGGAGCAGTCAAGCACCCCGAGCGATCCGGCCACCAACGGCGACCGCGAGACCGCCTCGGCCGTAACAGGAGTGCGGAACTGCGCCCGCGGATTCAACGCGCCGTTCGCGTGGTTCTTCACAGCGATATGGCTGAGGGTCTTGCGCATCATCGTCGGGTCGACGTCGTATGCCTGCTCGTACGCGGGAGCTAAGTACGAGAATGCTGCTGGCGCCGTGGTTTCCACCGATGTACCGTCGTCCGGCGGGTCGTTTCGGACCAGTCCGGAGAATCCGGAGTCCTTCAGTTTCTCGACTCCGGTGGCCATCACGACGTCGTAGGCGCCGGAGGCCACCGCGTAGACGGCACCGCGCAAGGACTCCGACCCCGAGGCGCACATGTTCTCCACGCGCGTCACCGGTTTTCCCCGGGACTTGAGGGCGGTGGACAAGGTCAGTCCGCTGTACCCCGAATCCATCGTGCCGAGCCAAAATGCGTCCACGTCGTCCAGGGACGCATTGGCGCTTTTCAGGCAGTCGGTGGCCGCTTCGACGAGGAGATCCGAGGTGCTGCGATCCCACAGTTCACCGAATCGTGTGCAGCCCATTCCCACGATGGCGACCTTGTCGCTGATGCCATGGCTACTCACTGTGCACCGCCCTCCGCTGTTGCTTTCCACACGTAGTTGTGCACGCCACCACTGGAATGGCGGCGGCGAAACGTCATCCGCGCCGGCGCGCCGACGAACAGTGAGTCGGGATCGGTGTCGGTGATCTCCACTTCCAGCCGCCCTCCCCCGTCGAAGCCGACGACTGCCGCGACCATCGGCGGGTTCAGGGTGTACGCCAGCCGGTCCACACTGAAAGTTCGAATGGTGGCGTTCTTGTCCGTCATCACGACCGGGTCGCCGTGCTCGGTCGAGCCGCACCGGACACACACTTGTTGAGGTGGTGTCGACACATTGCCGCATGCCAGGCAGGTGGATCCCTGCAGCGCGTACTTCCACTTCACGCCGCGCATCGCGGCGGGAGCGCTGACGGTCCGCGGTTCCGGTCGTCGTGGAGGCTCCCGGTCGAGGATTCCACGCCAGGTGAGGGCATCCAGATAGCTGGGGACCACACCGGAGTCGATTGGGCCGGGGTGGAAGGCACCGTGCACGTTGTCGGTGACGCGCACCGTGAGTACATCGCAGCCGTCGGCCAGGCTGACCGCGGTCAGCGTGTGCCCGCTACTGGCGGCGGCGAGTGCATCGGACAGCTTCACCAGCAAATCTGCGGTGCCCGCGTAACCGACCCCGTCGAGGGTGTGGACGGTACCCAGGGCGGAGAGTTCCTTGCCAGCCGCCTTCGTCAACCGTGCCGAGGGTGCGCTGACCACGACCTGATCACAGGTATCGACCTGGGAGTCTTTGAGAGCATCCGAGAGCAGCGACAGGTACCGCGAGACCGGGAACCGGTCTTCCGACTGACTGATCCAGGGCTTTTTGGGGTCACGCCAATGGTCTTGGATCTCCTCGGTCATGCTCACGGAGCCGGTGATGACTGCCGCCGCAGAGTCGGCGTCACCAACCAACAACGCGGCACCGGCGTCGCCGTGCAGCAGTTCGATGGGTGAACCCGGCCGGGAGGTGTTGATGTCGCCGGCCAGGATGAGTGTTCCCGGTTCGGCGGACAGCAAGACACCGAGCACCGACCGAAGCGAGCCTCCGGCGTCGTAGGCGGGCACATTGGGATCGAGGCCCAGTGCGGCGTGCGCCGCACTGGCGTTGTTCTTCACCAGGTAGGGCGCCGTCGTGGAGCAGAAGACCAATGCCTTGGTCTGTCGCAGTGCATCGGTCGGCAGTCGGCGGGCCGCCTCGATCGCGAGGGTGAGGGAATCTTCGTCCGGCCCGGCAAGGCTGCGTTCGCCGCGCCCACCTTCACGGTTGTGGCTTCTGGCTATTTCGGCTCCGGTCAGCCGGTAGCGAGGAAAGTAGCTTGCGGCCGCGCGGATCCCGATTTCGGTCTTCACCATCTCACCCCAGAGCTCCCCTGGCCGACAGGTCATCGATCTCGGCGCTGTCGGCGCCGATCCAGTCCCGCAGGATGTCCGCGGCATGCTGCCCCGGCCTGTCGGCGGGGAGCCGATCCTGGGGCTGCTTCGCGTTTCCGGTCATCCGCCAGGGCGCACCGGGCGCGATGAGGTCATGACCTCGAACATTCCACTCGGAGAAGAAGTCCCGGTCGTGCAGCTGAGGATGCTCGAGGATCGCGGCGACGTCGTTGACACTGGCGCAGGCGAGGCCGGCGCCGGCGAGTGTATCGACGAGCTCGGGGCCGTCCCACTTGTCGAAAATCGGGCGGAGTTGCTCGTTGAGTAGTTCTCGATTGCTGACCCGCATCGGTGCTGTCGCGAACTCTGCTTGGGTGCAGAGATCTTCGCGTCCGAGTACGGAGCAGAAGGTAGCCCAGTGCGCCTCGGTCAGAATGGCGATCGCGACCGGAGTTGTGGCGGTGGAATAGACCTCGTAGGGAGCCAGCAGTGGGTGCGCTGTTCCGATCGGCTTGGGCATCACACCGGAGAGTCCGTAGCTGAAGATGTTGAACGCCATGGTCGACGCGGCCACGTCGAGCATGGAGACATCGATGTAGCGGCCCTGCCCCAGGGCTTCCTTCCCCCGGAGCGCGGAGGCGACAGAGAATGCTGCGACCATGGCGGCGAGCACGTCGACCACGGCGGTCCCGACTTTGGCCGGCGACTCCTCATCGGTCCCGGTCACCGACAGCAACCCCCCTTCGGCCTGAATCAGCAGGTCGTAGGCGCGGCGGTCACTGTAGGGTCCGGTCTCGCCGAATCCGCTGACCGAGCAGTACACGAGATCGGGGTGCGATTCGGTCAGGGTGTCGTAATCGAGCCCGAGTTTACGCATCACGCCGGGCGAGAAGTTCTCGACCACGGCATCGGCTTCGGCGATCAACCGCTTGGCCGTGGCGAGTCCCTCGGGGGACTTGAGGTCGAGGACGATGGACCGCTTGTTCCGGTTCACCGCCAGGAAGTGGGGGCTCAGTCCGTCGAGGTCGTTGCGCGTCCATGCACGGACGTGATCGCCGGTTCCCGGGGGCTCGACCTTGACCACGTCCGCCCCCATATCGGCGAGCATCATGGTCCCGTACGGAGCCGCCCAGGCGTGCTCGAACGCGATGATCTTGATTCCGTTCAGCGGCCCCGCGACCGGGTAGGTACCGGATGGATAGGACATCATGCCCTCCGAAACTTGTTGTAGTTCGGTTCGCGCTTCTCCGCGAATGCTGTTGTGGCCTCGCGCTGTTCGTCAGAGCCGAAGAAGGAGGCGAGGCTTTCGACGATCATCGGGATGACGTCGTCGCCGAGCACGTTCTCGGCACCGATCGCGGTCTTGAGGACTCGCAGGACGGTCGGGCTCTTACCGAGTAGGTCCTGGCACATCTTCTCGACGGCGTCGTCGAGGGTGCCGCTCGGGGCGATCCGGTTGATCAGGCCCATCTGGAGGGCTTCTTGAGCGGTGTACTGCTCGCACAACATCATGATCTCGCGGGCCTTCTTCTCGCCGACGATCTTCGGCAGCAGGCGGGTGAGGTAGATCGGCGCGCCACCGACCTTGGCCCCGACCTGGCCGAATCGGGCGCCCTCGTCGGCGATGGTGATGTCGGCGAAGCAGTGCAGTTCGTGACCGCCGCCGATGCACCAGCCGTTCACGGCGGCGATGATGGGAATGCCGATCCCGCGCATCGTGGCGAACAGATCGCGCAGTTGCTGCGCCACCGCCCGCCATCCCCGGGCGTCCAGACGCGACACCAGTTCCTTCTGGTCCGCGCCGACGCAGAAGGCGCGGTCGCCCGCCCCGGTCAGCACCGCGACGCCGATCGTCGGGTCCTCGTCGGCGCGCCGGAACGCTTCGATCAATTCCTGGACCGTGGTCGTGCGCAGCGCGTTGAGCGACTCCGGCCGGTTGATGGTGATGGTGGCCACGCCGTCGCGCGCGGTGTAAATGATATCGGTGTATGTCACGTTCATCGTCCCTTGAAAACTGGTGTCCTGCGCTCCGCGAAGGCCGCGAGACCTTCGGCGAAGTCGGCTGTCTTGAAACAGATGTGTTGCCCCCAGCTCTCGAATTCGAGCTGCCCCTCCAGGGTGAGCTGATCCGAACGCTGGATTGCGCGTTTGGTGAACGAGAGCGCCACCGCGGGCCCGGCCGCCAGCTGCGCAGCGAACTCGTGCACCGCGTTGCTCAGTTCGGCGTCGGGCACGACCTCGTCGGCGAGACCCAGTTGCAGCGCCTCGTCCGGTGTCACGGTCGCCCCGGTCATCAGGATCCGGGCGGCACGCGAGCGGGGAATCAACCGGGGCAACAGGTACGTCAGGCCACTGTCGGGCATCATGCCCCGCCGCACGAACGCCGCCACGAAGGTCGCCGATTGCGCGAGGAAGCGGAAGTCCGCGGCGCACGCGATAGACATTCCGCCTCCGCCGGCGACACCGTTGACCGCGGCAATGACGGGTTTGGGGATCGACCACACCGGCTGTACGAAGGCCCCGACCGCGCGCTCCAATGTTGTCGCATCGGCGGCTTCGACGACCTTGGGAATACGCTCCTTGACGTCTGCGCCCGAGCAGAATCCGCGGCCGGCGCCGGTGATCACGACTACCTTGACTCGGTCGTCGTTGGTCACCTCGCGGCATAGCGCAGGCAAGGTCGCGGTCAACATCTCGGTGGTCAGCGCATTGAGCGTGTCCGGGCGGGACAAGGTGATCGTCGCGATGCCCAACTCGTCGACCTCATAGAGGATGTCGGAGGAGCCAAGCTGCGTCACGTCCGTCATTTCGCTCTCCGTTCCGATCGCAACTCGATCTGGCCACCGTCGAGGACCATCGCCGCACCGTCGTCGGTGAACGACCGGAACCGGACCGTGTCACCGTCCTGCCACATATCCGTCCGCAGCCGCTGGCCCGGGAAGACGGGCGCCTTGAAGCGCACCTGAACGGACTCGAGGGCGCCGACGTCGCCGTCGGCCAGCTCTCGGATCACCGACCACGTCGCGTGCGCGAAGGTGCACAGACCGTGCAGAATCGGGCGCTCGAAACCGGCCTCGACCGCGATCTTCGGGTCGGCGTGCACGGGGTTGTAGTCGCCGCTCAGGCGGTAGATCAACGCCGCTCGCGGTGAAATCTCACTCTCGACGGACGCCGTCGGAGAGCCATCCGGCCACGGCGTGGCCGGTTGCTTGGGCCGGACCGGCCCGCCGAAGCCGCCATCCTTGCGGCAGAACAGCGTGCTGTCGGAGGTGGCGACCAGTTCACCGGTCTGCGCGTCGAAGAGGCGGCGTCGCCAGCGGACGAGGGCTCCGCGGTTGGGCCCCTTGTCCTCGACGTCGACCACCTGTGTCTCGCACCGCAACCGGTTGTCTGGATGCAGCGGGGCGTGAATCTCGAGCGACTGCTCACCGTGGACGACGTGCACCCAGTCGATGCCGGTGACCGGATCCCGGAACCACGGGCCGGGGTGGCCGATGACCGCTGCCATGGTGGGCAGAACCGTGAGATTGCGTTCGTAGACGTACGGGAGTTCCGCCTCGTCGGTCGGATCCGAGCCCAGACCGACCCCGAGCGCGTAGAGCATGGCATCGCGCGCGGTGTAGGAGTGCTCGGACGTCGGGAACGGATAATCGAGCAGTTTTGCGGCGTCGATAGTCATCGCGTGTTCGCCTTTCAGGCGGGGTCGTAGGAGAAGATCTGCGGCGAGGTCTCGAGCGGGACGAGGCTAGTGGCGATGGCGGGCCCGAAGTGCGAGGCCAGCGTCTCGGCGCTCCAGCCGTCCGTGCGGGTCATCGTCTTGAGTGGTCGCGGCTGGCTCATCAGCATGATCTCGTTGCCGCGCACCACGAAGATCTGGCCACTGATGTTCTCGGCCTCCTCACCGAGCAGGTAGTTGACCAGGGGCGCAACCTGTTCGGGCTTCATTGCTTTCATCCGTGCGAGCCGGGCCTTCTCGGCCGGCGTCTCGTCCGGCAGGGTTCCGATCAACCGGCTCCACGCGAAGGGGGCGATCGTGTTCGACCGGACGTTGTACCGGGCCATGTCCAGTGCGATCGACCGCGACAGGCCGACGATGCCGAGCTTGGCGGCGGAGTAGTTCGCCTGTGCAAGATTGCCGATCAGACCGGCCGTCGAGGTCATGTGGACGAACGCGCCGAACGACTGCTCGCGGAAGACTTCGGCGGCCGCCCTGCTCACCGAGAAACTGCCCTTCAGGTGCACCTTGAGTACCGAATCCCAGTCGGACTCGGGCATCTTGTGGAAAATGCCGTCGCGCAGGATGCCGGCGCAGTTCACGACGCCGTCGAGCTGACCGAATTCGTCGACGGCCGAGCGGATCATCTCCCGGGACGCATCCCAGTTGCTGATGTCCGCTGTGCTCGCCAGCGCCTGCCCGCCGGCGTCGCGGATTTCCTTCGCGACAGTCTCGGCGGGTCCGTCGTCCGCTCCGTCTCCCTGCGGCCCGGCACCCAGGTCGTTGACGACAACGGACCACCCGGCACCCGCCAACGAGAGTGCCACTGCACGCCCGATCCCACGGCCCGCTCCGGTAACCACCGCGACCCTGCTGGTCATTCGATCATCTCCTCTTCTCGACTTACACCGCTGCGCGATGTGACCGCAACGACGTGGCAACGACCACGTGACGCCGCCCACTTGACACATTAGGTTAATCTTGCGCCAGATTCCAATAATTCGCAATCGTCCCCGGAAGGAGCTCGCATGGGAGTCATCGACACCGACTGTGTCGAAGGCATAGGTGTGGTTACGTTGAACGATCCCGCACGACGTAATGCGATCACTGTCGATCTCGCCGACGAACTCGCCGACGCTCTCGCCCACTTGGAGGGCATCCCGTCAGTGAGAGCAGTCGTGGTAACCGGAGCTGGTTCGGCGTTCTGCGCGGGCGCCGACCGCGGTGCCCTGATCCACGCCGATGAACAGGTCCTCCGGCGCATCTACGAGGCGTTTCTCCTCGTCCGCAACTTCCGGCTGCCCACGGTGGCGGCCGTCAACGGCCCGGCGGTCGGGGCGGGTTTCAACCTCGCCCTCGCCTGCGACGTACGGATCGCCGCGGAGTCGGCGGCCTTCGATGCCCGGTTCATTCAGATCCCTATCCATCCCGGTGGCGGTCACACCTGGATGCTGAATGAATTGGTCGGTCCGCATGCGGCCGCCGCAGTGACCCTGTTCGGAGCAGCCGTCGACGGTGCCCGCGCCAAAGAGATCGGGTTGGCCTGGTCCTGTGTGCCAGACAGCG
>Ga0247825_10000450_pt1 | contig 26167 bp, 24 predicted proteins | sample 13C_Vanillin_Day_FD_194413 | JGI IMG/M metagenome (GOLD analysis project Ga0247825, IMG submission 194413) | Soil microbial communities from agricultural site in Penn Yan, New York, United States - 13C_Vanillin_Day48 | ecosystem: Environmental > Terrestrial > Soil > Agricultural land | place... | reverse complement strand
TCTGGATGTCGACCTCGTTGCGGATCGCCTCGATGCCGGCAGCGACCTGGGCGAGCAGCCGCTCGTCGGGGCCGCGGACGGCGGCGACGATGCAGAATTCGCTGGCGCCGGACTTGGCGGTCTGCTTCGCAGCCTCCACGAGCGACGGAATGTCGAGCCACGCCGCACGCACCGGCGACTGGAACAGGCCGGACTGCGAGCAGAAGTGGCAGTCCTCGGGGCAGCCGCCGGTTTTGAGGCTGATGATGCCCTCGACCTCGACCTCGGGTCCGCACCACTTCATGCGCACGTCGTGCGCGAGGGCGAGCAGTTCCTCGAGCCGATCGTCCGGAAGTTGCAGGACCTCGAGCACCTGACTCTCGTTCAGCGCGTCACCGCGCTCGAGAACCTGCTCACGCGCGAGGGCGAGGATGTCTGTCTGTACCGGGGCCGATGTCACACGTATCTCCTGGAAAACGGGCCGATCACGTGCCGTGAATCGACGGAACCGAAAAATTGAACACCGTACAAGTTGAACGGTGTTCACGTTAGATCCGTGGTGGAATACTGTCAAAGCCGGGGCGGGCTTTTCGACGAGATTGGGAGATCACACAGTGCAGTTGCGACGCGGCGACGTACTCGACGGCGCAATGGCCATCCTCGACGAGTTCGGCCTCGCCGACCTCACGATGCGGAGGCTCGCGACGGCTCTCGGCGTGCAGCCGGGCGCCCTGTACTGGCATTTCCCCAACAAGCAGACCCTGCTCGGGGCGCTCGCCGACAAGATTCTCGAAGACGTCGACGCCCCGGTCACGGCCCCCGACTGGGACGCGGAATTCACCGAACTGGCCCACCGGCTCCGCACCGCACTGCTCGCTCACCGCGACGGCGCCGAACTGGTCTCCGCCACGTACGCGTCGCGCATGACCAACTCCCGGGTCCGGGAAAGCTTCGCAGCAGTCGGCCTGCGATCCGGACTGTCCCGCGAACACGCGGAACTGTCGTCGTACTCGCTGCTGTACTACGTCCTCGGCCACACGGTCGACGAGCAGTCGCGGGCGCAGATGGAGTCGGCAGGCGCCCTCACCCGGGCCGCCCTCTCCCCCGACGCCCCACAGTCTCCGATCGCGGCGTACGACGAGGACCTCCTCGACGGCGATCCGGCGGTCCGGTTCGACTTCGGCCTGTCGCTGTTCGTCGACGGAATTCGCGCACGCTTGAAAGACTCCGCCCACCGCCCCTGAGCGCGCACAATTGAGTCGACGCCGCGTCGGCCACTCGAGGACCGCGCGGCGCCTCCGACGGCCCAGGGACGGACGCGATGACGTCTTCACTCGGCCGCCGCACCGGAACGGTTCTCGCGGCGGCACTCGCACTGTCGCTCCTCGGCGCGCCCACCCCCTCGGCGGCACAGACCGCAGGCGGCGATCCGGGTGCGGTCGTCGCCGCGACGCCGGTGGCACCGGACGCGCGGCCGCCGGGCGTCGCCGACGCCACGTACGTCACCTACTGGACGACGGGGCCGATGGACGAACCCGCGCTCAGCACCGGCGCGGTTCTCCTGCCCCCCGGCGCGGCGCCACCCGGCGGGTGGCCCGTCGTGTCCTGGGCCCACGGCACGGTCGGTATCGCCGACAAGTGTGCGCCGACGGTGACGGGAAAACTCGTCGGACCGTACGTCCAGCACTGGCTCGACCAGGGATACGCCGTCGTCGCAACGGATTACGTCGGCCTCGGCACACCGGGTGTGCACCCGTACCTGGACGGCCCGACGGAGGCGCACAGCGTGATCGACATGGTGCGCGCGGCGCGGACCGTCACGCCGTCCCTGTCGAACCGGTGGGTCGCCCTCGGTCAGTCGCAAGGCGGCCATGCCGCTCTCGTCGCCGCGTCGATGGCCACCACGTACGCACCCGAACTCGACTTCCGCGGCACCGTCGCCACCGGCGCCCCGTCCAATCTGGAGAATCTCGCGCCGCTCGTCGGCCCGGGTTTCCCGGACGTGCCCCTCACCGGGAGCACGGTGTTCGTGGCGTACGCGCTCGCCGGATTGCGGGCGTCGCGGCCCGACCTCGACGTCGACAGCTACCTCACACCGCTCGGCGTCGACGTCCTGAATCGCGTCGAATCGCTCTGCTACGAGGAGGCGGCCCCGCAACTCGACGGCATCTCGATCGGCCAGTTGATGTCCCGTCCCCTCGACGACCCGGTGGTGCTGGCAGCGCTACGCACCACGCTGGGCGTGCCCGTGCGGGGCTACGACCGGCCGCTGTTCATCGGGCAGGGCCTGTTCGACGACGTCGTCCCGATTCCTCTTGCCTGGAAACTGACGGCGGACCTCGCCGCGAACGGGCAGCAGTTCGTGTTCCGGACGTATCCGACCGGCCATCTCTACACCATGCCCGCCTCCCTGCCCGACACCAGCGCGTTCGTCCGAAGCCTGTTCGGCTAGCAAAATTCACTGGTAAGACCACTTGACCTCTTACCTATTGCCGCCCTAGTGTCGTGGTCATGATGTTCGAGCCGATCGCGCGGAAATCCGCCTCCACCGAAGTCTTCGACCAGATCACCGCGCGTGTGCTGGGCGGCGACCTCGCCGCCGGTGACGCCCTGCCGAGCGAACGACGCCTGGCCGAAGCCTTCGGGGTGTCCCGGCCCGCGGTCCGGGAAGCGATCCAGAAGCTGGCCCAGGCCGGACTCGTCGACGTCCGGCAGGGCGACGCCACCTCGGTCCGCGACTTCCGCCAGCACGGCGGGCCCGAACTGCTGTCCCAGCTGCTCGTCCGCGACGGCATCCCCGATTGGGCGGTGGTGCGCAGCGTTCTCGAGGCCCGGCGGATGATCGGCGTGCAGGTCGCCCGGCTCGCCGCCGGCCGGGCCACCGACGAGTCGGGTGCCGCTCTCCGCGACGCCGTGGATCGTCTCGCCTCCGACAGCGACCCGGTCGCGCAGCAGGTCGGCGCCCTGGCCTTCTGGGAGCGTGTTGTCGACACGGCCGATTCCATCGCATTCCGGCTCATCTTCAACAGCCTCCGCAACGCGTACGAACCGACCATGACGGCGATGGCCGCAGTCATGGTCGCGGAAGTCGGACGCACCGACCTATACCACCAGCTGGCCGAGGCGATCACCGCCCACGACGAAGTCGCCGCGGCACAGACCGCCACCACACTCCTCGACCTCGGCACGGCCGCCGTCACGGCCGTGATCGACGCACTGCACCAGAACGATTCGGAGAAGGACACATGACCACGAAACCTTCCGCAGATCGCCGCCAACGCAGGTCGATCGCCCTCCGCGACGCCGCAGACCAGTTCCGCCGACACCCGTCCCCGTGGATGATCGGCGGCATGCTGGTCGCCGCGGTGGCCGCCCGCCTGATCGTCGGCGACTGGCAGCCGACCGACGCCGTGCTTCCGCTGGTGATGCTGGCCGTGTTCCCGTTCGCCGAATGGGTCATCCACGTCTGCATCCTGCACTGGAAACCCCGAAAAGTCCTGGGCCTGACCGTCGATTCGCTGCTCGCCCGGAAGCATCGCGAGCATCACGTCGACCCCCGGGACGTACCGCTGGTCTTCATCCCGTGGCAGACGTTGACGTGGCTGATTCCCGTTCTCGTGGCCCTCTCGCTGCTCGCGTTCCCGCGCATCGGACTCGGACTGACGTTCCTGGTGGTGCTGAGCATTCTGGGCGTCCTCTACGAATGGACGCACTACCTCATCCACAGCGACTACAAGCCGAACTCCCGCCTGTACCGTGCGATCTGGCGCAACCACCGCCATCACCACTACAAGAACGAGCACTACTGGTTCACCGTCACCACCTCGGGAACCGCCGACCGGATCCTGGGCACCGACCCGGACCCCGAATCGGTCGAGAAGTCGCCCACCGCACGCAACCTCCACGCCGTGCGCTGACGCACCCGTGAGTACTTATCAACGTCGGGCGGTTAATAAGTACTCACGGGTGCCGGAGGCGCTAACCGCGGCGAAAGAGCTTGTTGCCCAACCAGACGATGGGGTCGTACCGTCGATCGACCACCCGCTCCTTCATCGGAATGATGGCGTTGTCGGTGATCTTTATCCCCTCGGGGCACACCTCGGTGCAGCACTTGGTGATGTTGCAGAGCCCGAGGCCGAACTCTTCCTGCGCCGCGTCACGACGGTCGGCCGTGTCGAGTGGATGCATCTCCAGTTCGGCGACGCGGATGAAGAAGCGGGGGCCGGAGAACGCCGGCTTGTTGTCGTCGTGGTCACGGATGACGTGACAGGTGTTCTGGCAGAGGAAGCACTCGATGCACTTGCGGAATTCCTGCGACCGTTCGACGTCGACCTGCTGCATCCGGTACTCGCCCGGCCCGAGCCCCGGGGGCGGGGTGAACGACGGGATCTCCCGCGCCTTCGCGTAGTTGAACGACACGTCGGTGACGAGATCCCGGATGACCGGGAACGCCCGCAACGGCGTGACCGTCACCACCTCGTCTTCCGTGAACGTCGACATCCGCGTCATGCACAGCAGCCGTGGCTGGCCGTTGATCTCCGCGGAACACGATCCGCATTTGCCCGCCTTGCAGTTCCATCGCACCGCCAGGTCCGGGGTCTGCGTCGCCTGCAACCGGTGGATGATGTCGAGCACCACCTCACCTTCGTTGACGGGAATGGAGTAGTCCTGGAGGGCGCCGCCGTCCGCGTCGCCGCGCCAGACCCGGAACTGCGCGTCGTAACCCATCTCAGGCCTTCCTTCCCGGGTGTCCCGCGAGTTCGGCGTCGGTGTAGTACTTGGCGAGTTCGTCGATGTCGAAAAGCTCCAACAGCTCTGAGCGCATCGGGAGCTGGAGCTCGCGGGTGACGGTGACGTCCGGCACCACCGAATCGGGATGTGCGGACATGTCGCCGACCACGCTGCACACCAGCAGGGTGTTGCGCCACTCCGCCTCCATGCTCGGGTGGTCGTCGCGGGTGTGCCCGCCGCGACTTTCCGTGCGCAGCAGCGCCGCCTGGGCCACGCATTCGCTGACCAGCACCATGTTCCGCAGGTCGACGGCGAGGTGCCATCCCGGGTTGAACTGGCGGTGCCCCTCCACCTCCACGCCCCCGATGCGGCCCTTGATCTCGGTGAGCTTCTCCAGGGCACGGACGATCTCGTCTTCCTTCCGGATGATGCCGACGAGGTCGTTCATGGTCTGCTGCAGTTCGGTGTGCAGCGTGTACGGGTTCTCGGTGGTGCCACCCTCCCCGACCGCGGGATCGAACGGCGACAACAACATTCGCGCCGCCGCATCGACGGCGTCCGCGGACACGACCGGCCGGTCCTGCAGCGACTTCACGTACTCCGCCGCCCCCAGTCCGGCGCGGCGCCCGAACACCAGGAGGTCGGACAACGAGTTGCCGCCGAGCCGGTTGGAACCGTGCATCCCGCCCGAGCACTCCCCCGCGGCGAACAGCCCCGCGACGCTGGACGATCCGCTGTCGGGGTCGACTTCGATGCCCCCCATCACGTAGTGGCAGGTGGGGCCGACCTCCATCTGCTCCTTGGTGATGTCGACGTCGGCGAGTTCCTTGAACTGGTGGTACATCGAGGGCAGCCGCCGAACGATCTCGTCGGCGGGCATCCGTGAGGCGATGTCGAGGTACACGCCGCCGTGCGGGGTCTGCCGTCCGGCCTTGACCTCGGAGTTGATCGCCCGGGCCACCTCGTCGCGGGGCAGGAGATCCGGTGTGCGGCGGTTGTTGTCGGAATCCTTGTACCAGCCGTCGGCCTCTTCCTCGGTCTCCGCGTACTGCCCTTTGAAGACCGGCGGGATGTACGAGAACATGAACCGCTCGCCCTCGGAGTTCTTCAGGACCCCGCCGTCACCGCGGACGCCTTCCGTCACGAGGATGCCCTTGACGCTGGGCGGCCACACCATGCCGGTGGGGTGGAACTGCACGAACTCCATGTTGATGAGGTTGGCGCCTGCACGCAGGGCGAGGGCGTGACCGTCGCCGGTGTACTCCCACGAGTTCGACGTCACCTTGAACGACTTGCCGATCCCGCCGGTGGCCATCACGACGGCGGGGGCCTCGAACAGGACGAAACGTCCACTCTCGCGCCAGTATCCGAACGCACCCGAGATCCGGTCGCCGTCCTTGGTCAGCTCGGAGATGGTGCACTCGGCGAAGATCTTGATCCGGGTCTCGTAGTCTCCGGTGGCGGCGAAATCTTCCTGCTGCAGCGACACGATCTTCTGCTGCATGGTGCGGATCAGTTCGAGCCCGGTGCGGTCACCGACGTGGGCGAGCCGCGGATACGTGTGACCGCCGAAGTTTCGCTGGCTGATCCGGCCGTCGGGGGTCCGGTCGAACAGGGCGCCGTACGTCTCGAGTTCCCACACCCGGTCGGGAGCCTCGCGGGCGTGCAGTTCGGCCATTCGCCAGTTGTTGAGGAACTTGCCGCCGCGCATCGTGTCCTGGAAATGGGTCTGCCACGTGTCCTTCTCGTTGGCGTTTCCCATCGCGGCGGCGCAGCCACCCTCCGCCATGACCGTGTGCGCCTTGCCGAACAGCGACTTGCAGACGACGGCGACGGACAGGCCCTGTTCCCGGGCCTCGATGACCGCTCGCAGTCCGGCGCCGCCGGCACCGATGACCACGACGTCGTACTGGTGCCGTTCGACTTCCGTCATTCCACTCCCTCTTCGGTGAAGTCAGTTGATCAGGCGCAGGTCGGAGATGGTCCCGCTGGCCACGAGCATCACGTAGAAGTCGGTGACGATCAGTGTGGCGAGGGTGGTCCAGGCGAGCTGCATGTGCCGGGTGTTCAGTGTGCTGACCCAGGTCCAGAGCCGGTATCGGATCGGGTGCTTGGAGAAGTGGGTGAGCCTGCCGCCCGTGACATGCCTACAGGAATGGCACGAGACGGTGTACGCCCAGAGCAGGATCACGTTGCAGACCATGACGAGTGTGCCGAGCCCGATTCCGAATCCGCCGTCGGCGCCGTGGAACGCGCGGATCGCGTCGTACGTGTTGATCAGCGAGACGACGAGTGCGACGTAGAAGAAGTAGCGGTGTGCGTTCTGGACGATCAGCGGCAGGCGCGTCTCACCCGTGTAGGTGCTATGGGGTTCCGCGACCGCGCACGCGGGCGGCGAGAACCACACCGACCGGTAGTAGGCCTTGCGGTAGTAGTAGCAGGTGAGCCGGAAGCCGAGCAGGAACGGCAGCACCAGGAACCCGAGCGGGATGATCATCGGCAACTCGCCGATGGGTGTCCCGAAGTCGCTCGAACCGGGCACACACGAATCGCTCAGGCACGGCGAGTAGAACGGCGTCAGGTAGTGATAGTCCTCGACGAAGTACGCGGTGCGGACCCACGACCGGACCGATGCGTACACCACGAAGACGGACAGGCCGAGCACCGTCAACAGCGGGGCCAGCCACCACCGGTCGGTGCGGAGCGTGCGTTCCGCGATCCGGGCACGCGTCGGCGCCCCCACACCGGCACTTTCGGGATTCTTCGGCGGCGCGCTCATCCGCGCTCGTAGTGGAGCCCGCCCAGCCCCTCGTCATCGACACCGAGCCACATCGACGCGTCGTACGGGGTGTCCGACACCTTGATCCGCTCCACCGGTTCGCGGTGGACGACGTTCGGTGGCGAGGAGTCGAGGTCCCGCGCGTCGATCTCGAGCCGCTCCAGATCGTTGCTCAGTCGCCGCACGGATGCGGCGTCGCCGTACATCGATCGCAACGAACCGACAGCGCGCCGAAGGCGGTCGATGGTGCGATTCAATTCGAGCATTTCGGAGGTCGACATGTGACCCCTCCCAACCCAGCCGGATGTAGCCGTGACATGAATCACACTACCGATATTCGGAGGGGACGGTGCCGCTTTCGGAACCTCGAAAACTCCGTTGCGATGAATTTCTCGGGGCGGCCGAGTCCATATCTGCAGGACCACCGACAACGCACACCCACCGGGAGGACATCATGGCCGACGCCACGATCGGAAGCATCCTGCTCGCGAGCACTCACCCCGACCGACTGCGGGACTGGTACACCGCCGCGTTCTCGCCGAAGGTCGAACGCACCCCCGGCGAACCGGGCTACGACGTCCTCGACTTCGACGGCTTCTACATCATGCTCGACCGGCGCGACGACGTCGGCGACACCAATCCCGAACCCGGCCGCGTACTCCTCAACGTCGAGGTCACCGACGCCCGCGCCGCAGCACACCGGATCGACGAACTCGGTGCGACGTGGTTGTCCCCGCTCGAGGATCGTGACGGCAGCTGGTTCGGCACCGCCGTGGACCCCGACGGCAACTACGTCCAGATCATCCAGCTCAGCGCGCAGGCGCGGGCCGAGATGTCCTGACCGACAGCACGGAAGGAGAACAGACATGTTGAGCAATGCGCGAGCATTCAGCGGTTTCGCCGTCGACGACATCGCCGCGGCCCAGTCCTTCTACACCGACACCCTGGGCCTCGAGGTCACCGAGGAGGAGATGGGACTACTGGGCCTGCATCTCCCGAAGGGGCCGGTGGTGCTGATCTATCCCAAGCCCGACCACACGCCGGCGACGTTCACCATCCTGAATTTCGCCGTGGACGACGTCGAGAAGGCCGTCGACGCGCTCACCGAACGTGGGGTCCGGTTCCTGCGGTACGACGGCTTCGATCAGGACGACAAGGGGATTATGCGCGGCAACGGTCCCGACATCGCGTGGTTCACCGACCCCGCGGGAAACGTGCTGTCGGTGCTCGCCGAATCCTGACCGCCCCAGCTCAGAGCCGCGTGAGCGTCGACTTCAGCCAGGTGCTGTCGAACCACGTGGATGCGGCCGCACCGAACGAGGCAGAGGCCAGGCGTCCGCTGCCTGCGGGCACCGAGCCGACGACGTCGACCCCGGTCACGGCGGGCAGGTCGTCGAGATTGCACCGCTCGGCGAGCCCGGGCTCGTCCGGCCACGACCCGATCACCGTTCCGGCGCAGGCGAGACCGGCCGCCGACAGTCCCCGGATCGTGAGCTCGGTGTGGTTGAGCGTGCCGAGGCCTGCCGCGGCGACCACGACAGCCGGTGCGTCGAGGGCGAGCGCGAGATCGACGAGCGTGAAGCCCTCGGCGCCCAGCCGCACCAGCAGGCCGCCTGCACCCTCGACGAGCACCAGATCGTGCCCGTCGTCGAGCGCGCGGATCGTCTCGACCACGTCGGCGCACCGCAGCATCGGCAGGCCGCTGCGCCGGGCCGCGGTGTCGGGGGCGAGTGGTTCGGGGTAGCGGGCCAGCTCCACCACCGCCGTCACACCGGACAGTCTGGTCACCTCGACCAGATCGCCCGGCTCTCCCGGGGCGACGCCGGTCTGCGCGGGCTTGCACACCGCCACGGACAGGCCCGCTTCATGTGCAGCCGCCGCGAGCGCCGCCGTGACCACCGTTTTGCCGACATCCGTCGACGTGCCGGTGACCACCAGGATGCTCACGCCGACGCTCCCGCCAGGACGTCCGTCAGCACGGCTTCGATCCGCGCCAGTTCGTCCTCATCGAGCGTCGCGCGCGCGGTGAGCCGCAGACGCGACGTGCCTTCGGGCACCGACGGGGGCCGGAAGCAGCCGACGTGCAAGCCCTGTTCCCGGCAGGCGGCGGCTGCGTCGACGGCGCGTTGCGGGTCGCCGAGGATCACGGAGACGACGGCGGACTCGGGTGTCCCGGCGCCGGTGAACCGGGCGAGATCCCGCGCACGGTCCAGGACGGACTCCGCACGGTGGGGTTCACGCCGCAGAACGGCGAGGGCCGCCCGTGCCGCGCCGACGGCCGCTGGGGCCAGGCCGGTATCGAAGATGAACGTGCGCGCGGCGTCGACGAGATGCGCGCGCACCTTCTCCGACGCCAGCACCGCACCGCCCTGGCTGGCCAGCGACTTCGACAGCGTGGCCGTGACGACGATGTCGGGTTCGCCCGCGAGACCCACCTCGTGCACGAGTCCGCGGCCCCCTGCGCCGCGGACTCCGACACCGTGCGCCTCGTCCACGACGAGGAACGCGCCGTGCTCGCGGCACACCCGGTGGAGGTCGACGAGGGGTGCGAGATCCCCGTCCGCGCTGAACACCGAGTCGGTGACGACCAGCGCCCGCTCCTCCGGCCGGGTGGCCAGTGCGCTGCGGACGAAGTCGAGATCGGAATGCGGTGCGACGGCCACGCGGGCCCGCGACAGCCGACACGCGTCGACCAGTGACGCGTGGCTGCCCGCATCGGAGACGATCAGCGATCCGGCGCCGGACAGCGCGGTGACGGCACCGAGATTCGCGGTGTACCCGGAGGAGAACACCAGCCCGGCGTCGGCGCCGACGAACTCGGCGAGTTCGGTTTCGAGGAGTTCGTGTTCGGTGGTCGATCCCGTGACCAGACGCGAGCCGGTGGCCCCCGCACCCCAGCGGCGCAGCGCGGTCATCGCGCCGTGCAGCACCTCCGGGTGCCGTACGAGACCGAGGTAGTCGTTGGACGCCAGATCGATGAGCGCGTTGCCGGGCGTGCGTGGACGCAACTCGCGGCGCAGTCCCGCGGCGCGCCGCTGGTCCTCGACGTCGTCGAGCCAGGTGGTGAAGGTGCGGTCGGTACTCACCCCCGGCACGATACGCGACTTGAACGGTGTTCAACCCGGGTGGGCCCGGTTTTCTTCGGGTGGCTAGGGTCGAGACCGTGACCTCCCCGAGCCTGTCCGTCGACGACATCACGTCCCTCGATGCCTCGCTGCTCTGGCATCCGTACGGCGCCTTCCCCGCCTCGACCACCCCGCTCGTGGTGGCCGAGGCGAGCGGGACCCGCCTCACTCTCGCCGACGGACGTGAACTCGTCGACGGCATGAGTTCGTGGTGGGCCGCGGTCCACGGCTACCGGCATCCCGTCCTCGACGCGGCGGCGACGGCGCAGCTCGGGCGGATGAGTCACGTGATGTTCGGCGGGCTCACCCACGAACCGGCCGCGCGGCTCGCCCAGCTGCTCGTCGAGATCACCCCGGACGGACTCGACAAGGTGTTCCTCGCCGATTCCGGTTCGGTGTCCGTCGAGGTCGCCGTCAAGATGTGCCTGCAGTACTGGCGCAGTCGCGGCAGGCCGGAGCGTCACCGGCTGCTCACCTGGCGCGGCGGGTATCACGGCGACACGTTCGCCCCGATGAGCGTCTGCGACCCGGACGGCGGCATGCACTCCCTGTGGACGGACGTCCTGGCACGGCAGGTCTTCGCCGGACCCCCGCCCCGCGAGTTCGACCCGCGGTACGTCGCGGAGTTCGAGCGCCTGGTGGCCTCGCACACCGACGAACTGGCGGCCGTCATCGTCGAACCGGTGGTGCAAGGCGCCGGTGGCATGCGCTTCCACGACCCCCGGTACCTGTCGGAGCTGCGGCGGATCTGCGACGAGCACGGGCTCCTGCTGGTGTTCGACGAGATCGCGACCGGTTTCGGCCGCACCGGCGAGCTGTTCGCCGCGGACCACGCCGGCGCCCGCCCCGACATCATGTGCGTCGGCAAGGCCCTCACCGGCGGGTACATGACCCTCGCGGCGACGCTTTGTTCCACCGACGTCGCCGAGACCATCAGCTCCGGGGAGGCCGGCGGGCTGATGCACGGTCCCACGTTCATGGCCAACCCGCTCGCCTGTGCCGTCGCGGTGGCGTCGATCGAACTCCTGCTGTCGCGCGACTGGCGAGGCGAGGTCGAGGCCGTGCGTCGCGAGCTCGAATCGGGGCTCGCACCGGCCCGGGAACTCCCCGGCGTCCGGGAGGTCCGGGTGCTCGGCGCGATCGGTGTGATCGAACTCGCCGAACCCGTCGACATGCGTGCCGCCACCGACGCCGCGGTGGCCGCCGGGGTCTGGTTGCGGCCGTTCCGGAACCTGATCTACGCGATGCCGCCGTACGTGTGCACCACCGGCGACGTGCGGAAGATCACAACCGGAATGCTTGCTGCGGCACGGAGCTCCGCCCCGGGCCGATAGCCCGATCTCGTCGAGCTGAGAGCAACGCCGACGCGGGCTAGTGTTCTCGATATGGAAGCAAGCGAGTCGACCGGCACCACGCCCATTCCCGTGTGGCCCGGCAGCGCCTACCCACTGGGCGCCACCTACGACGGAGCCGGGACGAACTTCTCCTTGTTCTCCGAGGTCGCCGAGGCGGTCGACCTGTGCCTGATCGCGAAGGACGGCACGGAGACGCGGATTCGCCTCGACGAGGTCGACGGTTACGTGTGGCACGCGTACCTGCCGACCGTCGTTCCCGGTCAGCGGTACGGGTACCGGATCCACGGCCCCTGGGATCCCGCGGCCGGGCACCGCTGCGACCCCAGCAAGCTCCTCCTCGACCCCTACGGCAAGGCGTTCGACGGCGAGTTCGACGGAGACCGGTCCCTGTTCTCCTACGACATCGACGCGCCCGCCGAGCCCGCCCCGGAGGAATCGGAGGATGCCGTCGAGATCGTCGACTCGGACGACGACATCGAGGCCCAGGACGACGCCGAGCTCACCGCGGAGCCCGAGGACATCTCGACGCCGGGACTGCCCGGACACGACTCGCTCGGCCACACGATGACGACGGTGGTGATCAACCCGTTCTTCGACTGGGCTGCCGACCGCGCACCGAAACACCCGTACCACGACACCGTGATCTACGAGGCCCACGTCAAGGGCATGACGGCGACGCATCCCGGTGTGCCGGAAGAGCTTCGCGGCACGTATGCGGGCCTCGCGCATCCGGTGATCATCGACCACCTCGTCGACCTCGGGGTCACCGCGATCGAACTGATGCCGGTGCATCAGTTCATGCACGATCAGACGCTGCTCGACAAGGGGCTGCGGAACTACTGGGGTTACAACACGTTCGGCTTCCTCGCCCCGCACACCGGGTATTCGTCGGCGGAGAAGCCGGGCGCCGCGGTGTCGGAGTTCAAGGCGATGGTCCGCTCGTTCCACGAGGCGGGCATCGAGGTCATCCTCGACGTCGTCTACAACCACACCGCCGAGGGCAACCACCTCGGTCCGACCATCTCGTTCCGCGGCATCGACAACGCCGCCTACTACCGGCTCGTCGACGGCGACGCCGAGCACTACATGGACTACACGGGCACCGGGAACAGTCTCAACGCCCGGCACCCGCACACGCTGCAACTGATCATGGACTCGCTGCGGTACTGGGTCACCGAGATGCACGTCGACGGATTCCGGTTCGACCTCGCGTCCACGCTCGCCCGTGAACTGCACGACGTCGACCGGCTCTCCGCGTTCTTCGACCTCGTCCAGCAGGATCCGATCGTCAGCCAGGTCAAGCTCATCGCCGAACCGTGGGACATCGGCGAGGGCGGGTACCAGGTGGGCAACTTCCCGGGCCTGTGGACGGAGTGGAACGGCAAGTACCGGGACACCGTCCGCGACTACTGGCGCGGCGAACCCGCGACGCTCGGCGAATTCGCGTCCCGGCTCACCGGCTCGTCCGACCTCTACGAGGCGACCGGGCGCCGCCCCGGCGCGAGCATCAACTTCGTCATCGCCCACGACGGGTTCACCCTGCACGACCTGGTGTCGTACAACGAGAAGCACAACGAGGCCAACGGCGAGGGCAACAACGACGGCGAGAGCCACAACCGGTCCTGGAACTGCGGTGTCGAGGGACCGACGGACGACCCGGAGATCCTCGATCTGCGCGGGCGGCAGAGCCGCAACATCCTGGCTACCCTGCTGCTCAGCCAGGGGACGCCGATGCTGGCGCACGGCGACGAGATGGGCCGCACCCAGCAGGGCAACAACAACGTGTACTGCCAGGACTCGGAACTGTCCTGGATGGACTGGTCGCTGGCGGACGCCAACGCCGACCTGGTCGAATTCACCAAACGGGTGATCGCCTTGCGGATGAAGAATCCGGTGTTCCGTCGTCGCCGGTTCTTCGAGGGCACGCCCATCCGCAGCGGTGACCAGACCCGCGACATCGCGTGGCTCACCCCGGCCGGCGAGGAGATGACCCCCGAGGACTGGGACAGCGGTTTCGGGAAGTCCCTGGCCGTATTCCTCAACGGCGAGGGCATCCCCGAACCCAACCACCGCGGCGAGCGGGTGGTCGGCGACTCGTTCCTGTTGTGTTTCAACGCGCACGACGAGGAGATCGAGTTCTCCACGCCGAACTCCGATTACGCCGACGAGTGGGCGGTCGTGCTCGACACCGCCGTCCCGACGGGGGCGAAGGAAGCGGTGATCAAGGCCGGGGATCCGCTGCAGGTCGAGGCCCGCTCGCTGGTCGTGCTGCGCCGGACCGCCTGAGCCCGGGGACGACGATGTCGATCACGGCCACCTACCGGCTGCAACTGCGCGGTGACTGCTTCACCCTGGCGGATGCCGCCGCCGTCGCCGACTACCTGGACGACCTCGGGATCTCCCACGCCTATCTGTCGCCGATCCTGACGGCCACCACCGGATCGACCCACGGGTACGACGTCACCGACGTGACCCGCGTGTCCCCCGCGCTCGGCGGGCGGGAGGCGCTGGCCGCGCTGTCCCGGGAGGTGCGGGGCCGCGGCATGGGTCTCGTCGTCGACCTCGTCCCCAATCATGTGGGTGTCGCGAATCCGCGTGAGAACCCGTGGTGGTGGGACGTTCTCACGCACGGTCGCCGCTCCGAGTACGCCGAGTTCTTCGACATCGACTGGAGCGACGACAACGGCGCAGGCGGCCGGCTCGCGCTGCCCGTCCTCGGATCGGACGCCGATCTCGAGTCGCTGACCGTCGACCGCTCGGGACCCGAACCTCTGCTCGCGTTCTACGAGCACCGTTTCCCGATCACCCCCGGCACCGATGCCGCCGAGCCGACGGCGGTGCACGACGCGCAGTCGTACCGCCTGGTCCCGTGGGACTCCGGTCTCATCGGGTACCGGCGATTCTTCGCGGTCAGCGAACTGGCCGGTATCCGTCAGGAAGACCCGCGCGTGTTCGAGGCCTCGCACCGCGAACTGCGGAGCTGGGTGGCGGACGAGTTGATCGACGGCGTGCGCATCGACCATCCCGACGGGTTGTCCGATCCGGCCGAATATCTCGACCGGCTGCGCGGGCTGATCGGCGCGGACCGGTGGCTCGTGATCGAGAAAATCCTCGGCCACACCGAACCACTGGACGACCACCTGCCGATCGCGGGCACCACCGGTTACGACGCATTGGCCGAAGTCGGCGGCGTCTTCGTCGACGCGTCGGGAGCCCCCGCGCTCACCGCCCTGTCGGCGTCCCGCACGGGTGACCGGGGTGACGCGACGTGGATTCACGAACACGAAACCGCGATCAAACGCGACGTCGCCGGAACCATTCTCGCCCCGGAGGTCCGGCGCCTCGTCCGTGCGATCCGCGCGGAAACCGGCACCGACTGCAGCGATACGGACCTGCGTGACGCCGTCGTGGACGTCGTCGCGGCCATGCCCGTGTACCGGTCCGACTACAGTCCGCTGGCCGGGCTGGCGAAACGGGTGATCGGCGACGTCTTGCGGCGTGAACCGCACTGGTCCGACGCACTCTCTGCCCTCGGCGCCGCCCTGATCGCCGGCGGTGAGGCGGCCACCCGATTCCAGCAGGTGTGCGGCGCGGTGATGGCGAAGTCCGTGGAGGACTGCCTGTTCTACCGCACCGCCCGGCTGGTGTCGTTGCAGGAGGTGGGCGGCAATCCGGCGAACGTCGGCGTCTCCCCCGCCGAATTCCACCTGGCCGCAGCCGAGCGAGCCACCCGGTGGCCGCGGGCGATGACGACGCTGTCGACGCACGACACCAAGCGCGGGGAGGACGTCCGGGCCCGGATCGGCATCCTGTCGCAGGTGCCGGACCTGTGGGCCGAATGCGTCGATCAGTGGGAACGCATCGCACCCAGCCCCGATCCCGTGACCGGACTGTTCCTGTGGCAGAACCTGTTCGGGGTGTGGCCGGTCGACGGCCGGGCCGCGGCCGACGTGCCCGACTTCCGCGAGCGCGTCCACGCGTACGCGGAGAAGGCGGTCCGCGAGGCCGGGACCCGGACGTCGTGGCACGACGTGAACGAGGACTTCGAGCGCGACCTCCACAGTTGGCTGGACACGGTGATCGACGGCACCGTCGGCAAGGCGCTCGGCTCGCTGTGCACCCAGCTTGCCCCGCACGCCTGGTCGGACTCGCTCGGTCAGAAGCTGCTGCAGCTGTGCGGACCCGGGATCCCGGACGTGTACCAGGGAACCGAGCTGTGGGAAGACTCGCTCGTCGACCCGGACAATCGCCGTCCCGTGGACTACGACATACGACGGAGCCTGCTCGCGGGGCTCGGCACTCCTCCCGTCGATGCGACGGGCGCGGCGAAGATGCACATCGTCCGCACGGCTCTGCGCCTGCGCCGGGAACGTCCGGACAGCTTCGTCGGCGGGACCTACACGCCGGTGTTCGCGTCGGGGACCGCGGCGGGGCATCTGATCGGCTTCGCTCGCGGACGGCAAGGGTCGGCGCCGGACGTCGTGGCACTGGCCACCCGCCACACCGTCGGACTGGAGCAACGTGGCTGGGGCGACACCACCGTGCCCCTCCCGGACGGCACCTGGACCGACCTGCTCACCTCCCAGACGTACACCGGCGGCCGCATCGACACGGCGACGCTGTTCGCCCGCTATCCCGTGGCGCTTCTGACCCTGTGAGTACTTGTTAACCGCCCGCGGTTGACAAGTACTCACAGGGGTACTGGCCTTGTATGTCGCGACGTGTGGTTGCCCGGGCGTACGGAGGGCCGGAGGTCCTCGCGGTCGTCGACGCGGAGGCTGTGAATCCCGCCCCCGGCGAGGTGGTGATCGAGGTTCGCGCCATCGGGGTCAATCCGATCGACTACAAGCTCTACAGCGGCGCGTTCGGCGCCGACCCGGACGTCTTGCCCATGGGTCTGGGCAGCGAGGCCGCGGGCATCGTCGGCGAGGTGGGTGACACCGCGGCGGGGCCGGTGGGCCCGATCTCGGTGGGCGACGAGGTGATCGTGTACCCGGTGTCCGAGTCGTACGCGGATCGACTTGTCGTGTCCGGTGATTCGGTGCTCCCGAAACCGGCGTCGTTGCCGTGGAACGAGGCGGCCGGACTTCTCGCCGTGGGTGCCGCCGCGGTCGACACCCTCGACACGGCGAACGTCGGCGCCGGCGACCTCCTGCTCGTGCACGGAGCTTCCGGCGGCGTGGGGTCGTTCGTCGTGCAGTTGGGGCGGGCCCGCGGTGCCACGATCATCGGTACCGCGCGCCCCGAGCACCACGACTACGTCCGCTCGCTCGGTGCCACCCCCGTGTCCTACGGCGCCGGCCTGGACGGTCGGGTCCGCGTCCTGGCACCGGACGGGGTGGACGCCGTGATCGATACCGCGGGCAGTGACGAGGCGATCGACGTCTCCGTGGACCTGGTGCGGGACCGGTCGCGGTTGGTGACGACCGTTCCCGGCCCCCGCCCGGCCGAAGCCGGTTTCCGGATCGTGGGCGCGCTGGGGCCGGAGGGTATGGAGCCGCGTAAACGGGCCCGCGTCTTCCTCGTCGACCTCGCGGGCAACGGCGACGTGCGGGTGCGCGTGGCGCGCACGTACGCGCTGACGGAGGCAGCGCGCGCTCATGCCGATCTTCGGAAGCCGCACGCGGCGGGCAAGTTCATCCTGCTGCCGTAGGCGCGACGCACCTCGGATCAGTGGAGCAAACTCGCCCGGATCGTCGCTTTCACCCAGTTCCGGTACTCGACGACATCCCACCCGCACTGCCGTCGCAGCATCGAGTACACCTGCGGCGACACGACCGTGAACAGCACGTCGGCGGCCCGCTGGACGGAGATTTCGGGACGCAGCAGTTCGTGCGCGGCGAGTCCCTCGGCGAGCGTCATCGCATTCTCGGCCGAGGCCCGCGCTCCCTCGTCGGCGAACCGCCGCATGTCGTCGTCCGCTCCCGAGGATTCGATCGACGTCGTCATCAGCGTTCCGGCGCGCTCCAGGACGTCGGTGCTGAATCCGACCATCTGGTCGAGGATCCGTTCGACGGGGTCGCCGTCCCGGGGTGCGGGCGTGTGGGTCGCGGCGGTATCACCGTCGATGGCCGTGTGCAGGGCCTCGTGGAACAGTTCCGCCTTGCCGCCGGGGAACGCGGTGAACACCGTGCGGGTCGACACCCCGGCGGCCTCGGCCACGTTCCGCACCGTCGTGCTGACGTATCCACGCTCGACGAACAGCCGGGCCGCGGCGTCCCGGACGAGGAGACGGGTCCGGCGCGCCGATTCCGCACGAAGCGGCGAGCTGTAGGACCTCTTGGCGGATTCGGGCATGGGCTCACGATAGACGCATTCGATACATCAATCGTGCACCCAATGTGGCACAGCGATTTGCCACACATCGACCAGGCGAAACGCCCGATACCTACGACTTCGGGTGTTCCACCCAGGCATCGGATCCGGGAAACACGAGCGCCTCGTGGCCGTCGTCGTACCGGACGAGATAGGGCGGTTCGCCGTTCTCTCCGTGTACCTCCACGACCTCGGCGGTCGTCTCGTGCACTCCGACCACCCTGCCCTGGACGTGCAACCGGTCTCCCACTGCTACGTGCATGACTGCTCCTCGCGACGTTCGAGTCCGTACCCCCAGCTTGCTACTTCCGGAACCGGGGCGAAAGGGTCGACTCGCCGCCATCTCTGCCGGCGTGTGCCATCGTGGGGACATGGCTACGTATCGATACCTCGACAAGGACCGTAACGTGCTCGAGGAGCAGGACTTCGGCACCGTGCAGGACGCCGAGGAACACCGGTTGTCCGTTCTCGGCGCCGAGATCATCGAGGAGGTCGAGGACTCCGGCACGTCCGAGAGCTGACTGTTCTGCGCGGCCCGCCGCATCGAGGCATGCTGATCGGGTGCACACATTCGAGGTATGGGCCCCGATTCCGGATTCCGTTTCTGTGGAGGTCGACGGCCGACGCCACGACATGACCCCGTCACCGGACGGATGGTGGCGAGCCGACGTCGACGCGTCGCCGGATTCGCGGTACGCGTTCGTCCTCGACGACAGCGACACCCCACTTCCCGATCCCCGGTCGCCGCGACAGCCCGACGGAGTGCACAGCGCTTCCCAACTCCACACCCTCGACGAGAGCCTCTGGACCGACTCGCGGTGGACCGGGCGGCAGCTCGCCGGCTCCGTCGTCTACGAACTGCACGTCGGCACGTTCTCTCCGGAGGGCACGTTCGCGGCCGCCGTCGACCGGCTCGACCACCTCGTCGAACTCGGCGTCGACTTCGTGGAACTGATGCCCGTCAACGGTTTCAACGGGACCCACAACTGGGGATACGACGGCGTTCTCTGGTACACGGTGCACGAGGGTTACGGCGGGCCGGACGGGCTGCAGACCCTCGTCGACGCGTGCCACGCCCGCGGTCTCGGCGTCGTCCTCGACGCCGTGTACAACCACCTCGGACCGTCCGGCAACTACCTCGACCGGTACGGCCCGTACCTCGCGCAGGGCGCCAACACGTGGGGCCGGAGCATCAACCTGGACGGACCGGACAGCGGCGAAGTCCGCCGCTACATCATTGACAACGCGCTGCGGTGGTTCCGTGAGTTCCACATCGACGCGCTCCGCCTCGACGCGGTCCACGCACTCGTCGACCACACCGCCACCCATCTTCTCGAGGACCTGGCCATCGAGACCCGCCGGCTGTCCGCGCACCTGAGGCGGCCGCTGACGCTCATCGCGGAGAGCGACCTCAACGATCCGCGCCTGATCACGTCGCGCTCGGCAGGCGGCTGCGGCCTCGACGCGCAGTGGGACGACGACGTGCATCACGCCATCCACGCCGCCGTCTCGGGCGAGAGGCAGGGCTATTACGGAGATTTCGGTTCGATGGCCTGCCTCGCCGACACCCTGCGCCAGGGGTGGTTCCACGCGGGCACGTTCTCGACGTTCCGCGGTCGCACCCACGGCAGGCCGCTGGACACCCGCCGGACCCCGGCCAGTTCGCTGGTCACGTACACGTGCACGCACGATCAGATCGGCAACCGGGCGATCGGCGACCGCCCCGGCACGTATCTCGATTCCGGGCAGCTCGCCGTGAAGGCCGCGCTCGTGCTGTGCTCGCCGTTCACGCCGATGCTGTTCATGGGTGAGGAGTGGGGTGCGAGCACCCCGTTCCAGTTCTTCACCTCCCACCCCGAACCGGAACTCGCGAGGGCGACGGCCGAGGGGCGCAAGGCCGAGTTCGCGGAGCACGGCTGGAGCACGGACGACGTCCCCGACCCACAGGACCCGGAGACGTTCGAGCGGTCCAAGCTCGACTGGGACGAACTGGTCCGCGAACCGCATGCCCGGCTGCTCGACTGCTATCGCTCGTTGCTGCGCCTACGGCGGGAGCGCGCCGAGCTGACGGATCCGTGGCTGGAGAACCTGTCCGTCGACTACGACGAGGCGGAGCAGTGGATCGTGGTGCACCGCGGCGCACTTCGTCTCGCGTGCAATCTGGGTGCCGAACCGGTGACCGTCCCGGTCGGCGGCTCCCCCGTCTTGTGGTGGGAGCCGCCGACCCAGGACGAGACCGCGTCGGCGACGGTGCTACCGGGTCACTCGTTCGTGGTGCTCGACAGCTCGCCCTGACGGTCGCGCAGCATCCGCAGGACGAGGATGGCGGTCGCGAACAGGATCACGGCCGTCGCGCCGGCGGCGACGTGCATGCCGTCGACGAACGCCGACTGCGCGGACTCCAGGAACACCGTCCGGGCCGTCTCCGGGAGGTGCTGGGCCTCCGCGACGGCGGCACCGAGCGTGCCCTGGGCGGACTCGACCTGTTCCGCCGGCAGCATCGATGTGTCGAGGCCGTTCCGGAAGATCGCCATGACGACGCTGCCGAGCACGGCGACGCCGAGTGCGATACCGAGTTCGTATGCCGTCTCGGACACCGCGGAGGCGGCGCCGGCCCGTTCGGGCTCGACGGCGCTGACCACGAGGTCGGAGGTCAGGGTCAGTGCGATACCGACACCGGCGCCCGCGAGGCCGAAGCCGATCACGAACATCGTCGGGGCACCGTCCACGCCGAGCGTGAGCATCAGTGCCGCACCCACAGCCGCGATCGCGAGACCGCCGCCGAGCACGTGCGAGGTGGCCCACCGGCGCACCATCCAGGCCGCCGCGAGTGCGGTGACCGCGCTCATCAGCATGCCGGGCAGCATCAGCACACCCGATTCGAACGCGCTGTTGCCCAGCACCAACTGCAGGTACTGCGAGCCGAAGAACAGCACACCGGCCAGCGCGAAGATGGACAGCAGGTTGGTGAGGACGGCGGTCGAGAACGCCGGCTTGGCGAACAGGCCGATATCGATCATCGGGTCCTTCATCCCCTTCTGCCTGCGCACGAACACCACACCGGACACGACGCCGACGAGTCCGACGGCGAGCAGCACCGGGTCGACACCGTGCACCACGGTCTCCTTGACCGCGTACACCAGCGGCAGCATCGTCGTCATCGACAGCGCGGCGCTGAGAAGGTCGAAGCGCCCCGGGGCGGGGTCCTTGGACTCGGGAATCACGAGCGGTCCCACGGCGATCAGAATCAGCATCACGGGGATGTTGATCAGGAACACCGAGCCCCACCAGAAGTGCTCGAGCAGCCAGCCGCCGATCAGCGGGCCGGCCGCGGTACCGCCACCGGCCATCGCACCCCACACTCCGATGGCGAGGGTCCGCTGGCGCGGGTCGACGAAGATCGTGCGGATCAGGCCGAGTGTCGCGGGCATCAGCGTCGCCCCCGAGATTCCCTGCAGCACGCGGGCCGCGATCAGCATCTCGGGTGTCGGCGACCACGCTGCGATCAGCGAGGCGATGCCGAATCCGGCGGCGCCGAGGAGCAGCAGACGACGCCGTCCGATCCGGTCGCCGAGCGTGCCCATCGTGATGAGCAGGCCGGCGAGGACGAACGAGTAGACGTCGATGATCCACAGCAGCTGCGTGCTGCTGGGTTCGAGGTCGGCGCTGATGAACGGCAGCGCGAGGTCGAGCACGGTGCCGTCGACGGCGATCAGGAGGACGGCGAAGGCGAGGACGACCAATCCGAGCCAGTCTCGGCGTGATGCGGAGGACTGACCTGGCGCGCCGTAGGCGTCGTTGATCCCGCGATCCGTGGAGACAGACATTTATCTTCCTGCGACTTTCCGATTCGAGAGCTGGCACGGCGAGAACCGTCCAGCCGGTACAGTTCCGTTACCTTATCGTGAACCGTCCGGACGGTAAAGTTATTTCCCGGGTACAGTCCCTCTCCATGGCTGCCGGAACGCGCGATCGAATACTCGACGCCCTCGAGAAGCTGCTGCTCGACGTGGGGATAGCCCAGGTGACCCTCGAAGCGGTCGCTACGGAGGCCGGGGTGTCCAAGGGCGGACTGCTCTACCACTTCCCCAGCAAGGAAGCGCTGCTCGCCGCCATGGTGCGCCGGCTCGGCGAACGAGCGGACGCCCAGCTCGCCGACGCCGTCTCCGGCGGCACCTCGCTGTCCGAGTGGTATCTGCAGGTTCCCGACGCGAGCACCACCGAGGAACTCGCCCTCTACCGTTCGACCATCGCCGCGCTACGGAGCGTCGACGGTCAGCACGACGAGATCCAGAAGGCCGTCACCGAAGTGATGCGCGGCTGGGACGAAGGTCTCCAGAGCGAGATCGACGACCCCGTGCAGGCCGAGATCGTCCGGCTCGTCGGCGACGGCATCTACCTGTCCGCGCTGCTCGGGCTCCCCATGCCCGAGCCCGAGCTGTACAACAAGGTCGTCGCGCGGCTGCTGCAGAAGTAGCGGCTCAGGTGAGGTAGCGGTACGCCGGGCTCCCCGGCTCCAGGCGTTCCACCTGCATCCGGGACTGCTCCATCCGCTCGAGCAGCTCGCCGAGCCCCTCGGCCTTGCCGAGTTCGATACCCACCAGGGCGGCGCCGGTCTCCCGGTTGTTGCGCTTCACGTACTCGAACAGGGTGATGTCGTCCTCGGGGCCGAGCACCTCGTCCAGGAAGCGGCGCAGCGCGCCCGGCTCCTGCGGGAAGTCGACGAGGAAGTAGTGCTTCAGGCCGAGATTCACCAGCGAACGTTCCAGGATCTCGCCGTACCGCGAGACGTCGTTGTTGCCTCCGGAGATCAGGCACACCACCGTGGACCCCGGTTCGAACGTGATGTTCCCGAGGGCCGCCACCGACAGGGCGCCCGCGGGCTCGGCGATGATGCCCTCGTTCTGGTACAGCTCGAGCATCGTGGTGCACAGTGCGCCCTCGTCGAGGTTGGCCATCACGAAGCTCTCGGGATCGAGCCGGATCGTGGTGGCCCGGTCGGACTGGCCCAGTGACGTGTGCGTCACCACCTCGGCGCCCAGGGCGGACACCACGGCGTAGGGAAGGTCGCCGACCCGCTTCACCGAGGCGCCGTCGACGAACGGGTCGATCTCCGTCAACGTCACGGGACCACCGGCGACCAGGGCCGCCGTCATCGACGCCGCCCCCGTCGGCTCCACCCCGACGATGGCCGTGCGGGGTGCGTGCGCACGCAGATACGTGGCGATGCCGGCGATGCATCCGCCGCCACCGACCGGGACGAGCACGGTATCGGGGGCCGCACCGAGCTGCGCGAGGATCTCGGCGGCGATGGTGCCCTGACCGGCCGCGGTACGGGCGTCGTCGAACGGCGCAACCATCGTCGCGCCCGTCCGCCGCACGTCGGCGGCGGCCGCAGCGGCAGCGGCGTCGTACGTCTCCCCCGTCAGGATCAGCTCGACGAACTCGCCGCCGTGCGCGCGGATGCGATCCCGCTTCTGCTTGGGGGTGTTCGACGGAACGTAGATGCGGCCGGTGATTTCCATTGTCCGGCAGGCGAACGCGACGCCCTGCGCATGGTTGCCCGCGCTGGCCGTCACCACTCCGGCCGCACGCTCGCCGACATCGAGCTGGGCCATGAGGTTGTAGGCGCCGCGCAGCTTGTAGGAGCGGACGACCTGCAGATCTTCGCGCTTGAGGTAGACGTTCGCGCCGGTCAGCGACGACAGGCGCTCGCTCCGCTGCAAGGGGGTCGCGTCGATCACGTGGGAAATTCGCTCGATGGCCGCATCGATGTCGCCCACCGTCAGGGGCGAGGTGATGTTCTGGGCTGCGGTATCGGGCGATGTGGACACCCGGATATGTTCCCACTCTCCAGCCATGGGATACCAGTCGGGTTCAGCCGCGCGGATCGAACTGGGACGGTCGCGGAACATTGCGGACGTTCGACTTCGCCATCTTCACGGCCTCGCCGACACCCCCGTTCATCACCATCTTCGACAACGCCAACGCGAAACCGGTGACCTGCCCGCCCGTGATGGTCGGTGGCAGCGACAACGCCAGCGGGTCGGTGACCAGATCGACGAGCGCCGGTCCGTCGTGATCGAACGCCTGCCGCAGGCCCGATTCGATGTCGGCCGGATCCTCGATCCGGCGGGCGAAGATGCCCAGGGCCGACGCCACCGCCGCGTAGTCGACGGGTGCCACGTCCACCCCGAAATCCGGCAGCCCGTCCACCAGCATTTCCAGCTTGACCATCCCCAGAGTGGAATTGTTGAACACCACGATCTTGACCGGGAGCCGGTACATCGCGACCGTCACCAGTTCCCCCAGCAGCATCGACAGCCCGCCGTCGCCCGACACGGACACCACCTGCCTGCCCGGCGCGCACACCTGGGCGCCGATCGCGTGGGGCAGGGCGTTCGCCATCGATCCGTGCAGGGCCGAGGACAGGAACCGCCGCGACCCGTTCGGTGTCAGGTAGCGCGCCGTCCACACGTTCGACATTCCCGTGTCGGTCGTGAAGATCGCGTCGTCGGCGGCGAGGTCGTCGAGGATCGACGCCGCATATTCGGGGTGGATCGGGATGCGCTGCTTGGCGGGTTTGGTGTACGCACCGACCACCTTGTTCATCAGTGTCCGGTGCTTGTCGAGCATGTCGTCGAGGAATCGGCGATCGTCCTTCCGCCGGATCAACGGGGCGAGGGCACGCAACGTGCTCGCCACGTCGCCGTGCACGGCCAGGTCGACGTTCGTTCTCCGGCCGATTCGTTGTGCGGCCCAGTCGATCTGCGCGGTGCGGACTCCGTCGGGCAGGAACTGGTTGTACGGGAAGTCCGTTCCGACGAGCAGCAGGAGGTCGGCGCCGTGCATCCCGTCGTGCGCCGCCCCGTACCCCAGCAGCCCCGTCATTCCGACGTCGAAGGGGTTGTCGTACTGAATCCATTCCTTGCCGCGGAGCGTGTGGCCGATCGGCGCACCGATCGTGTCGGCCAGGCTCAGCAACTCCTCGCGCGCCTCCCGCACACCCTCGCCGGCGAAGATCGCGACCTTTCCCGCCGCGTTCACGGCGTCGGCGAGCGCCTGCACGTCGGCCTGGTCGGGCACGATCGCCGGTGCGCCGGTCCGCGGCACCGACGGCGCCTTCCCCTCGGCGGGCCGGTCCGCGATGTCGCCGGGCAGCGTGATGACCGCGACACCGGACAGCGCGGTCGCGTGCGCGATGGCGGACGCCGTCACGCGTGGCGCCTGGGCGGGACTTCCGATCAGCTCCGCGTACCGGGAGCACTCGACGAACAGGCGGTCCGGGTGGGTCTCCTGGAAGAAGCCGAGTCCGATCTGCTCGCTCGGGATCTGCGCCGCGATCGCAAGTACCGGCGCCCCCGAGCGGTCCGCGTCGTAGAGGCCGTTGATCAGGTGCAGGTTTCCCGGGCCGCACGAGCCGGCGCACACCGCCAGCTTGCCGGTGACCTGCGCCTCGGCTGCCGCGGCGAACGCGGCGGCCTCCTCGTGACGCACGTGAATCCAGTCGATTCCGCCCTTCGCCGCGCCGCCCGACCGCCGGACCGCGTCGACGACGGGATTGAGGCTGTCGCCCACGATTCCGTAGATCCGCTGGACGCCGGCGTCCTGGAGTTGACGTACCAACTGATCGGCAACGGTTTTCGCTCTCATCGGGCCTCCGGTCGGGGGACGGTCGAACGGCGAAGGACAGCGGGGCGCGGGTCAGGCGGGTTCGAGCACGAACACCGGGATCTCCCGATCGGTATTCTTCTGATACTCGGCGTAGTCCGGGAACGCGGCGACGGCGCGGTCCCACCAGGCGGTCTTCTCCTCGCCCGTCACCTCACGGGCCACCATGTCCTGTGTGGTCGAGCCGTCGCGGAGTTCGACGTGCGGCTCGG
>Ga0247825_10000449_pt1 | contig 26177 bp, 22 predicted proteins | sample 13C_Vanillin_Day_FD_194413 | JGI IMG/M metagenome (GOLD analysis project Ga0247825, IMG submission 194413) | Soil microbial communities from agricultural site in Penn Yan, New York, United States - 13C_Vanillin_Day48 | ecosystem: Environmental > Terrestrial > Soil > Agricultural land | place... | reverse complement strand
GTGGGGGGTGTGGGCAACACGCTCTCACGCTTCGCCACGACGTCCACCGGCCTTCGCAATGATGTCGCCGTCTATGACCAAGACACGGGCTGGAGGCTCGTCCCCACTTCCGGAGAAAAGCCAGCCCCCCGGGCCTGGGTCGCCGGTGGATACGATCCCGGCAGCCACGCGTTGCTGGTGTTCGGCGGCTACCGGCTCGGGGCTGATCAGGGGCCCTCGACGCCAGCTGGGGAGCTGTTCGGTCCGACGAACTATGAGAACGACCTGTGGTCCTTGAGCCTGGAGACGTTCACGTGGACCCAGCTCCACCCCACAGGTCCCCTGCCCGCCCCGCGCGACAACGCCGTGGCCTTCTTCGACACCCTTCGGGGGGGCCTGGTCGTCTTCGGAGGCCAGCGCTTCGACGGCCTCTCCAGCGATCTGTGGTTCTACTCGGTGCGGGACAATCAATGGACCGAAGTGGCCCTGGACCCCGCTTCCGTTCCTCCGGCGCGCGTCGGAGGCATCGCGTTCCTGCGAGAGACGTCCGCCGCCTACGAGCTCTACTTGAATGGGGGGGCCACGTCCGACGGCGGCCAGAGCACGTTCCTCGACGATCTCTGGAAGCTGTCTTGGGCGAAGCACTGATCCGCAGCCAACCATGAACCCAGAACCACTTCGCATACGAAACCTACCGATCTCACTTCTCGCCGTTTGCTTGACGCTTGCAATCACTGGCTGCCACTGCTCTTCATCTCCATCACCATCAGACGATTTCTCGATCAATGTCGTCCTCGCGGAGACCAGCATCTCCGCGGGTATGAAGACCACCAACTGGACGGCACTGTTCAGGTGACGGCTCTCAAGCCCGGTAGCGCCATCATCACAGTCAGCGCGGACGAAGCCTCGGGCGAGGCAGCCCTTGAGGTCGGCGGGATGGCGATCGATGCGATAGAGCGCCAGCCGCAGCTCGCTGGCGATGACCTCGGCCGCCATGGTCTTGCCCGTACCACTGTCGCCAGCGAACAGCGCCGTGATGCCAAGCCCCCGATTCATGCGGCGGGCGAACTGCCACTCTCCATAGACAGTGCCGCGGCAGGCCACCTGCCCCACGATCTCGCGCAGCAGCCGCTCCGTCTCGGCGGTGACCACCAGGTCATCCCACGTCGCGCGCACATCGATCCGCTGTGCCAGCGTGTCGAGCCGGGGGCGCGAGCGGTCCCGGCAGTGATCCCACAGGCGCTCGGGCAGTGCCTCGAGCGGCTTCGCCGGTGTCTCGGCCACGGCCCAGCGGATATCCGAGCAGTTGAGGCTGAACTGCCCGGACAGCCTGCCCGCGGCCGCCTTGCGTCTCTCCTCTGACAGCGACTCCAGCGCGGTGCCCCATTCCGCGAACTGCTCTTCCGCGGACGGACGGGCGACATCGAACGCTTGGCTGTGAAAGGCCGCGCGGGCCAGCGGCTCGCGGGTGCCAATGAACAGGATTCTCTCGGAGCGAATGGCGCGCGTGACGAACCGGTTCAGCGCGGCCAGGGAGCTGGGCGAAGCTCCGTCAGCCTGAGCGTCGATGTAGAGCGCGATCGGGAGCAACGTGGCCTCACGCTGCCACACCCGGGAAAGGTTCTCGATCTCGCTCACCTGCGAAGGCAGGGCATCGAGCCCGATCCGGAAGAGCGCGCGGTCAAGCTGGGCGGACACCGCCTGCGCCACCAGCAGCTTTGCCGTGGAGTCCACACCGAGGAGCACCATGGCCAGCGGGTGCTCTCCCTGATGGAACAGGCTCTCCTCGATGAAGAGCGCCGTGCGGCGCGTTGACCGCGAGCGGGTTGAGGATGCCGTTCTCCTCATCGCTCATCACCTTGGTCACGCCGGCCACACCGCTCAGGCTCGCGTCGGTCCCCGCCGGGGCCTTCCATACTCCGCGCCGCGTCCGTCCGCGCGTAGACGCCGGCGACCGCGCCGCAGGGCGGGAAGGAACAGCACCGCGCCAACAGCCTGGAACATGGCAGCCTGCCTGGCGCCTGGGAGCAGCCCGCCTGGCTCGCGCACGGTGAGAACGAGCGTCCCGATGCGGCAGCCGGAGGTTGAAGGGACACCTCTCCGGGTCGAACAGGGAGTCGGCTGATTGCGGTTGATTCCGCGGGATCTGCTCCTCAGGTTCTCAGTGAGTCGCGGCCGGAGGCGAAGATGGGGAACTCAGTCCCACGAGAGCAGCACCTGGGAAGCGCCACATTTCTACATCGGTGGATCGGTTCGTTCGCGGTGCTCGCCGCGTTCGCGGGCGGAGCCGCCTGGGCTGCTCCCCCTCCCGGTGTCACCGCCCAGCAGGGCGTCGATCCCAAGGCCCGCGCGCTGCTCGAGGCGATGAGCACCTTCCTCGCCAGTCAGCCGCAGCTGAGCGTCCAGACGCATGGCTCGACGGAGGTCGTGCTCCAGACGGGAGAGAAGGTGGAGTTCGAGCACTCGAGCGACGTTCGCCTCAAGCGGCCTAACAAGCTCAGGAGCGACCGGCGCGGGGAGAAGGTGGACGCGGAGTTCTACTACGACGGACGCAACTTCACCTTGTACGGGAAGAACCAGCATTACTACGCGACCGCTGCCGCCCCGGCCACCATCGACGAGGCGATCGATGCGGCGAGAGAGAGGCTGGGCGTCGAGGCGCCCGCGGCGGACCTGCTCTACAGCAATCCCTACAACATCCTGATGGAGGACGTTGTCTCGGGGACCTATCTGGGAACGAGCGCCGTCCGCGGCGCTTCCTGCCACCATCTGGCGTTTCGCGGGAACGAGACCGACTGGCAGATCTGGATCGAGGACGGGCCCAATCCCGTGCCGTGCAAGTTCGTGATCGTATCGAAGAAGGTCCAGGGCTCGCCCGAGTTCTCGGTCGAGTTCTCGCGGTGGAACTTCTCGCCCAGGCTCGACGACGCGGTGTTCCGCTTCACTCCGCCCAGCGACGCCAAGCGCATCGGCTTCCTCGGAGAGACAGCCTCCCGAGGGACGCCTGGAGGCAAGAAATGAGACACGTTCAACTCTCCGCTCTGTCACTCCTGTTCGTGTTCGTCGCGAGCGAGGCCCTGGCCGTGGTCGGTAGGCCCCTGACCCCCGTGAGCTATGCTGGCGTGGCCCGCCGCACCACGCGTCGAGCGGCCTATGCGGGAGCGGCGGCTGCCACCACGCCAGCGGTGGTGGGGACGGCCGCCGTCACAGCGGCCGCGGTAGGAACGGCCGCGGCGGTGGCCACGCTGCCCGCTGGATGCGTCCAGGTCGTCAACGCGGGCGTCGTGTATCAGAAGTGCGGGACCACCTATTACCGGCCGGCCTATGATGGTCCCAACCTCGTGTACATTCCGACGCCGATGTGAGGTCACCCTCCGGCACGGCACCGTTGAAGCCTCGGTTGCATTCCTGCAAAAGCCCGTCACACCCCAGGCGCTGCTGCGGAAGCTGCGCGAGGTCCTCGGACATCTAGGAGGCACAGCCCGCCGGACTTGATTGTTTAGATGGATTTCCATCTTATCCTTGACCTTCAGCATCTTCGCACCGTAGCACCTCGACCCCAGCATCTAGCGACGCGCGAACTGGACGGGTGACGGACATGAGTGAAAAGCACGAGCCGGCAGGTCCGCGCCCCGTCACTCCAGAAGAGGAGCCCACCCGGCGCGAGCGGCTCACCGTCCACCTCTTCCAGTCCTCGGCGATTCCCGCGAAGGAGGGCACCGCCGAGCCCCTGTCACCCGCCCAGCTCGAGGCGGCGCCAGCCGCCGGCACCGTTCGCGGACAAGGTGGAGGCGACGCTGGAGGCGTATGCCCGCGACTGGGCCCGCAGGCGCGTGGAGGCCTGCGAGGCGAGCCGGGGAGCAGGCACCTCGTCCGCATCGCTGGGGGTCCTCCAGACAGGGCCGACGTGAAGCGCTGGCTTACCCGGCACAGCGCGGGCCTCCTCCACGGAAGGGCTCCTTGAGACAGCTCTGGCTCGCACTCGCCCTCGCGCTCGTGCACACGGCCTGTACCACCAGCGAGACCACGCCAAGCCAGGCCCACCAGGGCGTCGTGGACCTGAGCGCCTGGAGCTTCGAGCAGCAGGGAGCGGTAACCCTTGGCGGCGAGTGGGCCTTCGACTGGATGCGCTTCGAGGACGGGCGAGCTCCCGTGCGCGCTCCCGATGGATACATCCTCCCGCTCAAGTGGCAGGGGCGCTCTGTGCACGGAGCCCCTCTGCCCGTGGAGGGCTACGCCACCCTCCGGCTGAAGGTGCTGCTCCCCTCCGAGCCACAGCGCCTCCTGCTCGTCACCAGCCCGGCTGACAGCGCGTATCGCCTCATCGTGCTCGACGAGCACGGAGTGGCCTTGGCTACCTTCGAGTCCGGCACCATCGGCACTACGCGCGAGACCACTCGGCTGCTCGCGCTTCCGGGGCAGATCCCGATCGACGCCGCGAATGAGATCACGCTGGTGCAGCAGATCAGCAACTTCGAGGTCGCACGTGCGGGACCGTGGTCGCTGCCGATACTCGGCGATCGGTTCACGCTCGAGCGGAGGCTGAAGTACGAACGCTACACCGAGCTGATCGTGGTCGGCATGTTGCTGATGATGGCGCTGCACTTCCTGACCCTGTTCTTGTTGCGCAGGAACGAGCGGGCCCCGCTCTGGTTCAGCCTCTTCTGCCTCATGTTGGCCATGCGGACGCTGCTCGTCGGGCGCCACATCGAGGAGGCTCACCCAGAGACGACCCTCGGCCCGCTGATCCTGCGTGTGGAGTACATCAATCTCCCCCTCCTCGCCTTGTTCTTCATCTTGTTCCTCGCGGAGATCTTCACGATCCGTCCCAGCTGGTTCGTGAGGATGTCGATGGTCACCACCCTCGGCCTTGCCGCGCTCGCGGCGCTCGCATCGCACCCGGTGTTCACCGGCTCCCTGTATGTCCTTCAGGCGTTCCTCCTGTTCGGGATGGGGTGCCTGATCGCGTCGCTGGTGATCGAAGTGATCCGCGACAGGAACCGGCTGGCCGCGGTGATGGTTGTCGGGCTCGTGATCTTCACGGCCGCCGTGATTCACGACGTGCTCGCGACGAACCAGATCATCAACAGCAGCCTCAGCGCTCAGGCCATTGGCGGTATCTGCTTCCTGGTCATCCAGTCGTCGCTGCTGGCGCTGCTCAACCACCGCATGCGGCGCGGCCTGGAGAATGCGTCCGCTCAGCTCGTCGCCCAGAACCGTGAGATGGCCTTGCTCAATGAGGACCTGCGCGTGCAGGTGGCGGTCCGCTCACGATCGTTGGCGGAGACCCTCACCGCGCTCCTCGGCGAGAAGCCTCGCTCCGCCGAGTTCAGGCCTGGGTTGATCGTCGGCAAGCGCTACCAGCTCGAGCAGCACCTCGGCACAGGCGGCATGGGGATGGTCTTCTCGGCGAAGCGGCTCTCGGACCAGCGCCGCGTCGCGCTCAAGCTCATCTCCACCTCCTACGCGAACAACCCGACAGCGCTCGCCCGCCTTGCACGGGAGGCAGAGAGCGCGGCGGCCATCGATCATCCGAATGTCGTGCGTGTGCTCGATATCGATCTCGACGAGCAGGGGGCGCTGTTCCTGGCCATGGAGCTCGTACAGGGACATGACCTGGAGAGCCAGCGCTCGCGCTTCGGCGACCTCGCGTGGGCGCTCCCGCTGCTCCCTCAGCTCCTCAAAGCGCTGCAGGCGATCCACGCGGGTGGTGTCATCCACCGGGACCTGAAGCCGAGCAACATCCTGATCGCGAACGGCGTCGTGAAGGTGGCGGACTTCGGGATCGCCCGTCCGATGCGAGAGACGCCGCCAGGAGGCCCCATCACTGTGGAGATGACGGCGGAGCAGTCCGACGAGGTGCAGTTGACGCGCGCCGGGAGCATCCTGGGCTCCCCGTTCTACATGGCCCCCGAGCTCGCCGAGGGGATGGCGAACTCGTCGGTCGCCTCCGACCTCTTCTCGTTCGGATGCATCGCCTACGAGCTCAGCTGCGGCCAGCGTCCCTTCGACAAGCCACTCGTCCTCGAGGGACCGGCCGAGCGCGGGAGCCGGACCGCGCCCCCTCTGCGCACGCGCTGTCCGCAGCTCGACGAGGCGCTCGCGAGGCTGTTCGATCAATGCCTGGGCCCAGCGGACACACGGCCTTCCACCGATGAGCTGCTCGCCGCGTTCTCACGCGTTGGCGGGCAGACCGCTGCCACGGGATAAAGCCCGGGCCCTCCAGGGCGCTCCGTGCTGGTTCAGCGCACGCGCGCCCGGAGCACTGAGCCCAACACCCCTGCGGTGTCCTCGGGCAGGCGGGCCAGGTGGGTGTAGAGCGCGTCCTCGACCTGAGCGATCACCTCGGGGGCCGCCCCCGCCTCTCGCATGCCGGCGAGCACGGCGTAGGCCGCCGCACCGAGCGGCCCGGTGAAGCCCTGGGACTCCTCCCAGAACTCCTCGAAGCACGGCATGGCCTCGCCGGAGGCAACCCGTGCCAGACGGCCCAGGCAGGTCTCCCAGTACTCCCGGTGCACTTCCAGCTCCTCGGGGGTCGAGAAGGGGCCCTGGCGAACCTCGAGCCGCGTGCCACTACCCAGAGGGTGGAAGGTCATGGAGACGCGGGTCGTCTCTTGACCGAAGTCCCGGCCCTCCCAGGACATCTCCATCTCGAGGCTCTTCGCTGGCTCCACGGAGAGGATACGGCCGACCTGCGCGAACGGTGCACCGCGCGCGTCGATCAGATGCACCCGGAACGTCTCTCCCAGTTGCGGGCTGTCGTCCGCCGTGACGCGCTGACAGCCCGCTGGGGCGCCGTACCAGCGCCGCGTCTGGAAGGGATCCTCGAAGGCCTCGAAGATCCGGTCCGGCGGCTGTGCAAACTCTACCGCCATCATCAGCTCGCTCATGCCCGCGCTCCCGTCCGGGTCCGCACCTCGAAGAGAGGCACCCACGCCTTCAGGTCCGGTGGCACACGGTACTGTTCCACCACCAGGCTGAGCCGCGCCGCCGAGAGCGCGGGAGCTCCGTCCTCAACCGCTGCGACCTCATGCATCATGTCGCCGCGGAACGTCACCAGCGCGCGCGGCATGGGCTCCAGCGCCGCTACCCGCTTGCCGCGGTGATAGAGCCGCAGCTGCCCTCCCATGAGCTGCTCGGGCACCTGGACGTAGAGCACGCTTACGGCCACCGGGCAGCCAATCCCCTCCTTGTAGAACTCCAGACTGCGATCGATGTGAGGCCTCACCCCGCGCCCGTTCTGAATCAGGAGCGGGTTGAGCAGAAACGCGTCGCAGTCCGACAGCAGCGCGGCGTCCAGGAAGGGAGCGAAGGCAGGGAAGCGTGCCTTCACGTCGAACACGGCCTCACGCCGGAACGTGACGGAGAAGCCATAGGTGCCCGTGAACTGTCCCGTCAGGTTGGTCTCGCCGAGCAGGGGGGAGCCCAGGATCGCCTCGCGAATCGACTCGACGGTCTCGGGAGGCAATGCCTCGGGCTTGCGGTGGACGAACGTCTGGAGGCGAAAAGCCCCGCTCCACGGTGGCTGAAAGCGCATGGGGCGGATTCTACATCCTGCGCGGCCTTCATGGCTCGGGGGCCTGGAGTTCCTGCCCGGTCGAGCATTCCTCCCTCACGTCGGCCTCGGTCTTGTACTTGTCTCCAGCGTAAAACCAGTTGGTCTGCTCCGAGCCGTCGCCGTTGTGGGTCCGGCACCCCGCGACGACGCCCGTCATGTCGCACCGGGCATCTTCGGTGTAGGAGCCTCCGCCAATGGCGGCGGTGAGGGTGGTGCACACGCCCTGGAAGGTGGCGAAGGAAGGCCCCTTGAACTCCCGCACGTCCGTGCACTGATCCTCGGCGGGCCGCAGATCACACCGCGCATCCCGGGACGGAAGGGAATCCAGCAGGCCACAGCCGGAGGAGAGAACCGCAACGAAGCAGAACAGTCTCAGAGTCATCAAGCGCATGCCGCGAATTCTTCCGAGCATGGAGGCTTGCGCAAGATTCCTGCTCACTTGGGCCAGAGCGTCACCCCCCGGGCCGTCTCGGAGCTCCAGACGAGCTTCCGGCCCTTGTACATGCGCGGATGCGCGCCCGAGTCCGCGAGCGACACGAGCAGATACGGCCCCCGTGTCCGCAGGCTGACCATGTCGTTCGGCCGGAACGGGTAGGACGGCAGCTCGTTGATCTTCCCGTTCTCCAGCTGCCGGATGAGGCCTGTCGCCAACACGTCGCGGCCAAAGGGCGTGCTCCAGATGGCCACCCTGTGCGCCCCGCTCCTGAACTCGAGCCACTCCCCTTCTGGCTGCTCGGGCGACAGCTCGTATAGCGGATCGAGCACCGCGTCATCCTCGATGGCCAAGCCCTCGAAGCGCGGATCGAGCGCGCGGATCGACCGCTCTCCGAGCTCCTTGCGGTGATCCAGGGCCGCTGTACCGAGCCCATCGGAGGAGGCCTTCGACTCCATGCGGATCCACACGCCTCCCAGGAAGGCAAAAGCATGGGCCATCAGCGACGGCCTCTTTCCGCCCACCGTGGACTGGCGCCCGGTCCCGTCGAGCTGCACTGTCGTGCGGGGCCGCTCTGGGGTTGGGGGGCCGCTCTCGATGGAGAGCCCGACCAGCCTCCCCCCCGGATCGAAGCCATACTCGATGACCTCACCGCCTGGGGGTAAGGGAAGCTCCTCGGCGCCCCCCGTGGTGAGATCCACGAGGAAGAGCCGATCTCGGAACTGATTGGAGGGGAACGGCTCAGGGAAGGTGGGCCTGCCGAAGATGGGCATGCTGACCCCGCCTCGCCAGAAACGCACCACTCCCTTCTTGCCATCGCGGCTCAGAGCGGTGCTGCCCCCTTGGCATCCGGCCGCGAGGCGAGCGAGCACCCGGCGCTTCGACGAGAGCGGATCCAGCCGAACCCACTCACACTGCTCCCCCACGGGCTCGAGCAGCGAGAGCGTGGCGTCGGTCGTGGGGAAGTCCGGGACCGCTGGCTCGGTCTGGGCAGGGCGCTCTTCCTTGGGTTCCAGCGTCTGGGCCGGCACGACGGGGGCGAGCAGGAGCGAGGCGAGCAGGACGGTGCGGAATGTGTTCACAGTGCCGCCATTCTTCCACAGAGCTGCGTGCAACTTCTGCGGCGGGCTTGCTGCTGCGACCCGCCCGCGCAGATTCTGCGCCGCCTGAGGGACGCGCTCGCCCTCTTCCCAGGCCACACGCCTCTGGCCTGAAGCTTGCTGAGAGGACCTCCTGTCCTGCCTCAAGGGGGTCCTCACATGCAGCGCACGATGAAGGCCGCGGTTGTCCGGAACTTTGGCAAGCCACTGTCAATCGAAGAGGTGCCAGTGCCCACGCCGGGCCCGGGACAGGTGCTCGTACAGGTCGTCGCGAGCGGCGTCTGTCATACAGATCTGCACGCGGCGCAGGGAGACTGGCCGGTCAAGCCAGCGTTGCCGTTCATCCCCGGCCACGAGGGCACGGGCTACGTGGTCGCGCTGGGGCCTGGTGTCACCTCGCTCAAGGAGGGCTACCGGGTAGGCGTGCCCTGGCTGCACAGCGCATGCGGTGCGTGCGAGCACTGCATCAGCGGCTGGGAGACTCTCTGCGGCTCGCAGAAGAACACGGGCTACTCCGTCAATGGAGGCTTCGCCCAGTACATGCTCGCCCAGGCCTCTCACGTGGGGCTCATTCCCGACTCGTTGGCCTTCGCTGATGCGGCACCCGTCCTCTGCGCTGGCGTCACGACCTACAAGGGCCTCAAGGAGACAGAGGTCCGCCCGGGCCAGTGGGTCGTCATCTCCGGAATCGGGGGGCTCGGACACATGGCGGTGCAGTACGCCAAGGCCATGGGCATGCGCGTGGTGGCCGTCGACATCGGCCAGAAGAAGCTGGATCTCGCCCGTTACCTCGGCGCCGAGATCGTCCTCGATGCCACCAAGGACCCCGCCCAGGAGATCCAGCGGCTCATCGGCGGAGCGCATGGCGCGCTGGTGACGGCGGTCAGTGCCGAGGCCTTCCGCCAATCCATCGAGATGCTGCGTCCGCGCGGCACCTGCGCCCTGGTGGGCCTGCCTCCCGGCGTCTTCTCCACTCCCATCTTCGAGGTCGTCCTCAAGCGCCTCACGATCCGCGGCTCCATTGTCGGCACTCGCATGGATCTGCAGGAGGCATTGAGCATGGCCGCGAGCGGGCGGGTGCGGTCGGCGATCGAGCGCCAGCCCCTCGAGGCCATCAATGACGTGTTCGATCGCATGCGCCGGGGCGAGACCAACGGTCGCGTGGTGCTCGGGATTGGGGACTGAGGCTCCCATCTTCCCTCTCACCTTGCCCGAGCCTCGGGGCTGCTCTAGAACCTCGCACGGTCCTCCCATGCTCCCGCTCAAGCCAGCGCTCCGGGCCGCGCGACTCGCCCACAGCCTCTTTCCCTTCAGCCAGCTTCGCACCGCGCGCCTCCTGCTGGGCCTGAATGGGGCTCGGCCCTTGGAGGTCCACCGCCAGCTGTTCGGCTACGACTTCGCTGTCCAGGCGCAGCGCAGCACGACCCACATGCTGCTCTACCTCCAGGGAGAGAAGTTCCTGGCAGACCTGGATCTGCTCGAGCCGCACCTGCGCCCTGGCATGGTGGCCTTCGATGTCGGGGCCAATATCGGCTACCTGGCCCTGTATCTGCGCCGCCGCATTGGCGACCTGGGCCAGCTCTACTGCTTCGAGCCCGAGCCAACGAACTTCGCCGAGCTCGAGGCCAACCTCCGCCGCAACCACCTCTCCAACTGCCACCCCATCCAGATGGCAGTGGGCGCGAAGGAGGGAACCGTCACCTTCACCCCAGGGATCAACGGCTTCGTTGCCCCTGAGGGAGCCTCGGGCCTTCAGGTCCCAGTCATCCCACTGGACCAGTTTGTCGAGCAGCACCGCCTGCCGCGCGTGGACTTCGTGAAGATCGACGTGGAGGGCTTCGAGATCGACGTGCTCAACGGGATGACCGCGATCCTGTCCAGGCCCGACAAGCCCATCCTCTATGTCGAGGCCCACGGCCGCGGCGAGTACTACAACGGCAACCCACGCCGCGTCTGCGAGATCCTCGAGGGCTCCTACCGGAACATCCGGGCCTATGTGTCGCCGGACGACTTCCGGGCTCGCCAGGGCCTGCTGCGGCGCGTCTCGCTGCGAGTCTCTCCCTTCGACAGCGTGGAGCGTTCGTGCCGGGTCGACCTGGAGGAGGTGAAGCGCCATGATGAGCGGCGTTATCAGCTCCTCTGTCTCCCCTGAGTTTCCAGGGAATATGAGCGAGCAAGCAGCTGAGCCAACGCCCCTGGTCGAGGCTCGTCCAGTCGATAGCACCGAGCGTCTGGTCCTCCTCGACGCGCTGCGTGGCTTCGCGCTCTGCGGCGTGTTCGTCTCCAACGTCTACATGTGGTTCAGCGGCCGGTTCCTGCTCCCGCGCGCCCAGGTCGAAGCCACCATGGCCAACGCGTCCCTCCTGGACCATGCGATCATCCGGGCGACGCACTTCCTGGTGTTCGGGAAGTTCATCACCATCTTCTCGTTCCTCTTCGGACTGGGCTTCGCCGTCCAGATGGGACGGGCTGAGCAGCGCGGTACTTCCATCGTTCCGCTCTACGCCCGCAGGCTGGGCGTGCTCCTCGCCATCGGCCTCGCACACCTGTTCCTGCTCTGGTACGGAGACATCCTCACCACCTATGCACTGCTGGGCTTCGGGCTGCTCCTGTTCCGGAACCGCTCGGACAAGACCCTGCTGGTCCTGGCTGCCGTCTTCATCTTCGTCTTTCCCGTGGTGGGCTTCCTCCTCCTCAAGCTGCCGGAGCTCCTCGCATCCTCCGAGGCTTCAGCGGCTGCCGCCAAGGCCGCCAAGGAGCTCGGCGACACCAAGAGGGCTCAGACCCTGGCTGCCTTCAAGAGCGGCAGCTACTTCGATGTCGTCAGCGCCAACGCCACCTTCTACTTCGGGAAGTTCATCAAGCCCCTGCTCATGACCATCATGGCCCTGCTGGGCCGCTTCCTCCTGGGTCTGCTCGCGGGCCGCCACAAGATCTTCCACGAGCCCGGCCAGCACCTGCCGCTCCTGCGCAAGGTGCTCCTCTGGGGCCTCGTGGCCGGAGTCATCGGGAACGGCACCAGCGTCGCGCTGCAGATGCTCTTCTTCTACAAGGTGCTGAACCCCGCCACCCTCCCGTGGCTCCCGTATGTGATGGGCCCTGTGCGCCAGCTCGGCGAAGTGGGCCTCGCGGCGTTCTACGTGGCGGGCCTCACGCTCCTCTTCCAGCGCCCCATCTGGCAGCGGCTGCTCTCGGTGTTCGCTCCCGTGGGGCGCATGGCCCTGACGAACTACCTGTCGCAGACGGTGATCAGCCTTCTCCTCTTCTACGGGTACGGGCTGGGGCTCATCGCCACGCTCGGACCCAAGGCGCTCGTCGCGATCCCCCTGGGCATCTTCGTGCTCCAGATCGGCGTGAGCCACCTGTGGCTGGCTCGCTTCCGCTTCGGCCCCGCCGAGTGGGTGTGGCGCTCGGTGACCTATGGCAAGGCCCAGCCCATGCGCCGCACTCGCGGTGAGATACCGTGCCCCCCCGCTGCGGTGTGAGGGGCTGATTCCTCTTCCTCGATGGTCTAGCCTGCCGGGACCACCTCATGCGTCCCGCTCAGATCGTCCCGACTGTCCTCGACCGCCTGCGCCAGGCACGCCCGGATGCTCGCTATGAGCTCAACTGGTCCACGCCCTTCGAGCTGCTCGTAGCCACCATCCTGGCCGCGCAGTGCACGGACGAGCGCGTCAACCGGGTGACCGCCACCCTCTTCCAGAAGTATCCGGGGCCGCGCGCCTTCGCCGAGGCCAACACCCCCGAGCTCGAGGAGGACCTCAAGCCCACGGGCTTCTTCAAGCAGAAGGCGAAGTCCGTCCAAGGCATGAGCCGGGAGCTGCTCGCGAAGTTCAGCGGCGAAGTGCCCCGCACGGTGGAGGAGCTCGTGACGCTGCCCGGCGTGGCCCGGAAGACAGCGAACGTCGTCCTCAACACCGCCTTCAATCTCGCCTCGGGAGTCATCGTCGACACGCACGTGGCGCGCGTCAGCCAGCGCCTGGGGCTCTCGAAGGAAGAGAAGCCCGAGGACATCGAGGAAGATCTGATGCGGCTCGTCCCTCAGGATCAGTGGACCTTCTTCGGCCCGGCCACCGTGCTCCACGGGCGGTACACCTGCACGGCGCGCAAGCCGAAGTGTGAGGCCTGCCCGCTGAGCGACCTGTGCCCGAAGATCGGAGTGTAGGGATGCAAGGACCGGAAGGAGTGCTCGAGGCGGCCTGCGCGATTCACTCCGATCGGCAGGCCGTGACAACGTGCAGCCGCTGCGGCACGTTCTCGTGCCAGGAGTGTCTCAGCGAATCTCCTTCGGGAAAGTTCCTCTGCGCCGCGTGCGTGGCCCGGGAGACGAGCCAGCTCCCGTGGGACTACCGCGAGGAGCTGGGCTGGGCCCGAGCGTGGTTCAAGTCGGTGAGCGCCATCCTCCTGCGCCCTACGATGACGTTCTCGACCGCGAAGTCCGAGGGCGACGTGAGCGGCTCGCTCCTCTTCATGGCCATCTCGTGGTTCGCCGGCTGCTTCACCAGCTTCGCGACGTTCGCCGCCATCGGAGCGTGGCTCCCCTCGCTGATAGAGACCCCCAAGCGCGAGGAGTCATTCGGGCTCGTCATCGCGACCATGTACGGCGTCATGGCCGTGGTGGTCCCCCTCATGGGCATGGCGGGCTCCCTCGTCATGGCTGGCCTCGATCATCTGCTGATGTTGATGTCCGGCAAGCCTCGCGGCTTCGAGACGACCCTGCGAGCCTCCGCGCTCTCCCTGGCCCCCTATGCCCTCGGGCTGATCCCGATCTGCAGCCTCTACGTCGCTCCCATCTGGGTGCTGGTGGTGAAGGTCTTCGCCTACAAGGAGATGCACCGCACGACGATCGGTGTCGCCGTGCTGGGCGCGCTCGCGGTGCCCGGGCTGATCGTCCTGCTGGGCTGCGGCTTCTATGCGCTGGCGCTCGCCCTCGCGCTCATGAGCGCCCAGGGATAGCCCCCGCCGCCGCGCTCACTCCCGCGAGGCTGCCCGTGGGTGCCCCTCGCGCACGAGCTCGCCCAGCTCGTGCGTGAGCTCCTCCAGCTCACGCCCACCGGCCATCCGCTGGATGAGCTCCTCGCGCGAGATCTGATCCTTGGAGAAGGTCCCCTGGCTGCGCCCGCGGTTGAGGATCGTGAAGCGATCTCCAATGAGCCACGCGTGGTGCGGGTTGTGGGTGACGAGGATCACCCCGCAGCCCCGCGAGCGGGCCTGGGCGATGTAGCGCAGCACGATGCCGGCCTGCTTCACACCCAGCGCCGAGGTGGGCTCATCCAGGATGAGCACCTTGGCGCCGAAATACACGGCGCGCGCGATCGCGATGGACTGGCGCTCTCCACCCGACAGCGTCCCCACGGGCTCAGAGCTGTCACGCACGTGGATGCCCATCTTCTCCAGCTCGGCGCGAACGATGGTGTCCGCCGCCTGGAGATCAAAGCGCCGGAAGGGCCAGACGCCCTTCACGGGCTCGGCGCCCATGAAGAAGTTCCGCGCGATGGAGAGCATGGGGACCATCGCGAGATCCTGGTACACGGTCGCGATCCCCCGGTCCCGAGCGTCCCGCGGGGACCGCAGCCGCACCTCCTGGCCCGCGATGAACATCCTCCCGCGCTCGTGCGGATGGACCCCGGAGAGGATCTTGATGAGCGTGGACTTGCCGGCCCCGTTGTCGCCGAGCACGCACATCACCTCGCCCGCGCGCACGGTCATCGAGACGTCCTCGAGCGCCGACACATTGCCGAAGGACCGGGCCAGGTTCACCACCTCGAGCAGCGGCGCCTGGAGCTCCACGGGGTTACCGCTCATCGCCTCGCCTCCGCCGCCCTGACGCGCACGTAGGTGTTCACGAGCACCGCGACGATCAACATCGCCCCCAGGAAGACCTTGTACCAGTCCGAGTCCACGCCCGCGAACACGATGCCCTGCTGCACCATGCCGAAGAGGAGCGCCCCGAACGCGGCGCCGATGACCGAGCCGTGGCCGCCCGTGAGCAGCGTGCCTCCGAGCACGGCGGCCAGGATCGCCTCCAGCTCCTTGCCCGTGCCACGAAGCACGTCCGAGCCGGTGAACTTCACGGCCTGGAACGTGGCGATGAGGCAAGCGCTGAAAGAGGTCGTCATGAACAGCGCGATCTTCACCCGGGGCACGGGGACGCCCAGGTTGCGCGTGGCCTCGGGGGCTCCACCCGCGCCAAAGATCCAGTTCCCGAACTGCGTGCGCAGCAGCACCCAGGCCGCCAGCGCCGTGACGCCCACCCACCAGAGGACGCTGACGGAGAAGCCACCAATCCGGCTGGCGAAGATCGCCTGGGCCGAGTCGAAGTGAAGCGCCTCGTGCAGCCCGCCCACCTGGGTGCGGCCGGTGACGAAGCGTGTCACGCCGATGGTGCCCCCGCTCAGGATGAACAGCGAGCCCAGCGTGACGATGAACGAGGGCAGCCGCGTGCGGACGACCACCAGCCCGTTGGCGAAGCCCACGCCGAGCGACAGCACCATGGCCACGGCGATCGCCGCCCAGATGGACCAGCCGAGCCGCTCGCACAGCAGCGAGATCGTCATGCCACTGGCGGCGATCATGGAGCCGACCGAGAGATCGAACTCCCCGGCGATCATGAGCAGCGAGACGGCGGCGGCCAGGATCCCCAGCTCCGAGGCGATCTCGAGGTACGTCGCGGATCCGGCCTTGGACAGAAAGCCGGATCCGCCCGCATAGAGAGCGAAGAAGACCCAGACGGCCACCACACCGCAGGCCGCGCCGAGCTCGGGGCGGTTGAGAATTCTTCGCATGTCCTCCCGTACTCCCTACCGGATGCCCTGCTTGCTGAGCTCGATGACGCGCGCCGCGTTCTCCTTCGTCACGAAGCCCGGGCCCGTGGGCAGGATGCCACCGGCCGGCAGCACGCCGTACTGCTTGTACTGGGCCAGGACTACGATCGGCAGGTAGCCCTGCAGGTACTGCTGCTGATCGATGGCGAACTCCAGCTCCCCGTCCCGGATGCCGGCGAGCACATCCGGCGTCAGATCGAAGGTGCCCAGCTTCACCTTGCCCACGCTACCGCCCTGCTTGAGCGCCGCCAGCGCCGCCTTCGAGCCCAGGGGGCCCAGCGTCATGATACCGTCGATGCCCTCGCCGAGCGCGGCGGTGACCTTCTGCTGGGAGTCGGTGGGATCCGCCGCGTTCACGGCGAGCACCTTGCCCGTCCCCCCCGCCTTGGTGACCGCGTCCAGGAAGCCCTTGCAGCGCAGATCGAGCGAGGCATTGCCCACCTCGTGGTTGACGCAGAGCGCGTTCTTCACGCCCGCCCCTGCCATCTTCTCACCGCCGCCGAAGCCGGCCTCGTACTCGGTCTGCCCCACGTGGAGCAGCACGCCGAGCTGCTTGTACACGTCGCTGCCCGAGTTGATGGAGATGACGGGGATGCCCGCAGCCACCGCCGCCTTGATGGCGTTGCCCAGGGCGTTGGGGTCCGGGATGGAGACCACCAGGCCGTCCGGCTTCTTGGCCACCTCCGCGTCAATCAGGCGGCTCATGGCCACCATGTCGAAGGTCTGCGGAGAGTTGTACGTGATGGTGACGCCGAGATCCTTGGAGGCGTTCTCCACACCGTTCTTGACCACGGACCAGAACGTGTCGGACGCCTGCCCGTGCGTGACGACGGCGATCTTCACGTCCTTGCGCTGGGCGCTCGGAGCCTGGGTCGCGCCCTCCTGCCCCGCCGGCTTCGGTGCCTCGCCCTTGGTGCAGGCGGCAGCCAGGATGATGGCCATCGACCCGATCAGCGCGCGTAGCTTTTGATGACTTCGCATGTGTTTCCCCTCTCCTCATGTCATGGGCCGTGGTCCCTGTTGGAACACCCCTCGCCGGGCCCCTGACTGGTGGCGGGGCGGCAATGTACCCTGGAGATCCCCCCTCCGGCCAATCATCCTCGCGCTCGACGGCGGAGGGGGATTCGCGTACCTAGGAGGAAATGACTTCGCTGCCTGAGCTGCTCGTCGTCGGCCATGTGACCCGTGACTTCATCCGGGGCGAGACCCGCCTGGGAGGAGCAGCCTCTTTCTCCGCCCGGGTCGCGACGACACTGGGTATCCAGACGGCCCTCGTCACCGCGGCCCCCCTGGACTTCTCGCTGCTGGCCCCGCTGCGCATGTTGCCCCGGCTGTCGATCCACATGGTGCCAAGCCCGGAGGTGACCACCTTCGAGCTCGACTACAGCGGGCCGCGCCGCCGCGTCATCCAGCGCGCCGTGGCCCAGCCCATCCGCGCCGAGGACATCCCCGAGGCATGGCGTGACATCCCCGTGGCCTACGTCGCGCCGGTGGCGGGCGAGTGCGACCGCGCGCTCGTCGAGGGGCTGCGCTCGAAGCTGATCTGCGCGGGGCTCCAGGGCTGGCTGCGGCGGCCGGGGGCGGATGGAACCGTGGAGCCGACCATCGCCAGCGAGGTCTCCCAACCTCCCCGCGGGCTGACCACGGGCGTCTTCTCCGAGGAGGATCACCCCGAGGCCGAGTTCCTGGCCGAGCACCTCGCCCGCCATGGACTCACCGTGGCGCTGACCCGAGGCCGGCGGGGCTCCACCCTGCGGCAGGGAGCGCAGCGCTGGGAGATCCCCGCGGCTCCTGCCAACGAGGTGGATCCCACAGGCGCTGGGGATGTCTTCGGCATCGCCCTCACGCTGGCGCTGGCACGCGGCGCCTCGGCTCCGGACGCAGCCACAGCGGCCGCGGCCATTGCCGCCCGGGTCGTCGAGGGCCCGGAGCTCGGGAACCTCTCGGCGGCGGACACCCGGCACCTGCCCCCACCGAGCAAGGCCTACTGACGGCGAGGCAGGCGCAGCAGGATCCGAAAGAAGGTCTCGGCCTCCTCAGGCTCCATCCCCAGGTCGGCGGCCCAGGCTCGCCGCTCCGCGAGGAGGGCTTCGTCTCGGGCTGCGTCACTCCGCTGCCCTTCGTGTGCCTTCATGCGCGCCGCGCGCCGGGCCAGCTGGGTCCGCTGTGCCAGCAGGACCATCACCTCCCGATCGATTCGATCGACGTGAGCCTGATACTCATCCTGGTTGGACGGGCCAGCCTCCGGAGCGGGAATCGCCATGCGCCCTGCCTCCGGAGTGCCGGCCTCGGGAGGCATGCGCTCGAGCTGCTCGTGGATATCTTCGAGCGCGGTGAGCAGCTGGCGCCGTGCCTCGGACGCGTAGGGGTTCTCTCGCTGGATGGCGGCGAAGAGGTGCCCGGCGTCCGAGCGGACGGTCTCGATGGTGCGAGCCAGCGCCTTGAAGCTGGCGGGGGCGAACGGCACATCGAGCCCCGTGCCCGCGTCGATCATCCCCTTGGCCACGAAGAACGTCAGCGCGTGGGTGTGCGCCATCACCCGATCATGGCTCTCGGGTGTCTGCTCGACGATCTCGCAGCCGAGGCGCTCGTAGAAGGCACGTGCGCGCCCGGCCGCTCCCGGGTGCAACGGGTTGGGGCAGATCACCACGCGCAGCGGCCGCTCGGCCATGGCCAGGCTGAGCGGGCCGAAGAGCGGATGGGTGCCCACCCAAGGCACCTCGGTGCCCAGCACCTCGGTGAGCGCCTGTACGGGCTTCACCTTGACGCTGCCCACGTCCATCACGAGCTGCGAGGGCCGCAAATGGGGGCGCAGATCCTCAAGGGTGGAGCGGAAGCGCGGCACCGGTACGGCCACCACGACGAGCTCGGCCCCCGAGATCAGCTCCGGCAGTGAAGCGGCGCGATGCGGCCCTGGAACCTCGGCAAGAGGATCCAGAGCCCGATAATCCATCCCTGACTCCACCAGCAATGAGCCGAGGGCGCGGCCAAAGCGCCCGTAGCCCACCATCGCGACTTGCGTCATGTCAAAAGCCAAGGCTCCCGCGAGCGATCAGGGCAGGGTCGAGAAGTTGAACCCGTTCTGCTTCATCTCCGCCACGCACTCGCGGATCTTCCCGAACACCGTATCGAGCTCCTCCTCGCTGTGGGCATCACCCGTGTAGAACTGCGGCACGGCGTGGGTGTAGACGCCCTTGCGCCGCAGCAGCAGCGACAGCACCACGGCCCCGATCGGGTTGAGCGACTGGACGAACTCCCGGATGCTGTTGGCCATGTGCGGCGGCTGCTTCGCGAACACGAGCCCTCCATAGAACTCGCCGCTGCCGTAGAGGTACAGCGACATGTCCGGAGCGACATCCAGCGTGGCGAGCTTCTCGCGCATCTTCTTCACCTTCTGGCGCGTGCGATCGTAGAAGGCCTGGCCCTTCTGCTTCAGCAGCGACAGCGAGGCGTACGAGGCCGCGATCGCCAGGTGGTTGCTGTTGTGGGTGGTGGCGATGAACGCCTTGTTCCCGATGTCCTGGATGCCGCTGCCGCTGGTGCCCACCAGCGCCATGAGGTCCGAGCGGCCGGCGAACGCGCTCAACGGGATGCCCAGCCCGGTCATCACCTTGCCGTAGCAGACCAGATCCGCGTGCAGGTTGGCATAGCCCGTCGCGCCGCTGGGTCCGAACCGGAATCCAGAGTGCACTTCATCCAGGATGAGGATCACCCCCGCCTTCTTGCAGACATCGCCCAGCTCCTTGATGAACGGCAGCGCCTTATCCGCAACCGGGAAGAACTGCGGGATGGGCTCCGTGATCACACAGGCGATCTCATGCTTGCGCTTCTTGATGATGTCCAACGAGCGCGGATCATTGAAGGTGAGGATGAGGATGTCCTCCTTGCCCAGCACCTGCGTGCCCCGGTTGAAGGACTGAGGCTGGACCTCGGCCCCCTTCTTCGGCGGGAAGGGGAGCAGCGGGTGGCCGTGGAAGGGCGGGAGCGAGTTGTGCGAGGCGATGTCGTACTGGCCGTTGATGGAGCCCTCGAAGCGCACGACGAGCCGGCGTCCCGAGAAGGCCCGAGCCAGCCGGATGGCCCCCTGGGTGGCGGCACTGCCACTCTCCTGGAAGGCCCACGTCTCGCGGTGGGGCACCAGATCCTTGAGGAGCCGCAGATACTCCACATGGATGCCGGAGGAGTAGCCGTTGCCCAGGCTCTTGCCCATCAGCTCCTTCATGAACTGCACGACCGGCTCCGGGTTGTGGCCGTGGAGGCTCGACGTGCCGTAGCCCAGGAAGAGATCGATGTACTCGTTGCCGTCGATATCGTACAGCCTGCTGCCCTTCGCCCGCTCGCTCACCACCGGCATCATGAGGCCGAAGTAAGGCCAGAGGCCCGGGGCGCTGACATCCATCTTCCTGATCTCTTCCATGTGCGCGTTGGACTTCGGCTGGCGCTGGCGCAGATCCGCGGCGAGCTCCTGAAGCCACGGCTGGGAAAAGAGCTCGCCAAAGTACTTGCTGAGCTGAGCCCGGCGCGCTTCCAGTCCCATGGTGGCTGCCTTCTTCGCAGGGGACTTGCGTGAGGAGGCAACCGGCGCCTTGGACATCACATGACGCACACCGGCCTTCTGGGAAACGCGAGAGAGAGTCTTCCTGGACTGCGCAACCGCACGATTGGCCTTCATGGGAGTGCTCTTGGGGAGAGAGGGGGGGGCACTACAGTCGTTCAGCGAAAGCCCGTACCGCTTGCTCGGAGGGGGACAGCCTGCCCGCCAGTCCTCACAAACTCAAGCCACCCTCCCCCGCAGCTTGTGGACACCGTAGCGCGTGCGCGCCCCTCGATAGGAGGGCCGCCATTTGCTGACGCTCCGCGTCTTGACACCGCTTCAGCGTGGAGCAGCGCCAGGAGGGCTGAGCACCTTCATCGTGCCCTTCGTCACTCCGAACTGCTCGTGCACCGCCGCACGCCGCACGGCCTCCGCGGGAGCCAGCCGGCCCACGAGCAGCTCCTGGTAGGCGGACAGCACGCGCGCGGCCTCCTCCTGGGACTCCCGGACGAACTCGACGCGGAAGCGGCGCACCCCACGCTCGATCAGCCGGGGCACCAGCGACGCGGCGCTCTGGGCCTGGGCGTTGAACACCGTGTTCCGGCACCCCACGTCGACGATGACAGGGTGATCCAGGCCCAGCCGATCCCGCAGCGAGATCTGGTGCTTCTCGCATGGGCGGCCGCAGGTGCGGAAGTCACGCCCGTTGGACAGGGTGTGCGAGTACACGCAGTGCTCGGTGTGGAACGTGGCGATGTGATGGTGGAGCGCCACCGTGAAGCGGTGGGCCGACGCCTGCTCCAGGAGCGCGAAGAGCTGGGTGGCGTCCAGATCATGCGAGCACGTCAGCGTGTCCAGCCCCAGCCCGAGCAGGTACACGGCGGTGACGGAGTTGGTGACGTTGAGCGAGAAGTCCCCATGCAGCACGGGGCGCGGCTGGCCCGCGGGCCGCTCGAGGAAGTGCATCATCGCGCCCCAGTGGCGCACCAGCACGGCGTCCGGCCGCAGCCGATCGATGCGCTGGTCATAGCCCTCCTCGCCCGGCTTCTGGACTCGCACGGTCGCGATGGTGACGCGCAGCCCCGCGGCTCGGGCCCGCTCCACCGCCCGCTGCAGGCCCACCATCTCCATCCAGTCCAGCTCCACCTCGCGCAGCCCCGCGGCGATGACAGCCTCCAATTGCGCGTCGTTGCGGCACAGCGGCAGCAGGCGCGCGGCCTCCTCGGCGGGCGCGGCGGACACACGCTCCAGGGCCGAGGCGCGCACCTTGTCGAGGACTGGAGTCTCCACGACGGTCCGCCAGTGCCCCTTCTCCACCACATCCGTGAGCTCGGTGACGAGCTGACGGCGGAGCGCCTTGAGCTCGGAGACAGGCAGGTGCAGGCCCGGCGCCAGGCCGGAGCAGTCCAGCCGCGCCAGGCGGAAGGGCGTGCCACCGAAGGCCCCCAGCTTGTCCCGGAGCAGCGCCTCGTCCAGCCCTCCCCCTCGCGCCAGGGCGAGCGGGACCGGGCTGATGGCCGAGGCCTCATGCCCCCAGGCACGGGCCTGGATGCGCAGCGGGCTCCCCTCCGAGCCCGAGATCTTCAGCTCCAGGGGAACGCGGCCCTCGGGCTCTCCCTGCGCGAGCAGACCCTCAACGCGGCGCACCAGCGCGGGATCGCTGTTGAGCCACACCCGCTGCCCCACCGCCACCCGTCCCAGATCCGGCCCTGGGTTGCCGAAGCCCAGCACCCATCCCTCGCTTCGGCGCTCGACACGGAAGATGGGACCACCGGGCTCATTCTTGTCCTCGGGCCGGCCCGCATCGAAGACGACACCCATGCCCGGGCGTGGCTCGACGGCCGCGGGGGCAGGCTCTCCCTTCAACGGCGAGGACACCTGCCCGGCGGGTCCCTCCGGGCGCTCGTCACCCAGGCCGAGAGCTCCTGTCCACGGACGATCATCAGGGGCGATCACCACCTCCTTGCCTGAGACGGATCGCACGCGCCCCAGGTACACCCCACGGTGCTTGGGAAAGCGGCCCTCGACAAGCGTCTGGTGATCCGAGCCCGAGAGGAAGCCATTCGAGAAGCCCCGGCTGTACGCGAGCGACATATCCGCCAGATCGCGCTTGAGCTGAGCCTCATCGGGCATCCCCGCCACAATGCCCTCCACCCACCGCCGATAGCCCTGCACGGTGGCGGAGACGTAGGCCGGTCCCTTGAGCCGCCCCTCGATCTTGAGACCATGCACGCCGATCTCGACCAGCTCCGGCACGGCATGAACGCCCGCCAGATCCTTGGGGCTGAGCAGGTACTTCACTTCGCCGAGCTCTCGCGTCTGGCCATCCACGACGAGATCGTACGGCAGGCGGCAGGACTGGGCGCACTGGCCCCGGTTGGCGGAGCGGCCGCCCCAGGCCTCGCTCGTGAGGCACTGGCCGCTCCAGGACATGCACAGCGCGCCGTGGATGAAGACCTCCAGCTCGACATCCGTCTGCCCCGCCAGCCGGCGGATCTCCGCCACGGAGAGCTCGCGCGGGACGACCACCCGGCAGATCCCCAGCCCCTGCGCGAAGCGCACACCCTCGGCGCTGGAGATGGTCATCTGCGTGGAGGCGTGCAGCTCCAGCTCTGGGCACAGGGCCCGGGCCAGCAGCGCCACCGCGGGATCCTGGACAATCAGCGCGTCCACGCCCGCGGCCGCCGCTCCACGGATGAGGTGCTCGACGACGGGCAGCTCGGGCTCGAAGATGAGCGTGTTGAGCGTGAGGTAGGCGCGCGCCCCGGCCCGGTGGATGAGGGCCATCGTCTCGGGGAGGCGAGCAAGGGAGAAGTTCTCCGCGCGAGCCCGGGCGTTGAAGCCCTCATCGAGCCCGAAGTAGACGGCATCCGCTCCGCTGGCGAGCGCGGCCTGGAGCGACTCCAGATCCCCCGCGGGAGCAAGAATTTCGGGGCGGCGAGCAGGCATGGCTCCTCCTTAACACGGTGGAGGAGTCAAACTTGCCCAAGCGCTGTTTCATGGGCTGCTCCCTCAAAGCCGAGCCACGCCTCGAGCTGACCGTCGAGGTCGCTGGCGCACCCTGAGAGCGCTACACGCTCCTACTGTGAGCACGCCCTGCAAACCTGGGCAAACTGGAATTTCCAGTGTAATTCCTGTTTTACCTTCGGCATGCTCGGGTTCCATACGGGCTGCCAGAGTTTCAAGGCGAGCAGGGGAGCCGCGTGTCGCTGCCGAGTCCTCCCATTCGATTCCTGATCTACCCGCTCCTGGGGCAGGTAAAGGAACAAGTGCGCGCCGAGTTTTTTGCCCGGGCTCTCTCTGACCGAGTAGGCCGTCCGGTGATCATCGAGCATGCTCGGACGTACGAGATCGTGGAGCAGGAGCTGGCCGCGGGACGGGTGGACATGGCGCTGGCCACCGCCGACCAGTGCAACTTCTTCGAGCCCAGATCTCGGGCCGTGCTGCGCGCGGTGAGGGCCGGGCGCTGGTACTACCACTCCGCGTTCATCTGCCGCGTGGAAGAGCACCTCACCCTGGAGCAGCTCCGGGGCCTGCGGGCCGCATGGGTGGCGCCCCTGTCCACCGCGGGCTACCTGCTGCCGATACGACACCTGGAGTCCGCGGGCCTGCCACCCTCTGAGCTCTTCGCCGAGCAGCGCTTCTATGGCACCTACCGGCAGGCGCTGCTGGCAGTGCTCCTCGGCCACGCGGATGTGACGGCCTTCTTCACCACGCACACGGAGGAGTACATGGTCCGCGCGCTGCTCGCCGAGCGCGTGGGTCCCGAGGAGCGCAAGCTCCGGCCCTTCGCCTTCACCGGCCCCACGCTGGCTGACGGCATCATCATCACCCACCGGCTGCCAGAGGCGGACGCCGCGCGGATGGTGGCCGCCATCACCGCCATGAGCCAGGGCGACAGCGGCCTGGCGCCCACGCTCGCCCCCTTCGACATCCAGGGCTTCGCCATCGTCCGAGGTAACTCGGCCCCGTTCGCATCGCCTCCCCTCACCAGGAACTCGGAGTACATCTGCCTGGACGTGGATGCGAAGGAGCGCTGCCGCCGCGTCTGGTGCTCCACGGGCTTTGCCTTCAGCCGGGATCTGCGTGACGCCGACGGCAGGCCCCTGTCGGAGTTGCTACCCCCAGAGGCCAGCATCCCGCTCGAGTCGCTGGTGCGCTCCACCCGCCTCAACAACATCTGCGGCCGGATCCACTTCCGCCTGGATACGGGCGGAACGACGCGCCTGTACGTCGCCGAGGCCACGCTGCGTCAGGAACAGTCGGGCGAGGAGGTGCCCGATCTGGGGTTGCTGGTGCGCGACCTCACGGACCTCGACACGCTGGAGCAGGAGCTGTACCGGCAGGCCTCCTTCCCGCTGCTCCATCCGGATCCCATGCTCGAGCTGGGGCTCGATGGCCGCGTGCGCTACGCCAACCCGCCAGCGCACCTCTGCTTCCCGGAGCTGATGGAGCTGGGCATCCACCACCCACTGGTGACGGCCGCCCTGGCGCAGTCCCGCCGAGGCTCCAAGAACGAGGGCCCCGCCATGGTCCAGCTCGATGGCCGCTACTGGGAGGTGGTGGCCACGCAGCTTCAAGACAACGAGAGCCTCCGCGTCTTCGCCAAGGACGTGACAGCACGCAAGCAGATGGAGGCCAGCATCAAGCGCGCGGACCGGCAGGCCTCCCAGAATGAGCTGGTCCGGCGTGTGGGCCACCAGATGAACAACCCGCTGGCCTTCATGATGGCCAACCTCTCCTTTGCCAAGGAGGAGATCAGCCGGCTCCGGGATGCCCTGCGCACCGGGAGTGAGCTCCCGGATGCCAGGGATATCGATGAGGTGATCGACGCGCTGGGCGAGACCCTGGACGGCGCAGAGCGGCTGAGAGGGATCGAGCAGGATCTGCGCAGGCTCACGCGCGAGGCCTCCGAGCGCCGCACGCGGGTCCATGTGCACCCCGTACTGGAAGACACCCTGAAGAACGTCCGCAGCGAGCTGCGCCACCGGGCCCGCCTGGAGAAGGACCTCCAGCCCGTGCCCCACGTGGAGGCGGACGAGGCGGGGCTCGGGCAGGTGTTCCTCAACCTGATCCTCAACGCGGTGCAGGCCATGTCCGAGCAGAACGTGACGCGCAACGTCCTGCGCGTGGCCACCCGCGTCAGCGAGGCGGGCGAAGTGATTATCGAGATCCAGGACACCGGGGCGGGGATGACGCCCGACGTGCTGGAGCACCTCTTCGAGCCCTTCTACACCACCCGCCCCAGCAGCACGGGCATGGGGCTGGCGGTGAGCCACTCCATCGTGACGAGCCTGGGGGGCACCCTGCGCGCGGAGAGCCAGCCCGGCCAAGGCACTCTCTTCACCATCACCCTGCCGCCCGCGGGCTCGCCTGTCGCCAGCCCCCCTCACCCCGAGCACGACGGCCTGGCAAGCTGACGGGACCCGATGCTGCGCCGGCTCCTCCCCACGCTCGTGGCACTTGGATGCGGCCTCCTGGCGCTGGGCTGGGGCCTCGTGAGCCTGCAGCGCCTCTTCGCCCAGGAGACCGAGGACGCCCGCGCCCAGCTGCGCTCCCACCGCGAGGAGCTCGCACGGTATGCCTCCGAGGCCCTGCGCCAGAAGCTGCGCAAGCAGCTCGAGGAGAGCCTCCCCGCGATCAACAAGGCCGCGGAGGATCCGCTCGTCCAGGCCGATGGGCTCTACCTGTTCTTCCGCGAGTACCAGTTCCTGCCCCGCCTCCCCCGCCCCAGGCCCAGCACACGAAC
>Ga0247825_10000448_pt1 | contig 26194 bp, 16 predicted proteins | sample 13C_Vanillin_Day_FD_194413 | JGI IMG/M metagenome (GOLD analysis project Ga0247825, IMG submission 194413) | Soil microbial communities from agricultural site in Penn Yan, New York, United States - 13C_Vanillin_Day48 | ecosystem: Environmental > Terrestrial > Soil > Agricultural land | place... | reverse complement strand
GCGCGCTTGGGTTTATAGCCAACTGGCTCGTACTCCTCCCCGGTCACCCACAGGCGGTGCATGAGGACAGCCAGCTTGCGTGCCACAGCCACCCTGGCGCGCCGTTTCGCACTCTTGCCGCCGCGGCTGGCAAGTTGCAGTCCCCTGGAGACGATCTTCCGGAAGCGCGGCGTTTCGATCGCGGGGTGCGCGATCCTTGGTGCGAAAGGGCGATCAGGCGAGCGCGGGTCGGATCCGCATCGGTGTCGATGGCTCTTCCTGGTCCCTTGCTCCACCTCCGGACGCCCGATTGGGTGCATGTGGCATCAACTTCTGCTCTGCCGCTGGGCTCCTGAGCAAGAGAGTACCTCATTCTCTGCTGCGGGCGGCAAGCCGCACTGGTCATGGCCATAGACGCAAGCACCATCGATCGCTGGAGCGCGGGATTCGTTCCCGCGCTTCGTCGGGATCGCCGCGATCGAAATCCCGCGTTATCGGAGGATCGTTTCCACCTACGGCATCGGCACCGCGCTCGTCACCCCCGTCCTGAAGGAGCCGGAGCACCTGGCTGCGATGGTCGGTCAGAGGACGCCGTTCGTCGGGGGCACGCTGCTGCTCCTGTTGAACTCCATCACCGTCGTCGGGATTGGCGTGCTGTTCTTTCCGATACTCCGCGAGCGGAGCCCGTGCATCGCCGTCGCGTACGTCTGCACGCGGGTGATGGAGGCGCTGCTCCTCCTCGTCGGGGTGGTGTTTCTTCTGTCCATCCTGCAGCTCGGAGAATCTGCGCAAGGGCAGCCGACGTCGGAGTTGGTGCTCCTGTTCAAACTTCTCTCGAAGGGGAACTTCTGGGCGTACCAGCTCGCGATGATCATCCTGGGAGCCGGCAGCGTGGCGTTCTGCCTGTCGCTGTACCAGTCCCGGCTTCTGCCCTCGTTCCTCCCGCTGGTGGGCGCGGTGGGCTACGGGCTTCTGGCGCTGGGGTCCGTGTTCAAGCTCTTCGGGCTGCCGTGGGGCATCCTCTTCTCCGGGCCTGGGGGCCTGTTCGAGCTGTTCCTCGGCAGCTGGCTCATCGCCATGGGGTTCCGGACGGTCACTCCTTCCATCGCGGCGTAACCGGCTTGCCGCGCGTGGCGATGCGCTTTCGGATCCGGCTCAGCGACTCGGGCTTCACGCCGATGTAGCTGGCCAGCTGGTACTGGGGAATCCGCTGGAAGATCTCCGGCCGCGCCTTCGAGAGCTTGAGGTAGCGCTGCTCCGGGCCATCGGTGAGATAGGCGGCGAACCGCTCCTGTTGTTCCGCCAGGACCTTCTGCATCACCATCCGGGAGATGCTCTCGAAGCGCGGGAAGCGTCGATACAGGTCCTGCTCGCGTTGCTCGGTGCCCACCACCACCGTGGTGTCCTCCGCGCAGACCAGGAAGTGATCCGCCGGGGTCCCGTTCATCATGCTGTGAATCGAGAGGACCCAGTCGTCCTCGGTGGAGAACCCGTTGCTCCGCTCTTCACCGTCGACGACGTAGTATTGGCGGACGCAGCCCTGGAGGACGAAGTAGGCCTCGGTGCAGACTTGGCCCGCCATGAGCAGGTGCGTGCCCTTCGGGCAGGTCTTCACCACCATGCTGTCCAGGATGGCCTGGGCTTCCTCGTCCGATAGAGGCGCGATCCGGCGGAAGTAGTCGACGAGCTTGCGTTTCATGAGGGCGCTGTGAGACGGGCGGGAGGCCCATCATCCCACCGGGGCAGCCGCGGACCAAACCGGGAGATTCCATACGCCCGCCACCGTCGCAGCTCCTCCGTGGAGTGGCGGCGGGAATCGAACCCGCCGCCTTCCTCGGGCCTGAATCGCGCGCTCCGTCACTGCCCCGGGAGCGGCAGGAACTCCATGATCTCCACCGAATCGCCTGGGAAGATCGAAAAGTGCGGGTGATTCTCGAACAGCTTTGCGGCAGCTTCGTGAGACTCGGCTTGAACGATGACGTACCCCGTGATGCTGTTCTTGATATCCGTAATTCCCTGTCCAGACGCGCGCTTCGTCTTCCCGAGAGGACTCCCCTGATCAACGATGGCGGCCGCATTCGCCATCGCCCATTCCTCCCAGGCCTTGACGCCTGAAGCGTCCAACGCCCTGCGCTTCTCCTCGTCCAGCTTGTTCCACTGTGCTCTCTCGAGCGCGGCTTCCGTTCCGATGTAGATGGCCAGGAATCTCTTCATGATTCGTGCTTCGCTCCTGACGAGTTGAGAGCCGCGAGGCGTTCTTGTCGAGCCGGTTCAGGCCGAGGAAGACCCGCGCTGTACCAAGGCCCGTGCTCTTGTTGCCATCGACGCAGATGGGTTCTGTGCGGTGTGGAACACGTACGCGGCGGCCAGAGCCAAACCGCAGGTCGAGGATGCTAGGCAACCTGGGAGGGTTCCAGCGAGGCCTGCTGGGGAGCTAGTAGCCGGTGCGACAGAAGACCGCGAGAGTGAATAAGAGTCGGCCTCGCCTGGAGTTCCACCCGGTGACAACCGAGCGGCTGCCCGAGCTCGCTCGCTTCTCCGAGCAGCATGGCAAGTTCCGCTATTGCTCGTGCATGCGCTGGCGGATGAAGAGCACCGAGTACCAGCGCTCGACCAAGGAAGAGCGCGTAGAGGCGCTCGACGCGCTGGTGAACGAGGGGACTCCTATCGGCGTCCTGGCCTACGCGAATGGAGAGCCGGTAGGCTGGTGCTCCATCGCGCCACGAGAGACCTTGAGCGCCCTGGAGCGGTATCGAGCATTGCCTCGCCTGGATGAGGCGCCGGTCTGGTCGGTGGTGTGCTTCTTTGTCGATGCGAACTTCCGGGGAGAAGGCCTCACCCTGGGGCTGCTGAGAGCCGCCGTGGCCTATGCCCGATCCCAGGGGGCCGCGATCATCGAGGGGTATCCCGTCGAACCCGGCCGCCTCTATGCCTATATGGGCTCTCCCTCGACGTTCGAGGCGGCCGGCTTTCGGGATGTGACGCCACGCGGTCAGGCTCGGCGAGTCATGCGGTATTCCGTGAAGTAAAGAGGTCTGGCATCCTTGGGCCATGGTTCCACTAGCTCGTTGGTATCGAATCTCTCTCGTGTCGCTGATCTTGGCGGGAACGGTGGGCTGTGATCAGGCCACCAAGCAGCTGGCCATCTCGCAGCTCCGCGATGAGCCTGCCCAGGCCCTCCTTGGCGGCATCCTGCGGCTCACCTTTGCCGAGAATCCTGGCGCGTTCCTGGGCCTCGGCGGCAGCCTTTCTCGTCCAGTGCAGTTTTGGTTGCTGACAGCAGGCGTGGGGCTGCTTCTCCTCTCCATGCTGTTCTACGTCCTGACGAGCCGCCGGCTCGGACGTCTGCATGTCGTGGCGATCGCCCTGATCGTTGGCGGTGGAGTGAGCAACTGGATTGACCGCCTGATGAATGAGGGACGCGTCGTGGACTTCTTGAACCTGGGCATCGGCTCTCTGCGCACAGGCATCTTCAACGTAGCGGACGTAGCCATCATGCTTGGCGGTGGACTGCTGCTCCTGGCTGCCAGAGGGGCGAAGAACCTCGGAGCATCCGAGGCCGCCCCTCCGTAGAGGCCGGCGGCCCATTCGTCACGGCCAGCTCAGGCGGCGCTCGGCATGGAGGCCGGCAGCGGCTCCGTCCAGAGCAGCAGCGCCGCATAGCCGCGCCAGGGCCGCCATGCCTCCGCCATCCGCTCGAGCACCCGAGCCGCGATGACCCCTCCCTCACCCGCGGCCTTGCGAAGGCCGAGATCGGAAGCGGGGAAGGCATCGGGCTCACCGAGCGCACGCAGCGCTGCATAGTGCGCTGTCCACTCACCGATCCCCGGAAGCGTAACGAGCCGTGCGACGCTGTCTTCGAGGCTGGAGCCCGGCCTCAGCTCGCAGTCCCCGCTGGCACACGCCGCCGCCAGGCTCTTCAGCGCCTGGATCCGTCCACCGGTGAGCCCGAGCCCTGACAGGTCCGCCCGAGCCAGCACCTCGGGGGCTGGGAAGAGATGGGTGAGCCCACTCCGCTCGAGCGCGAGCGGTGTGCCGCAGCGCTGGACCACACGCCCCGCGAGCGTCGTCGCCCCCCTCACGGAGACCTGCTGACCCAGGATGGCGCGGACCGTCAGCTCGAATGGATCGAACGCACCCGGGATGCGGATGCCTCGCGCGCTGGCGAGGCGAGGCCCCACGATCGGATCGTCTCCGAGCACCGCGGTGATGGCCGCAGGATCCGCATCCAGATCGAACAGCCTGCGCACGCGCGCCACGATCTGCCGGACGGGCCGCAGCCCCACTCCATCGATCCGGACGGACAGTGAGCGCCGGCCGGGCTGATGCGCCACCTCGATCGTGCCGGTGCTCTCGCCGAGCTGGTAGCTCCGGCGGTAGGCGTGCCCCTCCACCCGCTCGATACCAGGAATCGCCCGTCCGCCCAGGTAGGCCAGGATGCGCTCCCAGTCGAACGGCGGGCGATACCCGAGACACAGCGAGATGGCGGCAGTCCCCTGCGCGCCGCCCGGCCTGGCTCCCCGGCGCAGCTCGCTCGGGCTGCGGCGATAGACGGTGCGCATGGCATCATTGAACCGGCGGAGGCTCTGGAAGCCAGCAGCGGCCGCGACCTCACTCATGGGCAGCCCGGTCTCGGTCACGAGCTGCTTTGCCACCAACAGCCGCCGGTTGCTGGCAACCGCCTGCGGGCTCGCGCCGAGGTGCCGCACGAACAGGCGGTGCAGTTGCCGCGCGCCGATGCCGAGTATCGCGGCGAGCTCCTCGACCGAGCCCTCATCCAGCGCGCCCTCGTCGATCAACCTCAAGGCCCGCGCAACGCTCGCCTCGGTTCCCGCCCAGGCGGGCGTGCCCGGCGCCGCCTCCGGGCGGCAGCGCAGGCAGGAGCGGTAGCCCAACTCCTCGGCGGCCGCCGCGCTCGGAACGAAGATGCAGTTCTCTCGCTTCGGCGTGCGTGCGGGGCACACCGGGCGGCAATAGATCCCTGTCGTCTTGACGCAGACGGAGAAGCGCCCGTCGAACCGGGCGTCACGCCCTCTAAGCGCGCGGTAGCAGAGCTCCTGATCAAGGAGGCCATGGATCGCCATGGGGACGCACTTGAGCGCATTTCCGGGGCGGGCGCTCGCCAGAATCGGACGTCACCGTCCTCACCAGCAGGCGAGCACCCGTCAGCGGCTCTTCTCCGCCCCGCTGCTACAGCGCGGCCTGTGCCTGCTCGACCTGAAGTGGCAGCTCCAGGCTGAAGGTGGCGCCCAGGCCAAGCCCCGGGCTGGTACCGCGCAGCTGCCCCTTCATCTCGGCGGCGGTCAGCGCGCTGATGTGTAGCCCGAAGCCGTGATGTGGTCCACGCTCTCGGAGATGAGGTGCTCCGAGAGGCTGAGGAAGTATTCCGGGAGCTTCTTCCCCCTTGAGGGTGTCCCGTGTGAATGGCGTGCACTGCAGCACAATCGTCCCTCCTCCGAGTTGGAAGGAGCCGAGGAAGCGTGGGGCCCCAAGGAGTCTTGTGAGTCCCGTCTGCAGGCCACACCGTAAGGCTGCCAGCCATGGACGCGCACTCCACACTGTCCGACTTCTCCCTCGTGAAGGGCGGTCCGCTCTACAGGACCGAGTGCAGGCTCCACCTCGCTAGCTCCAAGCTCACCCGCGTGGTCTGGTGCGCGCTCGTCTTCGCGCTGCTGGCCTGGCTGCCCCTGGTCGCCCTCACGTTTCCACGGGGAGACACGGCGCTGCGCTCCCTGTTCGCGGGGCTTCAGGTTCACGCCAAGCTGCTGCTCGCGCTGCCGGTGCTCGTCGCGGCCGAGCCCTATATCGACGGGCGCATTGCCCAGGCCGCACGCCAGTTCCTCGACTCACACCTGGTAGGCGTGGGCAGCCGGCCTGCCTTCGAGAAATCCGCGCGAGCGGCGATGCGGTGGCTCGACAGCAACCTGGCTGAGGCTTGCCTCTTGATCGCTTCCTTCGCCCTCTCTTTCGCGTCGGATCTCGACTTCCACCGAGGGTGGGCTGTCGCCGGGGCTGAGGAGCGCCTCTCTTTGGCGGGCTGGTGGTACCTGACGGTGAGCCAGCCCCTCTTCTGGTTCCTGGCGCTGCGGTGGGTGTGGCGGGGCACACTTTGGGGGGTCTTCCTGTTCCGCGTCTCGCGGCTGCCACTGGCGCTGATGCCGACGCATCCGGACGTCACGGGCGGCCTGGGCTTCCTGCCCATCTGCCAGTCCAGCTTCGCGCCCGTGGTGTTCTCGCTGTCCGTGGTGCTGTCCTCATACACGTGGGACGCTCAGGTGGTGGGGCTCGCGAGCAGTCCGCTGCCCTACCTCATCCCCCTGATCACCCTGGGAATGCTCGCGGCCGTCGTCGTCTTCGCGCCCCTGGGCTTCTTCACGCCCCAGCTCCTGAAGGCGAAGCGGCGAGGAGTCTCGGCCTTCTCGGCGCTCGCGGCCTGGCACTCGCGGCAGTTCGAGCGAAGGTGGTTTCATGGACGCACTGGCGAGCACCCGCTGGGCGCGCCCGAGTTCTCCTCGCTGGCCGACCTGGGAAGCGCCTTCACCGTCGCCCGGAAGATGCGCATGTTCCCATGGGACCGGCGGTCGCTGCTGTGCTTCGCCGCGGGGGCGCTCGCGCCACTTCCCATCCTGCTGATCATGGACCGGAAGTTCCTCGCCGTCCTCGAGTACCTCCGCGGAGGGCTGCTCTGAGCGAGCGGGGCGAGAGTACTTCTTCAATGCGTTCAGCAGCGGCTCACCCAGCAGCGCACCGAGCCCCGTGCAGGCGTTCCATCCCAGCTCCGGTGAGGCGCTGTATCCCCCGTTGTTGCCTTGAACGATGGGCCGGCAGATCCTCTCCTTGCGATCGAGCTGCAGCTCGTAGAGGAGCGGGTTCAGGAAACCGAGCCGCCGTGGCTGGCCCTTGCTCCCCAAGCCTTCGCAGACGCGCGCCAGCAAGGCTGAGATAAGGGGCGCCGACGCGCTGGTGCCTCCTCCATAGCGGTGCACTCCTTTGACGAGGATCCGGTAGCCCATGAGGAAGTCCGCATGGGCCGACACGTCCGGGCAGCCGCGGCCACGGAAGACCCGTGGCTTGGAGAACACCCACTCGGTGAAGTCGTACAGCGTTGCCTCGGGCATTCCAGGCACGCGCTCCTGCCACTCGGGCCGCAGGAAGTAGGTGCTCACTCCTCCCGTCGAGCTGCCCAGGTTGGCGGGGCTGCCCACCTTGCCGTAAATGAGGTTCATGTTGTTGCAGAGGCGGTTCCAGACCACCTCATCCACCACCCTGCCATCCTTCACCTCCAAGGAAGTCCCTCCGCAGCAGAGCACCCACGGGCTCGAGCCCGGGTAGTAGACCAGCGACGGCGCGGAGAACATCCCCTGGCTGATCGGGTAGAACGAGCCCGAGTCCCCCGAGGGCAGGCAGATCGTCACTCCGAGGATCGCCGCGGCCATGAACAGCTCCTCAAGGATATCCGCCTCACCCTGGACCCAGATGCCGGGCAGATCCTCGGGCAGCCCCGCGCTCAAGGTCAGGACGTGGGGCCTGTTCTCCGTATCGAAGAGGGCCATGGCGTAGACCTTGAAGTAGGTCCACGCCGTGACGTCCTCATAGCTCCGCGCGTCCGGGAAGTAGACGGCGGTCCGGGCCTTGGGCGCGCATGAGGCGGTGACCTGGACGTCCATGGTCACCTCGAGGTTCGCCCAGTCATCCGAGCCCTTGCCGAGATGCCCCACTCCCACCCTGCGGATGTCCGGCATGGGCATGTCGAGCTCCGCGAAGAAGCGCTCCATGTCCGAGGGGAGGTAGTCCCCCAGGAGCGTGAGCACGCCCACGCACACCCCCTCCCCCTGAAACTCCCTGGGGAAGTCGTAGAGCTCGGCGAGCCGAGGTGGGGGAAGGAAGCTCCAGGGAGCTTGCTCGGAGGACTGGGCCCAATCCCCGCTCCAGTCCACCGGCTCGCGCGCGGGGTGCACGCTCGCCAGCGCCAGGGGGGGAAGCGGTTGCTGGTTCTGCCACAGCCGCTCCAGCCCAAAGATCCACTCCACCACGCCGGACAGCTCATCCTTCAGAGGCATAGGCCTGATCCGCGGCCGAAAGTGCTTCGCTTCTTTCGGACATTCTCGCAGCGTCACGCTGAAGGCTCTCCGGAGATCCGTGCTCTGGCCCTCCAGGGTCACGGTCCGCCAGAGCGGCTGCTCGCTCACCACCTTGAGATGGTGCTCCCTGGCGAAGCTCCGGACCACCTCCAGATCGCCAGCGCTGGCGGCAAAGGTCTGGCCGTACTTTTCGATGTCCCAGAACTCGCGTGTCCGGGTGACTTCCCGCGCCGTCTCCTCCAGGCAGGGCGATCCAGGCGGTGGCCTGAGCACCAGATGAACCTGAACCTTCGACTCTGTTCCAACCAACCTGCCGTCATCAGGTGGAACCACGTGCCACCTCCTTTTGTTCAAAGGCTTCCCAACATCAGCTCTCCCACGGTTGTCTCCGCGAAGTAGTCGGTGCTGGCCGCTCTGGCGAAGACATCCGAGTCAGCCCGCCCCACGGCGCAGCAGGCCAGTCCCATGGCCGCCGCCACCAGGTAGAAGGTCTGGTAGAGCACGCCCACGTTCTTGAGGGTGATCGAGTAGGCGATGCCCTCATAGGCCCACGAGACTCGCTGGAAGCGGCTCGCCAGGCAGACCAACACCTGCGGCGGCTGCGGGCTCAAGGTGGCGGAGGCGGCATCCGTCAGCAGCCGCTGGACCGCCGGCGTCCGCTCCGCTACGCGCAGGAGATGATGCTCCTCGGGATCATAGTGGTAGAGCCCTGGATCCAACCCCCGGCATCGATCGACGGTGACGTAGATCTCCAGGTCATAGCAGCCCCCTCCCGAGGGGTAGGGGCGGCTGGAGTACTCGTAGCTCACCTCAGGGCTCGCCGGTATGCGCTTGCGCACCCGAGCCGCCCGGTAGAGCAGCTCCCCCAGCTGTTCGATGGTGATCGGCTCGGCCCCGTGGACCCGCACGGACCGTCGCCGTTCGAGGACAGCGGTGAAGGGCGGATCGGCGGCGAGGATCGCATCAAGGTCCGGCCGATGGAGCCGGATGAGCTCCCCGGGTCTCTCGGGAGGCGAGCGGACCGCGGGGAGCGGTGGCAGTCGGCCGCGGAACGGGTAGGTCTTGCCACAGAGGCCGGCCTGCCGTCCCATCCGGTTGCGCGCATGGAAGAGAAGATCATGGAACATCCAGGGCGCCAGCTGCGGGGAGCGCTCCTCCTCGGTCTGACCTTCACCATCTGCGGGGACCACCAGCTCCGTGGAGAGCAGGAGGCAGACGAAGGTCTCCACGGTCTCCGCGTCCATTCCCGGTGCGGCCTGGGAGAGCTCCGAGATCGTCGACGGGCGCGCCAGGGCCAGGCACAAGGCCGCGGCGCGAGCATCCTCCAGTCGCAGCACCGCGTGGCTGCGCGGCGACTCCACCACCATGCTCGGCCCGACGCGGTGCTGGTATGCGAAGCGGGAGAGGACGTAGGTCCGGGGCTCCAGTTCCACGGGACGCAGCTCGAACCAGGGGGAGCACGGGTGGAGGCTCGCGAGCTCTTCCGCGCCGCTCTGGAGAGTGAAGGCCAGTAACCGCAGCTCCTCCAGCCGGCGCAAGAGCTGGAGGAAGGCCGCCACAGCCCACGCTCCCTCCCGCTGTGCCAGCTCCTCGGCCAGCGTCTCCGCCGTCCCTCCTTCTGTCCCCAGACGCCGCAGCACCGCGAGCGTGCCAGGCGACTGGCCCGCCAGCGAGAGTGGAGCGAGCGGAGGAGCCACGAGCCAGGGCCCCTGACCACCCTCCTCACTCCAGGAGACGCCCTCCCGGAAGCGCAGCACGAGCCTGCTCAGCCATGACGGTCGTGGCTCCACGTCACACACCCCTCTTGTGGCATGCGGTCCTAGACGAACAGCGGATAGGGGTTCAGGGACTCCTCGGGCAGCGGCGCGGGCAGCCACCCCATGTGGACGGGGACCTCGTAGAGGCGCCCGGGCCCCAGGCGGGCCCAGAAGTGCCTCAGCCCCGGCACAATGACCTTGACCACCGCGATTCCCGTGTCGGCGCGCGTCTGGTCGAGCACGAGCACCTCCAGGCCACGGCGGCGGGCGAGCTCCACGCAGCGCTCGACATCCTCACGCAGGTCCGCGCCTCCCTGCCGCGGGAAGTCGCTCAGCGTCCGCGGGGTCACACCTTCCGCGGGCGCCATGTAGCGTTCGTGCTCCACGCGGGCGTGCTGGACCCACCGGGCGATGGTGCCGATGGTGGCCGCCTGCGGATCGGGGAAGTACGGCAGGAGCTGGTTGTGCTCGGTCACCGCGCGCAGCAACGCCACCCTCGCGTCGAAGTGAGTCCCGAAGCCGAAGGCGATCACCTCCGAAGGTCCCATCACTCGGCGGGACACGGCGGCAAACGTGGGGATGCCCAGGTCGGTCGTCAGATCCAGGGCCCAGAGCTCCCGGCCCCGCGCGCGCCAGTGCTCAGCGACCTCGAGGAGGTAGGGCTCCCCGAAGCTGGCGAAGTCCACCCCCGGCCGGTGGAGCCGGTTGTACCACCAGAGGGCCGCCGCATCGCGCTCCACCAGCTCGAAGAACCCCTGCAGGATGGCCTCGGTGCGGGTATTGCCCGCCGCGTTCCCGTTGGAGTCCGCCAGTCCGAACACTCGCTCGCCCGTGAAGGGATAGCCGTAGTAGCACAGGGCCGTGGGCACGTAGCGGCGCCTCCCCTCCGTCAAGGACCAGACGGGGCTCCAATCAATCGCCTGGGCTGGCTCGAAGGGCTCGGGGACCCAGGCGAACATCTCCTTATGGCGGTTCCACTCCACCCGCTGTGCGTACTGCCGTGAGCTGAACCTCAGCATGGCCTCGGGGTGGATGGCGTCGCCTCCCAGTGCCTCCAGGGTGGCGCGGTGGCGAGCCTCATCTCCCTGCCAGACCCCCGAGTAGCGCTCGATGGACTCGCAGAGCGCGCTGGCCCGTGCCTGCACGTCCGTGCGCCCCTTGCCTCCGGAGAGGGTGCGCAGGTTGTGGCGCAGATCGCCGAGATTGTCGGACGTGAGCACGAAGTTATGGTCCGTGTTGTAGGAGAAGAGCAGCCGCGAGTCGTCGCCAGGGGTGCCCGTCCTGCTCATCTGGCTCACGATGCCCGTCACGGGGCTGAGGTGGCGGGAGATGCGGTGGACGGTCTCCTCAGGCGCCACCTCGCGGTGTCCCCCATCGGCCGTGAAGGCACGGGCCGAGGGCTCGAGCCGCACCGGCTCCTGCTGCTGCCGGGCCATGAGCCCGGCATCTCCACAGCTTGGGCACTGAGGGCGCCGGGTCAGCAGGTGCGAGCGAGTCTCGAAGGTCGCGGTACCGAAGGTGAGGACCTGCCCCTCGAGACTCGGCAGGGAGCCCTCCACGACCCAGCGGGCGATGAGGGTGGCCACCATGCTCACCACCAGCTGGCGGGTCGGGCTCAGACTGGCTACCGCCGGAGGGAGAACAGCCTTCCTCAGGCGGCGCTCCAAGTAGCGCTCGACTCGGCGGTGTCCCTCCAATCGATGGGCCAGGCAGTGCCAGCACCCGGTCCTGCGAGGGACGAAGGTGGGGCCGATCCACGCATGCTGTCCGGTAGACCGCACCAGGAGCCAGGGACGTCCGTCCACGAGCCGGGCCCGGTTGAAAGCACCCAGCTCGGGATGAAGGTAGTCCTCGGCGAGGACGACGGCACGGTCACCGCCTATCCCCGTCGAGATCCCCAACTGGGCGAGGCTCTCAGCCAGAAGCCTCGTGTCGGCGCGCCCGCACGAGAGCAGCTCCACCCGTGCAGTCCTCAATCGCCCCCGAGCCTGGGAGGGAGCCACGCCCAACCCCTCCCAGAATGCATCCTCCGAGGCGGAACCCTCGACCTCCCCCTGCGCCAGGAATCCCCCCTGGCGTAGGAGTGTCAGCGCATAGAGCACCTCCGCGGGCGACAGGGATCCCCCGAGTCGCTGGCACAGCTCCTCCTCCGTGAAGTAACCATTCAGGAGTGGAGCCAGCTGGATGAAAGCCTGTCCTCGGAGCAGGTGACTCTGCTCCTCTCCGAGGATGTAGACACCTTCATCATCGACAATCTCGGCGCGCAGCGAAGACTTCATGCGTGGTCGCGGATGCATGGGACCTGGCCTCAGCGGGTGCATGTCTGGAAGTGCAAGAAATTATGAGGTTCTGCGCTCCTACCAGTCAGACTGGCGGAGGGCCTTCCTCAGGTGTTGGTGCTGCCGCCGGACCCGGAAGTGCCGCTGCCGCAGACGCTGCCTGGCGCACTGGGTGCGGTGCCGCTGCCGCAGACGCTGCCCGGCACCCCGTTGGCATGGCTCTCCGAACGGCCCGCGCTGCGCAGCGCCTCCATGCCGAGATCCGCGGGAGGGGAGGGCATCTGGAAGACATGCTCCAGCTCGACCCCCAGACGATCCCGCGCATACGTCTTGATCGTCCCGGTGGGATCCCGCTCCAGTCTCTGACGGAACTCGTTGTTGCCCCAGGCCTCGGACAGAACAAAACCCCACTGCATTTGATTGAGATATGACTGCTTTGCCATGCAACAGCCCCCTGTGGTTTGTGACGAGCGCTTATTTGTTTCCACAGGGACTGCGCAGCTATTGCCCTCAGGGGCAAGTGATTGTCATTAAAAGTTAGGGCTCCGCGAGCGCGCGGGATGCCCGCTGCTCGAAGAGCCGAGCCCCTTGCTGCCGGGCCATTGCCACCGCCTCACGGAGGCTCGCCTCCGCCGCTGCGGCGTCATCAGAGCGGAGCAGCTCTCCCCTCAGCCGTAGCATCTCCGGCAGGTAGTAGGTGGAGCCCACGTCGTGATGGGCGATGCATTCCTGAAGCAGCTCCAAGGCCTCCTTCGTGCGCCCCCGAGCCGCGAGCAGCTCCACGACCAGGGATGTCCACATGCCGATGGCGGACACGCTCCCGCTGGCCCGGAAGCTCTGCAGCAGCCCTTGGGCCGCCTCGAGGTTCCCCTCCGCCCAGGCCCGGAAGAGCTCGATCAACGGCAGGAAGAAGGAGAACCCCTGGGCCTCCACCAGCTTCCGCATCTGGTCGCTCAAGGGCGGAATCTGCTCCCGCATCCCCAGCAACTGGTAGGTGCAGCAGCGGCCAAAGAGAGCCGAGCCCGTGAGGAGGTGGTTGCGCAGCTCCTTGCTCCAGGCCTCTGCCTCCTCGCCCATCGCCACGGCCTGGGAGGCTTGTCCCTGCACGGCCAGAGTCGGGCCCAGGTAGCCCAGTGCGTGGATCCGGCCGTCTATCCCGTAGATGAAGGTCTGGTTCCGGTGGGTCTGTGGATCATACAGGCGCAGGGCCTCTCTCAGCTCGCTCTGGGCCTCGTCCAGCCGCCCCAGAGCGAAGTAGCACTGGCCGACGGCCACCCGCGCGGCCACCTGGCGGCTGATGTTCTCCGTCTTCACCGCCAGCGACAGGAAGCGCGTCGCGAACTCCAGGGACTTGTCCACCTGCCCCTGCACGTAGTGGAAAGTCGAGAGGGCCCAGAGGTTGGGGAAGACATGCTCGCTCTCGCCCAGGACGTCGATCAGCTCACGCGAGCGCCCCAGCACCCGCTCCAGCTCCGGGGACCCGAAGCCCTGGGTCGCCATCAAGGCCGGTGTGATGACGGCGTTGATGTCCAGCTCGGCCTCGGAGCGCCCTCGCGCGTCCGTGATGGCGCTCACCCACTCGAGCGCCGCCCTGCCATGTGCAAGTGCCTCCGCGTTGGCTCCTCGCTGCAGTGAAGCCATGGCGGCCTGGTGCGCGTACCGCACGGCCTCTCGCATCTGCTCCGCCGACGCATAGTGGGAGGCGACGACCTCTGGACGCTCCTTCACGGTCTCCGGGAAGTACTCCACCAGCGCCTGCGCGATGCGGTGGTGCACCTGCTGCCGGGTGCGCTTGAGCATCGAGTCGTACGCCGCGTCCCGAACCAGCGCGTGCTTGAACAGGTAGGCGGGCCCCTTGAACCGCCGCTTGCGGTGCACGAGATCCGCGGCCACGAGCCGATCCAGATCCTCTTGAACGGTGAGCGCGTCCTGCGTGCTCACCGCCCGCACCAGCTCCAGCGAGAACTCCCGGCCGATGGCCGCGGCCACCTGCGCTGTCTCCTTGCCCCGGTCCAGCCGGTCTAGCCGGGCCATCAGCGAGTCTCGCAGCGTGCTCGGGACGTGCACATCCGACAGCGCCCGTCCCAGCTCGAAGCGGCCATTGCGCTCGACGAGCACGCCGGTCTCGATCATGGACTGCAGGATCTCCTCGACGAAGAGCGGCACCCCGTCCGTGCGGGCCACCACCTCCTCCAGAACTCCCTCCGGCAGCTCTCGCCCTCCCGAGATCCTCTCCGCGATCCGCTCGACCTCGGCTCGCCCCATCCGGCTCAGCTGCATCGTCAACACGGCGGTCGTCGGCCAGGCCGGTGTGAACTCCGGCCGTGCGCTGAAGACCGCGAGCACCCGCGCCGAGGACACCTCCTCGACGAGCTGATTGAGCAGCTCCACCGTACTCGGATCCGCCCAGTGCAGATCCTCGATCAGCAGCACCAGGGGGACCTTCTCGGCCAGCTCGAACAGCAGCGAGAGGACCGCATCCCGCATCAGGGCGCGCAGCTTCTGTGGAGACACGTCCAGCGGGGACCACTGGGTGGGCAATGGCAGCGAGAGCAGCCCGGTGAAGAGCGGCATCGCCTCGGCGAGGTTCACCCCCACGCGCGTCAGCAGCTCCTCGAGCCGCTGCACCTTCTGCTCCGTGGTCGTGTCCGGTCCCGCCTCCAGGAACTGCTCCAGCAGGTCGATGATGACGAAGAAGGGCGTGTTCACCCCGTCCGGCGTGCACCGGCACTCGATCCAGGAGGCCCCCTGGGCGCGCACCCGCTCACCCAGCTCGCGGATGAGGCGCGACTTGCCAATCCCGGGCTCTCCCGTGATGAGCACACCCTGTCCCGTGCCGGCTCGCACCCGCTCCCACTGCGCCATCAGCAGCTGCATCTCCTGGGTCCGCCCGACCAGCGCCACCTCCTCCGTCCTCGACCCTGGCGCGCGCTCACGCAGCAGGTACACGCGCTCCAGGGTGTCCCCGTCGACTTGGCGCTCGCCGTCCTCCTCGAGCGCGAACTGCCCGCGCACCAGGCGCCACGTCTCGGTGCTCACCAGGATCGTCCCTGGCTTCGCCAGCGAGCTGAGCCGCATCGCCAGCTTGGGCGTCGCGCCAATGATGAGCCCCGGCGAGCTACTCGTCGTCTCCGTGGGCCCTCGCGCAACCACCATCCCGGTGTGCATGCCGATGCGGATGTCGACATGCACCTTGCCCTCTTCCGCGAGCGCCGCGTTGCGCGCCTGAAGCTCCCGCACCATCCGCAGGGCCGCGCGCGCCGCACGGCGCGCGTCGTCCTCACGCGCCGAGGGAAAGCCGAAGTGGAAGAGGATCACATCGCCCAGCATCCCCGTCATGCCGCCACCGAACTGCTGGGCAACCTCTGAGCAGCACTCCTGCAGCGCGCCGAGGATCTGCTCGACCTCCTCTGCCTCGAGGGTCTGCAAGCCCATACCTGTCACTGTCATCCCGCAGCACACCGCGGTGATCTGCCGCCGCTCCCCGCCCGTCATGCGCTGACTGCGGGGGGTCGCCAGTGTTCCGGGCCCCCGGGGGGTAGCAAATCCCCTATCGGGTGTGCTGGGGGTCGGCGGCCCCACGGGCCTGGGCGGGGGCCGTAGATCGCGCACGTCACACGCCTCGAGCTCGTGCAGCAGAGTCTTGGCTGTCACATCCCGCGCCGCCGGATCCTTGGCGAGCGCCCGCAGGAGCAGCCTGCCGAGCGGATGGCCCCTGAGCATCGGCGGCAGGCGGACAGGATCAGGTGAGAGCTGCTTGAACAACACCTCGGCCAGGGTTGCTCCATCGACGATGCGCTCGCCCGTCAAGCACTCCAGGAAGACCAGGCCCCACGAGTAGAGATCGGAGCGTGGCGAGGGCGGCTCGTTGCGAAGCTGCTCCGGCGCGGCGTATGCGGGCGTGCCCAGGATCTCATGGGTGAGGGTGATCCGGTGATGCTCGTCGTTCTTGCCCTCCTCCGTGAGCCGCCCGATGCCAAAGTCCAGCACGAGCACGTTGCGCCGCGCCCCTGTGGAGACCACCATGATGTTGGCTGGCTTGAGATCGCGGTGGACCACACCCTGCGCATGCGCGCACGCGAGTGCGTCGAGCGTCTGCGCCATGAAATAGTGCGCCTCCACGGGGTCCAGGTGCCCTTCGTCCTTGAGGATCTGGCCGAGGTTCCGGCCGGGCACGAACTCGAAGACCGTATACAGATCCCTCTCAATCTGCCCCGAGTCGATGAGCCGGACGATGTTCGGGTGGTGCATCTGCGCGCAGAGTTGCATCTCGCGCCGGAAGCGAGCGATCCGCTTCTCCAGTGCCTCGGCCGAGTGCTCCTCTGGCAAGCGCAGCACCTTGATGGCGACATCCTGGCTGGTAGTGATCTGCCGCGCCTTATAGACGGTGCTGAAGCCACCTGAGCCCAGTTCGCCCAGGAACTCATACCGGTCCTGGAGCGCTGCCATTCGAGGATTCATGACCACCCCCTACCACCACCCCTTATCACAACCGTAGGGCTTCAGAATTCTGACTGCCCTTTAGGGATGCTTGATGCTCCCCAGGAGAGGGAGGAGGCGTGCCCTTTTCAGAAGCGGCCCATCACGCTGAGCATGCCGCCACCTGGCATTGGGGAAACGTCGGCACAGTATGAGGAGGGCCCGTCCACCAGGGTACTGAGCCCGTAGCCTGCCAAGCCACCCAGGATGGCTCCTACCGGTGGAAGGAGGAAGCGAAAGGGCTTGTCCTCAATCAGAAACGGAGTGGGGTAATAAAAATCATCATTGATCCACATCATCGCTCCGATTCCACCAGCAGTCCCCAGGGCCGCTCCGCTGAGAATGAGCGCGAGCTGTGTCCCTTTCAAAGGGAACCTCTCGACGAAACGCCCTGCCTCCGCTCGACTGAGCTGGTAACCCACCAGCGCCCCCACGAGTGCTCCCGCCGATGGGAGGAGAAGAAGACCGGGCTTGTCCAAGATGGGGTCCATGAGGCGCTGAGCCGACAGCGCCACCACCAGGCCCAGGGAAGATCCCAAGGTGGCTCCGCCGAAGGTGGCCAGCCACGAGGCCCGGCTCCCCTGGGCAGTTCCCATGAGCATCATCCCACTGGCCGCCCCCAGCGCCACTCCGAGCGACCCACCAATAGCAGCCCCATACCTCCAGTAGGTGACGCCGTCACAGTGATCGCTACAAGGCTCTTTGAGCAAGGCCCCCACGAAGCCCCCTGCCAGGCTCATGGGGAAGACGAGCACAGCCTCTCCCATGAGCCCCGTCCCCAGCAGAGTCCATACAGAAGGCCCGAGAGAACCTCCAGGGGCCGTCTGTGCCAATGGCATTGCCGTGGGAACCGCCTCGGGCGGGACTTCGCTCTGGCTGTCGGCTGGAAGCTCCGCGGCTAGAGCGATAGAGGGAACCAGCAGCGCAAGCACCACAACCAGGAGCCCCCCGCGAAGACTCACGTCGCCGTGCCGGGTGGCGCGGCGCCGCTGCCACGTGAGCGTCCCCCAGACCAGTGCTGCCAGCAGCAGGCCGCCTGCGCCACCCGCGGCGCTGCATCCACCCAGGGACGAGTCGCGGACGCACCGCTGCTCGATGGTGACTGGCACGGGCTCAGACATGTTCCCGGCGAGATCGACCGCGGTCAGCGTGGCTCGAACCTTTCGATCATCGGCAGGGCACGAGAACGCCAGGCTCACCTCCTCGGGGAGCCCCGCGGCCAGGATCGTCTCGCCCTCACGCAGCAAGTACGTCGCCGCGCCTTCGCTGCGGGCCGTGAGCCGAGCGAAGCCGGTCCCCACGAAGCACTCCATGCCACTGGCCTCCTCGGGGGGGACATAGGGGACGATCTTCCCGACCGTGACAGAGGGAACTTCGGGCGGAGTCCCATCCGGTGAAGTGCCGGTAGTGAAGGAGGTGAGGGTTATGGATCCGCCGTCTTGCTGTTTCAACTCGATCAGATATCTGGCGTTCGGTGCGAGGGGGGACTCCGGTACGAGCACGGCGTTCTCGTACGTCCCATTCCCTGGCCTCCAGGAGAGCTTGAACGGGACTTCCTCCAGCGCGCCATCCGGGCCCTCGCGCACCCAGGCGAACGAGGGAGCCGGGTTCCTGATCATCAACATGCTCACGCGGGCATTGAGGGACACATCCGTCTGCTGCGGCGCAGGAACGATGTGGGCCCAGAGCGCAATGCTACACGCCCATGCCGAGCCCGCAGTCCCCAGGAACGCCACCAAGGCAATGCCCCGAGCCCAACTTGCTGAAATCCGCTTCATTGTTTGATGCCTCCCGCGCCGGTCGTCAGCAAATGCTGTGCCGCACCGCAAAGCGCTGGAGTCCCAGAGCACCGCCTCGCGCATTCCCGACAGAGCAAGTCGCCCTCCCCTCAGAAAAGTGAGTGTCCTGAGGCGTCAGCGTCGGCGTCGGGCCGCCTCGATCAGCTCGGCCAGCAGAATACGGTGACAGACCTGCTCGATGATGCAGTCCTTCGAGCAGAGCAGCGTCACCGTCTCACCCTGGTCCACGCGCGCGGCCAGCTCGGCGATCTTCTCCTGCTGAGCCTTCATCTGGCTCCACAGCGCGCCGTTGACCGCCGCGACGATGCGCCGACGGCCGCCGCGGACATCGGTGACCGAGATCAGGTCCGCTCGGCAACGGTCGCATCATCAACACGCTCGAGCCGGGTCCGCAGACGGGCGAGCGCGGCCTGCACGGCCTGCCGAACTACCTCGGCTGGGCCCTGCCGTAGGCCGCACGCAGCTCCGCATCATGCGGCTCTCGCGGGACGTTCGCTCTCAAGGAACGCCCCGCGGGGGCCATCGCGATACGGAGAGGAATCAGAACCCGAGCGGCAACGCGAAGGCCGTGCCGTTCTGGGTGCCCGTGCGGTAGCTCGTCGGCGCGCCGATGATGAGCGTCGGCGGGCTCCCCGCCCCACCTGGCGAGAGCGAGAGGTCCTGCCCGAAGTTGGAGCGCTCCGCCACATCACCCACGGCGATCAGCCACGGCATCAGCCTGCCCGTCGCCTGCGCCCCGCCCGCGTAGATGAACACCGCGCCGCCACCATCCGAGGCCTCCGAGGCGCCCGGCGCGCCCACGATGAGATCCGGAATGCTATCGCCCGTCAGATCGCGGCCGCCCTCCAGGGCCCGCCCGAAGTTCACCGCGCGCGTGCGGTGCACCAGCGTCACCGGGGTGAGCCCATCTCCCAGCGCGCCCACCAGCCCCTCGCCCGACACGGGCCGCTTGGCCACCAGCTGCGCCGTCTCGAAGAGCAGCACCACCGGCTGCGTCACTCCTTCGAACGGCACGCTCGTCGCGCTGATGGCCAGACGATCCCTCCCGTCGTTGAGGAAGCGTCCCGCCCGCGTCATCGCCAGACCCAGCCCCAGGAAGTTGCCGCCCACCTCGCCATCCCCCGCCAGCCGCACCCACGAGGGCGTCGTCCGCCCACCGCAGCGCGTCCCACTTGTGTCGTAACCAAAGAGGATGATGACACCCGAGCGGTTCGACTCCGTGTAGCGCCAGCCCACCTCGCTGCAGTTGTCCCCGTTCAGGTCGCCCAGCGCCGTGGGCACGGACGTCTGCCGCGTCGTGGAGCCATCCGTGAAGTAGAGCGAATCGCACCCCATCGTCAGCTTCGCCAGCGTGGCGTCATCCGGCGCGCGCCCGAGGAACACCTCGAAGCCATTGTTCCGCAGCGCGCCGATGTCCTCGAGGCCGTCACCGTTGAAGTCGAACCCACCCACCACACCCCCGCCGATATGGCTGCGCCGGCAGCGCGCATCCGTGTCCGGCGTGCAGCCTGGGATCACCAGCGGCGCCCAGAGCCGATAGGCATCCCTGAAGGAGCCATCGGCCTGCCCGAGCGACACCAGCAGCCCGCCCACGCCCTGGGAGCTAGACGCGACACAGCCCGCCTTCTGGGCCGCGTACACCGAGAGGTCCGCCGTCGCCGAGGAGGCAGGCACCGAGAAGCCCGGCGCGCCCACCACCACGTCCTTGCGCCCGTCCCCGTTGAAGTCCGTGAACGTCACGTCCGTGCCAACGTTGCGCCCCTTCACCACGGGGGCGCTCGCGCCCTCGGCCACCATGGCCGCCACCAACCCCTGCGTCACGTCATACGTGAAGGCCCGGCCAACATTGAGGTCATTGCCATCCAGCTGCGTGCCCGGCCCTCCATAGCCCGGCGCTCCCACCACCGCGATGGCCCGGCCACCCACGCCCGTGGCCGCCGCTACCACCTCGCCGAAGCGCTCCACCGCGGGCTTCGCCTGCACGAGGGAGGGCGTCCGCGTCCACTCAGTGAACGACGCGCCTCCCCGAGAGAAGACATCCAGCCGCCCGGTGAAGGCTCCCGCCTCCGAGGAGGCCCGCGCGGAGAAGGCCACGATCCCCATTCCGCCCGGCCCGCTCCACGCCGCCAACCCCGCGCCCAGCACGTCCGACCGGCTCGGCCCGTGGATCACCGCCAGCGGCTTGTTGGTGGCCGTGCCCGGGGCGAGCGTCGCCAGCGGGTAGGCCAGCACCCGGCCAGCGAGCCGCAGCGTGTTGCCGCCCGTCCCAGGCGCGGTGGCGTTCGGAGCGCCCAGCACCAGCTCCGAGCCGGGCTGCCCGTCCACATCCAGCACCGCGAAGCTCCGGCCCGCGAAGATGCCGGCCGCCTCGCCGTAGATGCGGGCAAAGGCCGCGTCGCGCAGCACCTGGACGGGCGTCTCCGCAGGCTCACCCGTGGGCCTGTAGCTGACCAGGTTGAAGAGCAGCGCGCCTCCTGCATCCGATGCCGCCGCATTGCCTCCGGTGGAGCGCAGGTCCGGAGAGTCCGTCCGGTCCGCCACCGCCATGAGCAGGGGCGGCCGAGCCCCGTCGGCCGGGACGAAGCCCAGGCGCCAGGTGCCCTCGTTGCCATCCGCCAGGTTCCTGGGCAGCACGTACACATCCGGCGTGGCCCGGAAGCGCTGGCCCTCGGAGCGCCCGAAGTGCACGGCCACGGCCACCAGCGCCGTGGCCTGCGTGGTGCCATCCTCCAGGTAGCGCGACACCTTGCTCAGCGCCGCCAGGTCCGTCAGCCCATCCTCATTGAGGTCTGCTGCCACGATCGCCCGGCCCAGGTCCGTGTTGGACCGGGACATCGTCTTGCCCACGTTTGACAGATCCCATCCTCCGAGCCGGATGGACGGCAGATCCGGTACCGGCTGGCCCGGGGTGAGCATGAAGATGTCCACAGTTCCGCGGCGAGAGGCCGTGGCCGAGGGCGCCAGGTCCGCCGTCGGCGCCCCTACGATGAGGTCCAGATCCCCGTCCCCATCCACGTCTGCCATGGCCAGACCCGTGCTGAAGAGGCCACCGCGGGCGGCGCTGGTGAGCGGCGGGCGCAGGAGCTGCGGCCCGTTGGCGTCCCAGCGGTAGAGGTACACCGCACCCGAGTCCGCGCCCGTGATGTCCGCGCCGGGAGAGCCCACGGCCAGCTCCGCGCGCCCATCCTTGTCCAGATCCCCCGCCGCCAGCATGTCACCGAAGGCCGCCGTGTCCGTCGCTCCCGTCAGCACCCACGTCGGCTGAGGCGACAGGCCACCGGCCCCCCCCTTGAAGATGAACACCGCACCACCGAGCGGGCGGTTGAGATCGCTCTCGCGCTGCCCCACCGCCACATCCTGCAGGCCATCCCCGTCGAAGTCCGCGGCGACAATGTTGGCCACGTCCGAGAGGCGGCCATGGGGCTGCACGGGGCGCGTCAGCTCGCTCAGGACGCGCACGGAGACGCGGGTCGTGTCCTTCGTGAAGGGATCCGCCGCCTCCAGCACCGCCAGCCCGCTGGTCCCCGGCTCGGCCTTGAAGCGACCGCCCTCGAGCGTGCCCGGGCCAGACACCTTCGTCCACGTCACCCGATCGCTCCCGCCACGGGTGCCCAGCGGCGCAGAGGAGCCCGCCGGCACCGCCAGCACCGCCGGATCACCGATCAGGCGTGCGCTGGCGCTCACCTCATACTGGAGCACCGCCTCATTCCCTGTCTTCAGATCCCGTACCCGCAGCAGGTCCCGCCCCGCGCTCGCCCCGGCGGTATAGACGCCCGCGGGAGTCACTGTGCTGCCCGCAGTGCTGCTCACCATCGTGAACTCGGCGTCGCCGAGCAGCCCCGCGGTGACCACCTGGAAGGAGGTCCCCGGACGCACCATGGCCTGCGCCGGCGCCACGTCGAACGCGCCCACCACCTGCACCGTGGTCTGAGCCGATCCCGAGCACTGCAGGTCCTCTACGACCAGCGTGTCCGTGGCGGGTGTCATCCCGGCGACGAAGCGATCCCCTCGAATCTCCCCCGAGGAGCCGCCCTGCTCGGCCTTGAAGCGGTAGTAGCCGCTACCACCGGTGGCGCTGAGGACCACCACGCCAGCCACCCGCAGCCGGGCCGGCTCGGCCTTCAGCGTCAGCGGCTGCAGCCCCTCACAGGGGTCCACCACGGGAGGCTGGAGCGGCGGCGGGGTCTCCTCGTCACCGCAGGCCAGGGCCAGGAGCGCGAGCACACACGCCGCGCGAGCGAGCAGTCGGGACATGATGGGGTACCTCCGAAGAAGACTCACGGCTTAGCGCCAGCTGCCGCCCAACGCTGAATGAGGGTGATGAGCTGAGGATCCAGGGGACCGTCCGCGGGCATGCGCTGATCCCGCACTGCCGCGGAGATGAGCTCCACGTCCTGCTGCCACAGCTCATACGTGGAGAGCGGCCGGCCGGGGCCCGAGACATGGCACTTGGCGCAGCGTGTCTCGAAGATGGGGCGCATGTCCTTGTCCCAGCCCACCTCGATGGGGGACACGGGCTCGAAGTTGAAGTGGATCACGCGCTTGGCCTCGGAGCCGTCCAGGAAGCGCGCCACCACCTCCAGCGACTGCTTGCCCGGCTCCAGCACGGCGAAGGAGAACGGCCGCGGCGTCCCATCCTTCTCCAGACCGCCCAGGCTGTACTCGGGGCCCTCCATGAGCTTCTCCGTGCCAGCCATGCGGACCAGGAGCGTCGGGGACTCGGCCCCCGCGGGCGGCAAGGCCCGGAGCATCAAGCTGTCCTCCACCACCCGCGCCCCCTCGTTCAGCCCCACCACCCGAGGCGCCGGAGCGCGGCTGATCGCCACCGTGTCCGCGCCGAGCTGCACCCAGGCGCACCCGCTCTCATCCGCGGCCAGGAAGCGAAACTCACGCGTGTCCACGCCCGAGGCCACGCCCCACGTGTCCGCGTCCGCGTCGTACACGAGCAGCTGATCGCTGGACTTCACCCAGAGGAAGCGGCCAGCACCCAGCAGCTGCACCGGCCGCTGCGCGAACTCCACGCGCCGCCACGTCCCGTCCTTGCGCCGCAGCAGCCGCTCCGAGGTCAGCACCCACAGCTCCGGGCCCAGCTCCTTCGAGGGCAGCAGGGCCGCGATCGACACCGGCTGCTCCTTCTCCGTCAGCGGCAGGTCCGCCGGGCGTACCTGGTAGACGTTGGGCGCGGTGGCTACCGCCACATATGGAGCGCCGTTGCGCAGCATCCACAAGCCCGGCGCCCCGTCCTCGGCGGGCGCGGCCGCCAGCTCGGTGATGCCGTCGAACGCCTGTCCCTCCACCTTGAGCGCGGAGAGCTGCCCGTTGCTCAAGCGGTACAGGCCCGAGGCATGCGCCAGCCACACGGCCCCATCCGCTCCTTGAGCGGTGGCCACCGTCCCCGGCCCAAGCGCATTTCTCCACGGCGGAGCGATCAGCCAGCCCTCATCCGCCAGGAAGAGGCCCGTCTCCGTCTCCACCAGCGCGGTGCGAGGCCCCAGCCGGAAGGCCGCCCTCGCCTTGCCAGGCAGCACCGTGTTCCCCGGGTGGCTCTCCAGCTGGGCGCGCGAGCCGTCCAGCCGCAGCCGCACGGGCTGACCCGCCACGGAGACGAAGACGCCGCCACCTGTCTGGTCCGCGAAGCCCGAGCCCGAGGCCAGCGCCACCTGCGAGCGGACCTGCGCCGCCTGGAAGGCCGTGGGCAGGGGGCGCTCCAGCGGCAGGGAAGAAGAGGACGAATCACCGCACGCGGCGGCGAGGACGAGGAAGAGGGCGGGTGCGAACACGCCACCCTGCTTCCAGACACCAAGGGTTGGGATCTTCATCTGCTCGTGCTTCAAGCCAGGATGGGCTGCAGGGGCGACACGCGGGTGATGGAGTAGTCCAGATTTGCAGAGGCCAGCACCGTGGCGATCACGTGCTCGGGGAGGATGTTCTCGCCCGTGGGCGTCGCCTGGCCGGTGCGCAGGTCGAACGTGCCCGGCGACATGCCGATGTCACCGCTCGAGCCGAACACGTAGTTGTGCTTCACCCCAGCGCCCATGAGGAGGCAGCTGTTGGAGATGTGGTGGTCACGGCCGCCGCTGGCGTTGATGAGCGGCGTGCGGGAGAACTCGGAGAACACCAGGATGGTGGTGTGGTCCATGAAGTTGCCGCCCGACGGATGATCGGTGCCCCGCAGATCATCCACCAGCATGGCCAGCGCGTCGAAGCCTCGGCGCTGGTTGTTGGCGTGGGCCAGCTGGCTGCCGAAGTGCGTGTCCAGGCCGCCCGTGAGGTTGATGGAGACGCACTGGCTGATGCCCTTCTTCAGGGCCGTGGCCACCAGCGCCGCGCGGCCCGCCTCGTTGTCGTAGGGGCCCGAGGCGGCCAGGCCGTACTTCGTGCGCACCTCGGCGTTCTCGGGCCGCTCGAAGCGGAACGAGTTGTCCAGCCGGCTCGAGAGCACGTTCCGCATCTGGTCCTGGCTGTTCGAGTACGTCTCCCCCACCCCGCGCGCGCCGTAGGCCGCCGCCTCGCAGGAGATGGGCTGGCCGCGGAAGTCCACCAGCTGCTGCTCGAGCTCGCTGTCCAGCTGGCGGGTGCTGGGCGACAGCGTCAGCAGCAGGTCCGTGGAGCGGCTCACCCGCAGCGCGTTGGCATAGCCAGGGTAGCGGTCGTTGTACGTCTCGATGTTGTAGGCCACCGAGGGGATGGGCACCGCCGGATGGAACTGGCCGACGATCTCCGTCGCCGTGGACGAGCCGCGCGCCGCGCTGCCGATGGGCCGCTTGCCCGTGAGGAAGTAGCGGAAGCCCACCTCGTGGCCCAGCGTCGTCATGTTGATGCCGCGCACCACCGTCATCAGATCGAAGTGGTCCGCCAGCCGGCCCACCGCCGGGCCGAACACGATGTTCGAGCGCACCCCGCCCTTCTCGGGGATGACGGGCATCCCCGAGAAGCGCGAGTCATTGATGATATTGTAGCCCGGGAGGATGCGCGTCTCGGAGATGCGCTCGGGCGTGAACTCCGTGGGGTCTCTCGGGTCGAACGCCAGCAGCTGATCCCAGCCGCCGGAGAAGTACACGAAGACGAAGCAGCGATCCGCCGGAGCCAGGTTCGTCGCCTGGGCGAAGGCGCGGAAGGGGATGCCACCAAACAGCGTGGCACCCATGAAGCCGGCGGCCGCCTTGAGGAGGGTGCGGCGCCCGTGAGTCGAAGGATGGGGGTTCTTCTTCATGGCAGGGTTCCCCGAGAGAGCGTCAGTAGGTGAGGAAGCGCGAGTCCGTCATCATCGCGATGCACATCGCCGCGAATGCTTGGTCTCGCCTCCGGATGGCCTCCGCGCGGGAGGCGGCCTGGGTGAAGAAGTTCTTCCACCGCGTCAGCTCCTCGCCGGACAGCGGCGCACCCCAGAAGCGGGTGGACAGGTACACGAGCAGCTCACCCTTCTGTTCGTCACTGAGCTGCGTCAGGTTGCCGGCCGTGCCCGCCAGCGTGGGCACGGTGCGGCTGAGCACGCGGGCGTTGGGATCCACGATCGGCAGCTCCGCCGAGGCCTGCGCCAGGCACACCTCGCGCGCCCCGTCCTCGAGGAACTTGGCGAACACGAGGTTGGGCTCGGTGTTCTCCGACACGACGTTGGCGAAGTCCGCGCGGCCCAGCGAGGGGGCCAGGGCCTCCAGCCCCGTCCACGGGCGGCCCACCGTCGTCTCGATGGACGTCTTGAGCTGGGCCACGGTGATGCGGCGCGGGGCGCGGCCCACGGAGCCGGCCTGCATCTCCGGATCCGGCAGCGGCTGCACCGTGCCGTGGGGGTTGGGGATGGGGTCCAGCTGCCCATCCAT
>Ga0247825_10000447_pt1 | contig 26201 bp, 24 predicted proteins | sample 13C_Vanillin_Day_FD_194413 | JGI IMG/M metagenome (GOLD analysis project Ga0247825, IMG submission 194413) | Soil microbial communities from agricultural site in Penn Yan, New York, United States - 13C_Vanillin_Day48 | ecosystem: Environmental > Terrestrial > Soil > Agricultural land | place... | reverse complement strand
CCTCGGCCATGCGGCCAAACGCGCCCAGGGCGGGACCGGTGACGCCCGGTGGAGCCGGTGGCGTTCCGATCGCGCTCACCCGGTCGAGACCGAGCGCCCGAAGTCGCGGCAGTTTCAGCGGCACCTGGCGGGCGATGTTCCCGAGCGTGTCGCTGCCTTGGTCGCCGTAGGCAGCGGCATCCGGGAGCTCGCCGCAGCCCACGCTGTCGAGGACGATCAGGATGACGCGGGAAAAGGGCCGGTTCAGATCAGGGATGTGAAGAGAAATAGTTCGCCACCGTCCGAGACGTCTCGATGGTGGCAATCGCGTGCTTGAAAATCAACTGGTCGTGGCCGCCCGCTTCAACGACGACAGCGAACTTGTCGAAGTGCTTGATGCGCGCCTCGAGCTGACGGCCGTCCATCAGGTGAATCGCAACGGTCAGGCGATCGCGCCGCGCGACGTTGAGAAAGACATCCTGGATCGTGGAGTGCGTGGACGCCGACGCTCGGGGTTCAGTGACCTGGGTCATCAGGGACCGACTCCTCGGGATGAATGCCACGAGCTGCGAGCGTGCCGGTGACGCGCTCCAGTGTGGACGGCATTTCGCCAGGGCCGTCGAACCAGATAAGCGTAGGCTCTTTACGGAACCAGATCAACTGCCGTCGAGCGTACCGGCGGTTCTCCTGGACGATGAGACGACGCGTCTCGCCCTCGCCGCGCACGCCGCCGAGCATCTCCATGACCTGGCGATAGACAAGGCCGCCGAACGGCCGCGCGTCCGCTGGAACGCCGCGCGCGAGCAGCCCTCGCACTTCGTCGACGATGCCGCGCTCGAACTGCTCGTCCACGCGCCGCGCCACGCGTTCGGAGGTCAATTCGGCAGGCAGGCGAAGGGCGAGGCTGACGACCTCGCAATCGCTGATCAGCGAGCGGGTCTCGACGAAGTGAGTGGTCAACGCACGGCCGGTCGTGACGTACACCTCGAGGGCGCGAACCAGGCGTTTCTGGTCGCGCGGCATGATTCGCGCAGCGGATTCGGGATCGACACGACTGAGCATCCGGTGGAGGCGCTCGGGACCCTTCCGCATGGCCACCCGGTCCAGTCGCGCGCGCAGGGCATCGTCCGCACCGGGGCCGGGGAACAGACCACGCGTCAGTGCCCGGTAGTAGAAACCGGTCCCTCCCACGAGGATCGGCAGGCGGCCGCGCTGGTGAATCTCACGAATCGCCCGCTCGGCATCGCGCGCGAACTGGGCGGCGGTATAGACCTCCGTCGGGTCGGCGATGTCGATCAGGTGATGCGGGATGCCGCGACGCTGTTCGAGAGACAGCTTGTCGGTACCGATATCGAATCCGCGGTAGACCGCCGTCGAATCGCAGTTGATGATCTCGCCGCGATGGCGTTCGGCGAGCGCCAGGCTGAGGGCGCTCTTGCCGGACGCGGTTGGCCCGAGGACGGCAAGGACGAGAGGACGCACCTCAGAATCTAATCATGAGCTACGCGCTCGTCCGCTGGCCAGTTGTGTAGGTGTGTATCAAGCCATTCCGCCGCCAGGAGGCCATGGCTGCGTTGCCGAGAAACTTCGCGATCGCCTCGATCCGGAACTCCGCGTATCTGCGCTGCAGTGCCAGGGGCCATCTGTCGCGGGCGTTCCATGCGTTTCCGTAACCCTGGCGAACGGCGCGTCCCAGCGCCGAATCCGAGCCGATGCCGGCATTCCAGAGCGTCGTCACCTGCACCAGCAGTTCCTGCGCACGGTCGCTTGAAGGATCGATATCGAGGACGGCCTCGATGTCGCGGAAGACGGCACGCCAGGCGGGTGACGGCCAGTCGTTGAAATAGCCCTCGCCCCATTTCGTCCAGGCGTCCTCGCTGAAGTAGCCCCGCATCGATTCGAGCACGCTCTGCATCTCGACCGTCGTCGCGAGGCGGTCCAGAAGTGATTCAGTGGACGGGTCATCATCCCCCGTCGCCAGCCTGGCCAGCGTGCTGATTGCTTCGTCCATGCCCGCTCGCGCCTCTTCGAGGCTCGCGCGCTGGGCATTGAAGAGTTCCGGCAGTCGAGCCTGGGCGGCCTCGAGCACCTCCGCAATTCGCTGCAACGGCATCCCGATGGCACGCAAAGCGAGGATGTGGCGTACACGCCGCTGGTCAGCCTCGGAGTAGAGCCGATGACCGGATTCGGTTCGCGAGGGCTTGAGCAGACCCACGCGGTCGTAGTGCTGAAGCGCTCTGATCGTGACGCCCGTCAACGCCGCGAAGTCGCCGACTCGGTAGCGCATGGAGGAAGTGTCAATCCTGACGCTGCGTCAGGGTCAAGGGTTGCGCCTGGGCGCTGCTCGTGGAATCGGAAACTGATTCGGTATCAGGCCCATTCCGTAATAGGTGTGCTCCAGGACGTCGTCCCTGACCGTCACGATCCGGAGCCCGGATGGGTCCGCGCCGAGCGGGCGTCCGACCGGTCCGCTCGTCACCATCTCGATCCCGCCATCCTGCGCATACGCGTTCCGGTGGTAGTGGCCGGCAAACACGTAACGAACGCCAGACGATTTCAGCAGGTCGAGGTATCTGCGCCGGGCCTCGAGCGGCACGTTGAAATACTGCGTCGGTTCGTCGGCCTTCTCGAGAAACCATGAATGGTGCTGGAACACCACGACGTGCGGGGCGCCCGATCCCCGTGCCCGTGACAGCTCGGCCTGGAGCCAGGCTTCCTGGGCGTCGGCCTCCGGCTGCACCTTGCCTGGTGCCGAGATGATGCTCGTGTCGATGACGATCCCGTAGACCCGCCCGTGGCGGAAGCTGTAGTAGTTCGGGCCGAAGCGCGACTTGTAGGCCTTGACGGTTTCAGGAGTGGGCTCGTTTCCGACGTCGTGATTGCCGGAGACGGCGTGGACTGGAATCGAGCGATCGATCTTTGCCGTGATCCGGAAATACTCGTCGGCCTGCTTCTTGTCGCCAACCTTGTTGATCAAATCACCGCAGATGACGACGAACGCCGGACGTAACCGGTTGATGTTGACGACCGCGAACTCGTAGTTGGCCGTCTCCTGGGTAAAGTCCTTGTCGGCGGTGAACGCTCCGAACTGCGGATCGGCGAGCTGGATGAAGAACTCGGTCCGCTCCTGCGTGGACGTCACCCGCACGAACGCGAACACGATCAGGGCCAGGAGCAGAAGGATCAGCCCGAGCTGCTGCGTCCGAGTCGGCATCGATCAATCCGGCGGGATTTCGTTGTAGTAGAACGTCACCGTCATCGGAGAGATCGCGGGAGCCGGATAGTCAGGCGGCAGCGGCTCTGTCGGGTTGGAGGTGGTGATGGCGGTGTACGAGGCGCGGTTGAACGCCTCGATCGATGACGGCTGCACGATGCGGACGTCCGTGATGTGCCCGTTCCTGAAGACGTTGAACTGAATCACGACGCGGCCCTTGAAGCTCATGGCCGCGTTGGGGATGAACCAGTTCCGCCGCACCTGCGCCACGAAGCGTCGGATCCAGGGCCCGAACTCGACCCCCTTGGTGTCGAACTGAATCGTCGACCCGGGATCGTTCGCTCCGCCCTGCGGGTTGTTGAACGTCTGGTTCTGGACGTACCGCTCGAGATTCCTCAGGGCGTCGCCGAGGCGTCCCGGCGCCGGACGCGACACATCCGTTTCGCGTCTGATCCCGGTGTTCGCGGGGGGCAGATTCTTGGCAATCTGCTCCACCGGTTCAGGCTTCGGCGGCTCCGTGTTGGGCGGGATCTCGGTCTCCGCGCCGCGGGCGCGCTCCTCGGGCGCCGACTCGGTTCGCTCGATCGAATCCCCGCGCGACGGCGGCAGCGGGTTGGCCGGGGTCTCGACTCGTTGAGGCGCCTGCGAACGACGGTTGATGTCGGAGAGCTCGGCGCGCGGCGGCGGCGTCTTCGCTTCGAAATCGACGCGCGGCTGGACGAACACGAAGCGTCGCGCTTCCCGTTCACGCTCCTGCTGCTGGCGAAGCAATTCCTGCTGCCGCGCCTCCAGCTCCGCCGGGTCAGGCCTCAGGAACGCCCAGGAGGGCCCGAACAGGATCAGTCCCACGATCAGCGCATGGAGCAGCGTCGAGAACAGAACGCCCTCGCGCTTGGAGATCGCGCTGCCGACGACGAGTTCATCCTGATAGCGATCGTCGAAATCGAAGTGAATCAAGGTGGAACGTGAAATTATAACACCCGGTAATTCAATGACTTATGGGGAAATTCGACCAGATCATCGCTTTACCGCTGTGTATAGATAGACGATGCCGAAGGTCAGCGGGACGGCTCGCACGTCCGCAAATCCGGCCTGTCGCAGAACTGTCACGAACTCAGCGGGTGGTGGAAAACTCCCCACCGACGCCGGCAGGTAGGAATAGGCGCCACCGTGCCCTGAGATCCGGCTTCCGATGAACGGCAGGACGCGGCTGAAGTACCACTCGTACAGCGCGCGGACGCCGGGCACGCGCGGCATCCCGAACTCGAGTATTGCCAGCCGGCCGCCCCGGCGAAGCACCCTCGCCATCTCCGCGCAGCCAACCTCCGGGCTCTGCACGTTGCGGATCCCAAAAGCAATCGTCACGGCGTCAGCACGGCCGTCGGCGATCGGGAGACGCAGCGCGTCGCCCCGCACGAGCGCGATCCGGCGCTCCTGGCCGGCGCGGTGCACCTTCTTCAAGCCGAGCGCGAGCATGGCCCCTGCGAAATCCACGCCTATCACGCGAGCGGCGCCATCAGCCGCCAGTGCGACGTCGGCCGTACCGGTCGCGACGTCAACAAGCGTCTCGCGGCCGGTCAACTGCAGCGTGCGGATGGCCCGCGTCCGCCACCGCCGGTCGATGCCGGCGCTCAGCAGACGATTGAGCAGGTCATACCGCGGCGCGATCGCGTCGAACATGCCCGCGATGCGGTCGGGTGTCTTGTCCGGCGGCGTGGGAGACAAGCGAACCTGTGACAATCGCTACTCGATGTACAACGCCAGCGCCGTCGCCGCGAAATAGACGATGCCGACATAGCCGTTAAGGTCGAAGGCTTTCTTGACCTGAGAAAGGTCGTCGGCGCTGACGAGCGACTGCTCGTAGACCAGCAGCACCGCCACGAGGGCCACACCGGCAAGGTACAGCGTAGGTAGTCCGGCGACGCTCCACAGCGCGCCCATGACGAGTACCGTCCCCACGTGCATCGCGCGCGACAGGACGATCGAGTTCGCGACGCCGAAGCGTACGGGAATCGACCGCAGGCCGTGACCGCGATCGAAGTCCACGTCCTGACAGGCGTAGAGGATGTCGAATCCCCCAACCCACAAGCCGATCGCCAGGCCGAGCAGCCACGGCTCTACGCCGCCGCGGCCGCCGGCGGCAATCCATCCGCCCACCGGCGCGACCGCCATTGCCAGCCCGAGGAACAGCTGCGTGTAGGTGGTGAACCGCTTTGCCAGCGAATACCAGAACACGATCGCGAGCGCGACAGGCGCCAACGCGAGGCACAGCGTGCTCAACCGGGAGGCACCGTAGACGAACACCGCCGATGACACCAGGACGAACAGCGTCGCCTCGAGATGGCTCATCGCACCGCGCGGCAGCTCGCGCACGGCGGTCCGTGGATTGAGCGCGTCGTACCGCGCGTCAACCAGCCGGTTGAAACCCATAGCCGCACTGCGTGCCCCGACCATGCAGACGACGATCCAGCCCACCTGGCTCCAGGCGAACGGCTGCTCCCGCCACGCCAGCAGCGCGCCCGTCAGCGCAAATGGCAGCGCAAAGACCGAGTGGCTGAAGCGGACGAACGAAAAGTAGGTGGCTAGTCTGGACATGAAGAGGATTAACTCCCAACGTGGGAGTTGGAGGTTCTTGCATCGAGCCACGTGATTGCGCCAGGCTCGATTCCACTCAGCAGATATTCTTCCACATCGTCCACGCCCTCCGGGACGCGAACGGCAATGAGCGATGCGCGCTTGCCCGGTTCGATGCTCCCGAACTGGTCGCCGAAGCCGAGTGCGCGAGCGCCGGCCAACGTCGCACTCTCGAGCAACCGGCGCGCCGGCACGCGGGGCGCTATCCGGCGCGCTTCCTTCAGCTCCATGAATAGATTGAGATCGGCGACGCTGGCGAGACTGTCGGTGCCGAATGCAACATTCACGTCCATCGCGTAAAACGCCTCGAGCGGTGGAGAGCCGACACCCACGTGCACATTGCTCCTCGGACACGAGGCGATCGTGCAGCCAAGCGCGGCCAGCCGGTCGAGATCGTCACCGTGGAACTGAACGCCATGGACCACGAGCACCGATCGATCGAGAAACCCGAGATCCAGCAGGTAGCGGACCGGCGAGACCTGCGGAGGCTTCCAGTCCGGCGCCCACACGCCCAGCGATTCGAGAAGCGCGCGGAACTGACCGCCACCGGTTTGCAGGAACTCGACTTCGTCTGGCGACTCTCCTAGATGCACCGTTGTCACCGGATGCGCCTGGGCGTCCACTGCCACCCGAATCGCGTTGAACATCCCAGGCGACACCGAGTACGGAGCATGCGCGGCAAGCCCGACCCGAACGTCGCTGCCCTCCGTCGCCGCGGCCCGCCCGGCGGCTGCTGCAACGGCAACCCGTTCAGTGGGGTCCTCGACGTTGAAGCCAAGCAGCTCATTGAACACGTGCGCCGCCACTGACGACTGTCGAAGAAGCGGCACACTTGCAAACGTGTTGCTGACATCACCGAACAGCCCGGTGCCTGCTGCTCGAGCCGCGGCAATCGCGCCGCGTGCGGCAGTCACGATCTCCGGATCGAACGGCTGCGGATAGCTTCGCCGCAGCGCCATGAGCGTCTGGATCCATGCGGTGAACGACGTGCCAGCGGGAACGCGTCCATGCAGGTAAGACAGCTCGAGATGGGTATGCGCGTTGACGAGGGTGGGCAGGACGGCCACGCGGCCGAGGTCGGTCGCATCCGGCACCGGGCCGTCGCCTACCCCGGAGATCTGGTTTCCCGAGACGGCCACCCAGCCGTTGGGGATCGGCTCGTCGCAGATTGGAAGAACCCAGTCAGCGCGAAAGGTGGACATTGCCTGGGTGAGGCCGTGGCCGGCCTCTACTGGGCTAACCGCAGCGCCTTTCCCTGGCGGCTTCGCGCCGGGTAGTTCTTGAGCTCCTCAGGTACGGAGGTATCGCCGTCCTCACGTGCCGTGGCCAGCGAGAGCATCCGCGGCACGTTGCGGTCGCGGAAGACCGGATCGCCGAGGATCTCGTAGTGCATGTTGCGCCGCTTGGGAATGAAGCCCGCGTTCTCCACGTTCTCGACGATCTCGACTTCGTCCATGCAGTAGCTGGCGCCGGCAGCGCGAACGACGTTCTCCTCGATCATCACGCTGCCCATGTCGTTGGCGCCGAAGGCGAGACTGAGCTGCCCGACCTTCCCGCCCTGCGTCACCCATGAGGCCTGCATGTTGTCGAAGTTGTCGAGGATGATGCGCGACAGCGCGAGCGTGCGGAGATAGTCCACGCCGGTCGCCTCGTAGCCGCCGTGCTCGGTGTGCTCGGGCTGGTAGCTCCACGTGATGAAGGCCGTGAAGCCGCGGGTCCGATCCTGCAGCTCCCTCAGCCTGAGCATGTGCTCGATCCGCTCCTCGTCCGTCTCGACCGTCCCGTACATCATGGTCGCGGTCGTTCGCAGTCCGGCATCGTGGGCCTGCCCCATGATCTCGATCCACTCGTCGGACGAGGCCTTGGTGTAGCAGTTCAGGAGCTTGCGCACGCGATCGACGAGGATCTCGGCGCCGCCACCCGGAATGCTGTCGAGGCCGGCAGCCACGAGACGCTCGATCACCGCGGCCGTCGAGAGGCCGTTGAGCCGCGAGATGTGCAACACCTCGGGCGGTGACAACGCGTGAAGCTTGAATTCGGGATAGCGCGCCTTCACCGCGCGGAAGAGATCCTCGTACCACTGAATCGGCAGATCCGGGTTGTGCCCGCCCTGCAGCAGCAGCTGGTTTCCGCCGACGGAGATCGTCTCGTCGATCTTCTTGAAGATCTCCTCGAAGCCAAGAACATAGCCCTCGCTGTCCCCGACCTCACGGTAGAACGCGCAGAAGTTGCACCGCGCGACGCAGATGTTCGTGTAATTGACGTTGCGGTCGATGATGTAGGTGACGACGCGCCCGGGGTGCCGGCGGGCACGGATTCCGTCAGCCAGCGAACCGAGCAGGTGCGTGGGCGCGTGATGGTACAGGTACAGCGCTTCGGCCGCGTCGACGCGGCCGCCATCACTGACCTTTCGAGCAAGCTGGTCAACGTTCATCGGCGCTCACATTATCCTGTACGTCAGACTGCATCCCCTGGCCCGCAAGTACCCCTGCGGACTTCCAGTTGGACGGACGTTTGCTCAAATCACCGTCCTGAGCCGGTTTTCGCCGCTCCCCGTTACGAAACCGTGGGATGGCCCACGCTCCTGGAGGTCTCATTCATGCGCCGCGCCGTCATCGCCGCCCTGTTTCTGGTCCCGCTCCTCGGCGTATGCCCGGTCGCGCAGCAGCGATTCAGCAACGCGACCGCGGGCATTGCCCTCTCCCCTCCCGCTGGATGGAGCGTCGTCTCGATGCAGGAGGTGATGCAGAACCGCGCGAACATCAGGCTGTCGGACAGCGAGCTTCAGGCGGGCCTTCAGCGCGCGACAGCTCCCCTGTTCGCTTTCGCGAAGTATCCCGAGCCGCATCCAACACTCAATCCGACCTTCCAGATCGTGTTGCGACCCTCGCCCGCGCCCCCCGGGACCCCGGCGACGACCATCCTCGCGGCGGCGACACAGACGCTGCAGAAGGTGTATCCCGATTTCCAATTCATCGAGCCGATCCGGTCCACCGTGGTGTCCGGCCTCCCCGCCGCCTCCATGAAGGCCGCCTATACGCTGCGTACCCAGCAGGGGAACGCACACCGAATCGTCGTGCGGATGTGGCTGGTACCGCGAGGCTCGACGATGTTCCTCATCGGCGGGAGTGGACCAATCGACGGGCCGGACGTTTCTGAGGGCGAGTTCGAGAGCGCCCTCGCGTCCATCCAGATCGAACCATAGGCCGCTGTTCCGCTCGGCCCGGCCGATGATCAGAAGAACTCGAGCTGCCTGCGCCGCGGCGCCAGGCCGAGATCGGCGGCGTAGTTCAGGAACAGCTGGAGCCCGGCGGCTTCCTCCGAGCCAAGACCGTACTTCACGTTGTGTCGCAGATATCCGGCCGCCCGCGCGGCACGCGGCGCGTCGCCGCGGCCATACTCCGCGGCAATCGCGTCAACGGACTGCACACCGACGCGCTGTGCATCCTGCAGCGCCTTCACATCGTCCTGCGTAATCACGCCTGACCGTCCCGTCCAGGCCGCGTAAATGAACGGCAGGCCGGTCATCGCGGTCCATTCCTCGCCGAGGTCCACCTTTCGCAGCCCCAGCGCCACGTGATCGGTTTCGAACGCCGGATCGCCGATGAGCAGACCCGCATCGGCGGCAGTGGTCATCGCCGCGAGATCGGGACCGTGCGCGACAAATTCAGGAGCGATGTTGAACCGATGACGGCACAGCACGCGAATCAGCGTCACCGAGGTGCGGGAGCTGGTGTCCAGGGCAATCGACTTCACCTGCTCGACCGGCACTCGCGAGAACAACGCAACCGACGCAACCGGACCGCGCGAGCCGATCCCGACGCCGGGGACAAATCGATAATCGGGATCCTGCAGATAGTCGATCGACGGAACGAGGCCAAGATCGACCTGCCCGGCGTGCAACAGCGACGAGCAGACCGACGGGAAGTCGTAGCGGATCGCCCAGCGTTCGGGAGAGGCGTCGAGCGCCCAGGTCAGAGGGCGGGCGTTCAGATAACCGACCGCCCCGATACGAACGGGGACGCTCACGCGATGCGGCCGTCGCGCTCGACCGGCTCGAACCCGGCCGACTCGATGTTCCGGCGGATTTCCTCGAGCGGCGCCCGGCGGCGGCCTTCGGGCGCGTCGTCGGACGACGAGACACCGTAGATGTCGTCGGCCCCGAAGGTGAGGGCCACCTGCGCGAGCTTCGGGCCGTATCGCTGCCAGTCCACCTGAATCGACGGCACATTCGGCACCGCCAGCCGCGCGATCGCCACCATCTTCACGTCGTCGTAACCAGTGGTTGGACGATACGCTCCGAGTTTCGTGGGCAGCGGATCGATGGCCTGAATGCACGAGAACTCGTCCTGCAGTTCCGCCACCTTCAGCAGCAGCTCCGTCCGATCCACCGCCGGCCCGCCGGCAATCGACAGCCGCACCTGCGAGAAGCCGCGCGTCGTCAGCGCGCGCAATGCCGTGCGGAGATCGTCCACCTTGTCGAGCGGCAGCTCGGCGATGGCATCGAGACCAGCGTCACGAAGCCGTTTCAGTACGCCCTGACCGTCCGCGGCACGCCACCGCTCCGCGTCGGCCCACGAAAACGCGGCCACCGTGCGCGAGCCCGCCACGCTCTTCGCCGCCTGAACGGCATTGACTGCCGCGTCAAGTGTCTCGGGAGATCCCGTGAGCCGCAGCTCACGTGCCGCTGGAGGGACCGCGTCGGCGATCGACTGATCGAATGCGCAGCTCGCCACCCTCAGGAAGGTTGCGCGGGTACCGTGCAGCCGGCGCCGCAGCGCATCGGCGAGCATGCCGAGCGGCAGGATGTCCGGCGTACGCGCCAGCTCGCGAATCTCGTCTGCCGACAGCTTCTCGCCGGCGGTAATGCGCTCAATGTGCGCGTCGAAGATCGTCGTGGTCACAGCGCAGCCTCCATCTCCTCCGCAATTCTCGTCGCCAGCGCCAGCGCGTCGCGGCCAGCCTGCGCGGGCACGCCGGGCGGCCGGCCGGTTCGGGCCGCCTCGACGAAATCTTCCAGCTCCCGCCGCAGCGGTTCGTCGGCAACCACGTCGAGCTTGCCGCCCTGAATGCTCGGCCGCCCGTTGGATCGCACCGTCCGGTAGACCTCGACCTCCTGCGATGCGAAGTCAATCGAGACGTACGAATCGTGCTGGAAGAATCGCGCCTTCCGCACCCGCTCCCGGCTGATCCGGCTGGCGGTCAGGTTGGCAATGCAGCCGGATGCAAACCGCAGCCGGACGTTGGCAATGTCGGTTCGCGACGACAGGACGTGAACGCCCACGGCCTCGATCGAGGTGACGTCCGAGCGCACGGATGCCAGCAGCAGATCCAGGTCGTGAATCATCAGATCAAAGATGACGTCGATGTCGAGGCTGCGATCAGGGAACACGCCCAGCCGGTGCACCTCGACGAAGCGCGGGTTCGACACCAGCGGCAACGCCGCACTGACGGCCGGGTTGAACCGCTCCGTGTGCCCGGCCGCGAGCAGACTGCCCCGGCGCGCCGCGGCCCCGATCAGGCGATCAGCGTCCGCTATCGAGGGCGCCAGCGGCTTCTCCACGAGCACGGCACATGACTGCTCGATGAACGGCATCGCAACCTCGAGGTGCGACTCGGTTGGTACGGCCACGGTCACCGCATCCACCATCAGCCGGACGTCGTTCGCGTTCGTGAACGCGCGCGTCGCGAACTTCGCCGCGATCTCTTCGGCCCGGCCTGACCTGGTATCCACGACCCCGACCAGCTCGACGTTCTCCATGGCCGCCAGGAGCCTCGCGTGATGCTGGCCCAGGTGACCGACGCCGATGACAGCGATGCGAAGACGTGACATTGACGGTTAATTTCTCTCCCTGCCCACAATCGTGATGCCGGCTTCATTGGCGGCCGCGAGCATCGCATCACGCTCGAACATCAGCGTCTTGCCGGCGTCTACCGACAGCGCCGTGGCGCCCGCCACGCGCATCGCCTGCACCGTCGCCAGGCCGACGACCGGCACGTCGAACCGCATGTCCTGGTTCGGTTTGGCCACCTTGACGATGCGCACACCGGGACCGGCGAGATGGCCGGCACGGCCGATGACCTCGTCGGTGCCTTCCATGGCCTCGACGGCCACCACCGCCTTGTGCTTGACCGCAATCGTCTGCCCGATGTCGAGGGCAGCGATCGAGTCGGCCATGCGATAGCCGAACTCGAAGTCGTCGCGCTCCTCGCGCGTGGGCGCCCGCTCGGTCATCACGCCGACTGCGGCGAGGAGCGGCTGGAGCAGCGCCGTCGAATCGATCAGCTCGATGCCGTTGTCGCGAAGCAAGCCGGCCACCGCGCCAATCAGCCCGTCGGTGTTCCGGAATGGCAGCCTGGCCATCAGTCCCAGGAACGTCGCATCAGGAACGATCCCGCCGGCAAAGATCTTCGCGTGCTTCACCTGGCCGGCCATCACGGCGTGCGACACGCCCGCCGCGGTGAGCAGCTTGATGCAGGTGCCGAGCTGGCCGATCGAGATCCAGTGAATGGCTGCGCCGCGGCTGCGCGCCGCCTCCTCGAGGTCCTTGAACGCTTCTTCCTTTGCGGCGATCACCGTGACCTGGTGACCCTGAGCGCGTGCCGCCTCGAGGACGAGGAATGGAAACCGACCGTTGCCGGCGATGAGCCCGAGCTTCATTCGTCGGCCACGAGCTCCTCGGTGCGACGCGCGGGACGGCGAAGGATGACGCCCCGGCGTGAGCTGCGGATGAAATCGACCAGATATCGAACCTCGGGCGACGACAGCATCGCATCCTGATCGATGCGCGCCAGCGCCCGTGTCGTGTTCAGTTTCGACTGGATCAGATAGCGGTACGCCTGCTTCAGCTGCGAGATCGTGTCGTTGGTGAAGCCGCGGCGTGACAGGCCGATGGTGTTGACGCCGAAGATGCGCGCCGGACGACTGCCGATGGTGCGGGCAAACGGGAGCGCATCCTTCGTCACGACGGAATAGCCGCCGATGAACCCGTACTTGCCCACTCGGCAGAACTGGTGCACGGCGGACCCGGCGCTGATGTTGGCATAGTCCTCGACGTCCACGTGTCCGCCCAGCGTGGCGTGCGGCCCGAAGATCGTGTCGCTGGCCACGTGGCAATCGTGCGCGACGTGCACATAGGCCATGAACAGGTTGCGATCGCCGATCGTCGTCTCGCCACCGCCGCCCTGGGTGCCGCGGTTGATGGTGACGAATTCACGAAAGATGTTGTCCTTGCCGATGACGAGCCGCGTCGGTTCGCCTCGGTACTTGAGGTCCTGCGGCGCCAGCCCGATCGAGGCCATCGGAAAGATCTGGGTGCCGTCCCCGATCTCCGTACACCCTTCGATGACGACCGAGGGACCGATCCGGCAATTCGCCCCGACTCTCACGTCCGGGCCGATCGTCGCATTCGCACCGATGATCGTGCCCTTGCCGATGCGGGCCGACGGGTGGACGTGAGCTGTGGGATCGACATGCGCCGGGCTCGGATCGATGCCGAGCAGCAGCTCGGCTTCTGCAGCGATTTGATCGTCGACATAGGCCGCGGCACGGGCTTTCGCCAGCCGTGATCGGACCGGGCCCAGCGTCACTTCCAGCCTGAGCCGGTCTCCGGGGACGACCTGCCGCCTGAACTTGGCGTTGTTCACTCCACGCAGCGCGGCACGCGCTGTCGGCGGCGCGTCGGCGCGTTCGAGGACCAGCACGCCGGCGGCCTGCGTCAGCGCCTCGATCATCATGACGCCGGGCATCAGGGGCGAGCCCGGGAAGTGGCCCTGAAAGAACTCCTCGTTGACTGTGACGTTCTTAAAGGCCACGAGCCGGTTGCCCGGCTCGTGCGCGGTCACGGCATCGACGAGGATGACGGGGTAACGGTAGTAGACGCGCGAAAGAACGGATGGGAGGTGCAGCGCCACCCAACTCCTACTTCGGCGGAGCCGACGCGGTCGACGGCTTCGCTGATGCGTCGAGCGCAGCGACCACGTCCGCCGTGAGGTTCAGGCTTGGATCCGCCCAGACCAGGCCGCTCTGCTGAGCGTCGAAGATGAAGTGCACCTGCTTTTCCTTGGCGACCTTTTCGATGATCGGCGTCAGGACCTTGTAGAACTCCTGTTGCAGTTGCTGCGTCAGCGCCTGAATCTCCTGCTGCGCGTCCTCGGTGAATCGCTGAATGTCACGCTGCAGCTTCTCGATCTCAGCCTGCAGGCCGGCGCGCGCCGCGTCGTTCAGTACGGTCGCCCCCTTCTCCAGCTTCTCCTGCGCGGCCTGGAGCGCCTTGTTCTTGTCCTGCAGCTCCTTGACCTTCTGCTCCTGAAGCGCCTGCACTCTGCTGTTGAACGCCTTGCCCTGAGCCGAGCTCTGCGCCACATCCTGCAGGTCCACGTAGGCGTATTTCAGCCCCGTCTGGAACGGCACCTTCGGCGGCGCCTGCGGCTGCGCGGCGGCGGGCGGCGCGGGCTTCTGCGTCGGAGCAGGGGCCGGTGCGGCGGGCTTCGGCTGGGCAGGCGCGGGCGCCTGTGCCTGCGCGAAACTCGGGGCGGCGGACAGCACGAGGCTGAGCGCCAGAACGACAGCAAACACCTTCATTCCGATGAATCCTTTCGAAAGCCCATCAATTTTATCAAGTAAGATTGGATTTCCGATGCGCCGACTCATACCTGCGTTCATCTTCATCCTTACCTGCGCCGCCGCACCCGGATGCGGCGATGACACTCCTGTTGCCGCCCCCATTGAACCCCCGGTGGAAATCACCGAAACCATTACGGGCACCGTGACGATCCTCGGGGCAAACATGCACATCTTCACCACCGAGCGCGCGGGCGAAGCACAGGTGCAAGTCGACTCGCTGTCCCCTAACAGCGCGGCGGTCGTCAGCCTGATCCTCGGCACGTGGAACGGCAACAACTGTCAGGCGGTCCTGATTAAAGACGACGCCACGACCGGGTCGTCGCTCCTCGGAACCGCGTCGGCGGTCGGTTCGTTCTGCGTCAGGGTTGCGGATATCGGCCGCCTCACCGAGCCCACGAGCTACACCATCACCATCACGCACTTCTAGTGCAAGCCTAGAACGTCGTTCCGACCGAGAACTTGAAGACCCGCCCCTTCTGGGGCTGCAGCTGGTTGTCGAGCACGCCGGCACGCGACGGGTTCCAGGCATAGATCAACCTGAACGGAACGTTCAGCACCGGCATGAAGAATCGCAGCTCGACGCCGGTCGAGGTCTTAAATGCATTTGCCTGGCCAACGACCTGCGTCGTCACTCCGGGCGCATTGGGATCGACCAGTGACGAGAATGCCAATGCGTCGGCGAGCAGCGGTGCTGACGGAACGACCAGATCTGTTATGTCTTCGTTCCACACGAACGTCTGGCCGACATTGCGCACCTGACCGGCGTCGTAGAACAGCACGATGCGCACCTGCGAGGCGATCGAGATCAGGTACTCGGCGTTGAAGAGCAGGCTCTTGTTGCCGCCAAGCACTGCGAGGGAGCCCGGCACGGTGGGACCGATCGCGCGCAGGTCAAAGCCGCGGACGCTGTATTCGCCGCCAAGCGTCAGCCGCTCGAAGATCGGCAGCGTCCGATCGCACTGCTGGGCCGCATCGCCCAGACAGGGCACCTTGCCGACCGCTGAGATGTACTCGGTCGCCGCCCGGAAACCGAACGACTGCCGGGGCCAGAGCCGCTTGAACATAATCACCTCGACCCGCGGCTTGTAATACTTCGTGTTGCCGCCAAGCACGGCGAGGTCGATCGTGGCCGTCACCTTCTTCCCTTCGTTCGGGAAGATCGGGTTGTCCACCGTGTTGTGGACGAAGCTGGGCGTCACCCTGCTGATCGTCCGGCTGCCGCCCTGGCCGAGGAGGAGCGACTCGAGGACGAACGGGTTCCGGCTGAGGACCTCGCGCTGGGTCGGCGTCAGCGACGAGAGTGAGGGATCGAGCGACGTGATGATTCCGCAGCCGGTTGCGCGGAGCAGGCACGACTGGTCGATCAAGGCTTCGTTCAGGTCCTTGATCTGCACCGCCTCGTACGCGTAGTTGAAGAACATGCGGCTGAAGTTCGCCACCGGGAACCCGAAGATCAGGTTCCCACCAGACGACTTCTGCGTGTAGTAGCCGATGTAATTGAGCGAGCGCTTGAAGACGTCGAAGCCGCCCGTGATGTTCCGATCGAAGAGATAGGGCTCGGTAAACGCGAGCTGATAGTTCTGCGACCGGTCGCCGGCGGTCATCTGCACGGTGAGGCTCTCGCCGCGCCCGAGGAAGTTCGACGTCTGGAACGCCAGCTGGCCGAATACCCCTTCGTACTGCGAGACGCCGGCGCCGAATGTGAGCTGGTTCCGGTTCTGCTCGGCCAGCTTCACCGTGACGTCGACGGTGTTGGGAATCGCGGTGTTCTTGTCGATCTTGGTGTCGCGGTCGTCGCCGTGAATCTCGCTGAAGTAGCCGAGCTGGTTCAGGCGGCGGACGCTGAACTTGAGCGCTTCGGTGTCGAACAGGCCGCCCTCGAACAGGCGCATCTCGCGGCGGATGACGTTGTCGCGTGTGGTCGTGTTGCCGGTGAACGTGATCCGATTGACGTAGTACTGCGGCCCCTCAGTGAACAGCACGTTCACGTCGACGATGGGATCGGGCTGCACCCCGGTCTTCTTCTCTTCTGGCGCGAGCAGCATCGGCGGCACCAGTGCCGTGCTCGCCTGCTGGATCGGATCGGGATCGTCGCTGTACTTGAACATCGGCGCCGGCGTCCATTCCATGTACCCGCCGCGGCCATAGATGCCTTGCGTCGTCCGGAATCCGTCGTACAGCTTCTTCCGGCTGTACCACTCGCCCGGCTTCAGCTTGAAGACGGGCCGAAGGGTTTCGTCGGTCAGCGCCTTGTTGCCTTCGAAGTCGAGCTGACCCATGCGGTAGCGCGGGCCTTCCGTGATGGGAATGCGCACTTCGACCTGCCGCTCGCTGCCGTCCTTGCTCTCGCGCAGCACCTTCACCTCGGGCTCGCCGACTCGGGCTTTTGCGTAGCCCTTCCCCTGGTAGTAGTCGACGACGCGGGCGGCGTCTTCCTCGAACGCGGTTTCCTTCCAGGTGCCGCCACCCCTCAGAAAGCCGAGCATGAAGAAGCTGCGCTTCGGCTTGTTCTCCTTGATCTGCTTCTTGATTGTGCCGTCGCTGACGGCCGTGTTGCCGACGATGTCGAGCCGCGCGATCTTGTCCTTCGGCCCCTCGGAGACAACGAACGTCACGTTCACCAGCTTCGGACCGCCGGCGACGGGGGTGAGGGTATGTGTCACCTTCGAGTTGGCGAACCCCTTGTCGGTCATCATCTGGTCGAGGACCGTCTCGACACGCCGAATCGCCGCGGGGTCGACAAAGGAGTCGAGCCGTACCGAGATGTTCCGCTCGCGGAGCTTCTCGTCGATGTCGCTGCGCTTGAGGAGCGTGATCGGGTCGCCCTTGCCGTCGCGGTAGTCGACAATCTTGACGCGCTCGCGCTCCTCGCCGATGTAACTGAGGCTGACACCGACCGCCCCGTTCGGAAACGTGTGGTCCGTCCGCTCGATCCGGAGATCATCGAGGAACGTCGTGTCGCGCATCAGGGTGACAAAGTCAGCCTTGGCGACGTTCTCGGCGGCCTCGGTCCAGGGACTCCAGATGCCGTCACGGGGGCGGCTGATGAGATCGTCGAACTTGACGTAGTAGGGATAGGTCTCAGGGTCAATCGCCGACTCGTTGCCCTGAGACGGGAAGCAGATCTCCCACGTCCAGATGAACGTCGTTCCCGCGGGGGGCTCCGCAGAGGGCGGCGGCAGCGCCGTGCCGCACGCGTTGCGAGCGATCGTGCCTGGAGGCAGCGGCGCCTGCGCCGGAACCTGTGGAGCGGGGGCCGCGGCCTGCGCCATGACAAGCGTGGGGGCACTCAGGCCACCCAGTGCCGCCAGCATCAGCACCGTCAGAAACTGCTTACGCATGCGTTGGAGGAGTCCTTTATCGTCTGTTCCGACCCGCGAGCACGCGGGGCGGAACAAACACCCAAGTTTACTGGATTTAGGACGACTCGGACGGCCTGATGGCCGGGTCTGTCAGGAAAGCCGGCGGCCCCCTGTCAGAACTCCAGCGGGCCTGTAGGCGAGCTGGCCCCCCTCCACGTAGACGTCAATTTCGCCGTCGCGGAGGTTGCCCCTGATCAGCTCCTCCGACAGCGGGTCCTCGACGTGGCGCTGAATGGCCCGGCGCAGCGGCCGGGCGCCGTAGGACCGGTCCTTCAGCGTGTTGTCGATAATCCAGTCAATCACCTCGGCGGAGACGTGAATCTTCATCCGCCGATCGGCCAGGTTCGCATTGAGCTGGTCGACGAGCAGCGCCGTGATCCGCCGCAGGTCGTCGTCGGTGAGCGCCTCGAACACGATGATTTCGTCGATACGGTTGATGAACTCGGGGTTGAACGTCCGCTTCACCTCGCCGAGCACCATCTCGTTCACGCTCTTGTCGATCGTGCCCGTATCGCTGGCCTGGAACCCGAGCGACGCCTTCTTCTGGATGAAGCGCGCCCCGATGTTCGAGGTCATGATGATGATCGCGTTCTTGAAGTTGACGCGATTGCCGAGGCCGTCGGTGAGATGGCCGTCCTCGAACACCTGCAGCAGGATGTTGAAGATGTCCGGGTGCGCCTTCTCGATCTCATCGAGCAGCACGACCGAGTAGGGGTTCCGCTTCACCTTCTCGGTGAGCTGGCCGCCCTCTTCGTGCCCCACGTATCCCGGCGGAGACCCGATCAGCTTCGAGACGGAGTGCTTCTCCATGTACTCCGACATGTCGAAGCGGATCAGCGCGTTGTCGCTGCCGAAGAGGAAGTGCGCCAGCGCGCGTGCGAGCTCGGTCTTTCCGACGCCGGTCGGCCCGAGGAAGATGAAGCTGCCCACAGGCCGGTTCGGGTTCTTCAGGCCGGCTCGTGATCGGCGGATCGCGCGCGAGATGGCGGAGATCGCCTTCTCCTGGCTGACGACGCGCCGGTGCAGATCGCCTTCCATCCGGAGCAGCTTGTCGCCTTCGTCCTGGTTGATCGAGGCGATCGGCACACCGGTCCACTTCGACACGACTTCGTCGATCTCGGACTTGCCGACCACGACCTTGCGCGTGTTCGACTTGACCTCGAACTTCTCGCGAATCTCGGCGAGCGTGTCGCGGTGCTGCTGCTCCTGCTCGCGCAGGCGCTGAACCCGCTCGAAGTCCTTCTCGGACTCGGCGCGCCCCATCTGCTCGACGGCGACACGGATGCTCTTGTTGATCTCGCCGAACTCCTCGCTGTAGCCGGCTTCCTTCAGCTTGGCGCGGGCGCCGGCCTCGTCCACGAGGTCGATCGCCTTGTCCGGCAGGAATCGATCGGTGATGTACCGGCTGGACTGGTAGACCGCCGCCTCGATCGCTTCCCGCGTGTACTCGACGTGATGGAACTGCTCGTACCGATCCTTCACGCCCATCAGGATCTCAATCGTTTCCTTCTCGGCGGGCGGATCGACCTTGATCGCCTGGAAGCGGCGCTCCAGCGAGCGGTCCTTCTCGATGTACTTCCGGTATTCGGCCGGGGTGGTGGCGCCGATGCAGCGGATTTCACCGCGCGAGAGCGCCGGCTTCAGGATGTTCGCCGCGTCGAGCGACCCCTCCGCGGAGCCCGCGCCGACCAGCGTGTGCAGCTCGTCGATGAACACGATGATGTTCGGGTTCTCGGTGAGCTCCTTCATGATCGCCTTGAGGCGCTCTTCGAACTGTCCGCGGTACTTGGTGCCGGCGACGATCAGCGAGATGTCCAGCGCCAGGATCCGCTTGTCGGCGAGGAAGTGCGGCACGTCGCCATAGACGATCTTCTGCGCCAGTCCTTCGACGATAGCCGTCTTGCCGACGCCCGGCTCGCCGATGAGCACCGCGTTGTTCTTCGTCCGGCGGCAGAGGACCTGCTGGACGCGCTCCAGCTCGTAGTCGCGGCCGACCAGGGGATCGAGAACGTTCTTGATCGCGGCCTCGGTCAGGTCGCGGCTGAACTCCGCCAGCAGCGGCGTTTCCTTGACGCCGCGCGTGAGCGTTGTCTTCTCGTTGAGCAGCTGGACGATGTCCTCGCGGACCGTGTGCAGCCGCATCCCCTTCTCCATCAGGATGGAGGCGGCGACGCTGCGCTCCTCGCGGAGGATCCCGAGCAGCAGGTGCTCGGTGCCGATGTAGTTGTGCAGCAGCCGATCCGCTTCCTCGGCGGCGAAACCGAGCACGCGCTTTGTTTCGGCGCTGAAGGGGATTTCGACGGAGGTCGAGACCTTCTCCCGGAAAACCGTTCGGCCTTCGATTTCCTTGCGGATGTTTTCGAGGGAGAGGTGCGAGCGAGCGAAGATCCTGCTGGTCAGCCCCTTGCCCTCGCGGATCAAGCCAAGGAGAAGGTGCTCGGTCTCAATAGAGATGCTGCCGAGCTGGCTGGCCTCGTAACGCGCGAAGAAGAGAACCCGTCGCGCGCGCTCTGTATACCGTTCGAACATCCGGCCTGCCTAAAGTTACTAGTTGGAATGAAAACCGCGAGTTCTCGTTGATCGCCATTATAAGGCAAAGCTCTGGCGGAACAAGTCGAGCGTCGCGCTAAGTTCCACTCTCACTAGGGTTTCGACGAACGCTTCGGGCACTTGCCTATCGCGTGCTGATCATTACGACGCCGGAACGCGCCGCGGGGTCTCAGCGGTTCTTCAGGTGTGCTTCCCGGAGGCGCGGATAACTGTCTTATCGACCACCGCACGGGCAGCGACAGCGTCGTAGGCAAGAAAGTGCGGTGAGCGCCGGTGCGCGGCGTGAGCGTCGGGCGAATCGTAGACCTCGTACAGCACCCAGCGGGCCGGGTCGTCCAGCTGCTGGCTGACGTCGAAGCGGACGCACCCCGGGTCCCTGGCCACGGACTCGCGGGCGTTGTGCAGCAGCGCGCGCTCGAACTCCTCCAGCAATTCAGTTCTGACGGTCACGAGAACCAGAACGATATGCATCGACGTGACTATACTGCCGGGCATGGAAACAATTGGATTCATCGGCCTCGGACTCATGGGCCGGCCGATGGCAAAGAACCTCCTGAAGGCCGGCTACCCGGTGGTGGTGCACAGCCGGAGCCGCGGGCCCGTGGACGAACTGGTTGACGCCGGGGCCCGGGCCGCAGCCACTCCCGCCGCCGCCGCCCGCCAGGCGACACGGATCATCACGATGGTCCCGGATTCCCCGGACGTGGAGCTGGTTCTCGACGGCGCGGACGGCGTCTTCTCTGCGATGCAGCCCGGCACCATCGTCATCGACATGAGCAGCATCACACCGGCCACGGCACGGCGACTGGCCACGAAGGCCCGCGTGCTGGGTGGCGGCATGCTCGACGCACCGGTCAGCGGGGGCGACATCGGCGCCATCAACGGGACGCTGTCGATCATGGTCGGAGGCGATGCGGCGGACTTCATTGCCGTGAAGCCGATCCTCGACGTCATGGGGAACCCGGAGAAGGTCGTGCACGTTGGCGAATCGGGTGCCGGTCAGCTCTGCAAGCTGTGCAACCAGATGGTCATCGGCGGCACGCTCGTTGTCGTCGCCGAGGCTCTTGCGCTCGCGCGGAAGGCCGGTGTGGATCCGGCGAAGGTACGCGAGGCGCTCCTCGGCGGATTTGCGCAAAGCCGCGTCCTCGAGGTACACGGCGAGCGCGCGCTCAAGGGCACCTTCAAGCCCGGGTTCAAGACGCATCTGTACGCGAAGGACATGCGCAACGTTGTTGCAACCCTCGCAGAGCAGAACGTCGCTGCTCCGGTCACGGCGATCGTCCAGCAACTGCTGCATGCGACGATGGCAGCTGGCCATGGTGAGGACGACAACTCGGTGATGGCGAAAACGATCTTCGAAATGGCAGGACTCGAATAAGGAGCACAAGAACATGAACAGTTCACGCTTCCAGGTTCTCAGTTCCGGGTTCGTGTTCGTTGTTCGGTTCTCGGTTCTCTTCTTGTTCGTGCTTCGGGGTTCGGCATTCGCCGAGGTCACGAAAGTCACGATCACTTCGCGGACCACAGTCCTGAACGGGCAAGCGTTCGGGAACACCGGCGCCTACGAGAAGCTCGTGGGCACGATCGAGTTCGCGCTCGATCCGGGCGACCGCCACAACCAGGCGATCGTCGATCTCGAACACGCGGCAAAGGGTCCGGACGGCAAAGTGCATTTCACGTCGGACCTCTTCGTGCTGCAGCCGGTCGATCCGGCAAAGGGCAACGGCGTGCTGCTCTTCGAGATCTCCAATCGCGGCACGAAAGGCATGCTCGGACGATTCAACCGGGCACAGAGCAACAACGACCCGTCCACGGCCGCGCACATGGGAGACGGATTCCTGATGCGCGAAGGCTACACGCTCGTGTGGGTCGGGTGGCAGTTCGACGTGGCCCCACCGAACCTGCGCGTCGAGGCACCAGCCGTCAAGGTGCCCGGTCGGGTCCGGGTGTCTTTTATTCAGAACGAGGCGCGTACCGACGCGACGCTCAATGATGTGCCCGGGACGTACGTACCGGTTGACCCGAACGATCCCGCGTCCACGCTCACCGTGCGCAACCTGTTCCGGGAGTCGCCGACGCCTCTGCCGCGAAGCAGCTGGCGGTTTGGAGCGCCTTCGGACAACGGGCGCCCGAGGGTCATCCTCGACAGCGGCTTTCAGCCTGGGCGTGTGTATGAACTGGACTTCGCCGCGACCGGCAGCCGCGTGGCCGGCGTCGGGTTCGCCGCCATTCGCGACGCCGCCTCGGCGTTCCGCTATCGAACCGACCTCCCGATCCGCGGCCGGAGCGCCTACGTCTTCGGGATCTCGCAGAGCGGGCGGTTCCTGCGGCAGTTCCTGCACGACGGGTTCAATGCGGACGAGGGCAACCGCAAGGCGTTCGATCTCGTCTGGCCGCACATCGCCGGCGCCGGCCAGGGAGCGTTCAACGAGCGTTTCGCCCTTCCGGGCTATTCGTCGTTCCCGGCGACGCGCTTTCCGTACACCGATCTCGAGCAGGTGGATCTCAGCGGACGCAAGGACGGACTTCTCTCGCGCTATCCAACGGCGCTGCAGCCAAAGATCATCTACACGAACACGCCTGTGGAGTACTGGGGTCAAGGCCGCGCGGCCGCGTTGACGCACACGTCTATCGACGGCACGCGCGACCTCGCACTGCCGGACAACATCCGCATCTACCTGCTTGCCGGCACACAGCACGGCGAGGCGGCGTTTCCGCCAGCGCCAGGCCAGGGACAGGCGCTCCCGAATCCGATGCCGCAGGGAGATGTCATGCGCGCGCTTCTCCGTGCGGGACATCGCTGGGCAAGCGGTGGAGCGTCCGCGCCCGTCAGCGTCTATCCAACGATCCGCGCCGGATCGCTGACACCGCCGGACAAGCTGGGTTTCCCGGCGCTGCCGGGCGGCGCTGATCCGCGCCGCATCGAAGGACCTCTGCCAGCACTCCCCTTCCTTGTGCCGGGCGTTGACACGGACGGCAATGAGGTCGACGGAATACGGGTGCCTGAACTCTGGGTACCGCTCGCCACCACCACCGGCTGGAACTTCCGCAGCGAGCGTGTGGGCAACCCGACGACGATCGTCGCGCTCACCGGGTCGTACATCCCGTTCGCGCGAACGGCCACCGAGCGCGAGGCGACGAAGGATCCCCGCCCGTCGATCGCGGAACGCTATTCAGGCAAAGACGACTACCTGGCCCGCATTCGCCGCGCGGCGCTGGCGCTCGTGAAGAGCGAGTTCATGCTCGAGGAAGACGTCGACTACGCCGTCCAGCGCGCGGCGCGGCACTGGGACTGGGCAATCACGAGATAGAACCGTTCACACTTCCGGGTTCTCGGTTCTCGGTTCGTGTTCTTGTTCGGTTCGGGGTTCGGGGTTCGGACCGCGGCTCAGTCCGGTTTTAGCTGACCCCGCTCCAGCCGCACGATCCGATCGCACGCAGCCGCCAGGCGCGGATTGTGCGTCGCGATGATCGAGGTCAGGCCATGCTCGGCGTGCATCTCTCGCAGCAGCCCGTGCAGCGCATCACCGGTCGTCTCGTCCAGATCCCCTGTTGGTTCGTCCGCCAGCAGCAGCGCCGGGCGCATCACCAGCGCGCGCGCGACCGCCACGCGCTGCTGCTCGCCGCCGGAGAGCATCCCCGGACGATGATCGATGCGCTCGCCGAGACCGACGCGCGTCAGGAGGCCGATCGCCCGCTGCCGTGCGTCGTCGAGCGGCATCCGCGCGATGCGCATCGGCATCTCGACATTCTCCGCCGCGTCGAACTCCGGCAGCAGATGGTGAAACTGAAAGACGAAGCCGACATGCTGGTTGCGGAAGGCGACGAGCGAAGTGTCGGTCAGCGACAGCAGCGCGGTGTCCCCCACCTGGACTGACCCGGAATCCGCACGATCGAGCCCGCCCAGCAGGTGCAGCAGCGTGCTCTTGCCGACGCCGGAGGCGCCGACGAGCGCCACCATCTCGCCGCGCGACACATCGAGATCGACGTCACGGAGCACGTGAAGCCGCTGGCTTCCGGTCTGGTAGGTCTTGTTGAGGCCACGGACGGAGACGAAACTCACGACGTCACTCAAACCGCAACGCCTGCACGGGATCGAGCCGCGCGGCCTGGCGCGACGGATAGATCGTCGCGAGAAAGCTGATGACGATCGCCGACACCACCACCGTCACAAAGTCCCCGGGCTTGACGATGAACGGCACGTAGGCGACCTGATAGACATCCTGCGGAATGTGCACCAGCCTGTACTCCGTCAGGACCCAGCACAGAATCACGGCGACGATGGCGCCGACCGTGGTGCCCACCAGGCCGATGATCGTCCCCTGCAGCATGAAGATGACCGAGATGCGCTGCGGCGAGGTGCCCATCGTCTTGAGGATGCCGATGTCGCGGCTCTTCTCCATCACGAGCAGGATCAGTGACGCGACGATCTGCAGCGCCGCGACCATCATGATCAGGCCGATGGCGATCGACATTCCCAGCTTCTCCAGTCCGAGAGCCGAGAAGAGCGACGCGTTGAGGTCGCTCCAGTCCTGCGCGACATATTCGGGCCCGAGCATTTCGATCTGATCGGCAATCGCGGGCGATGCCTCGATGTCGCCCACCCGCAGCTGAATCATGTCGACCTGATCGACGCCCGTCAGCCGCTGTGCAAACGGCAGCGAGACGAACCCCCACTCCGCATCGAACTCCTGCAAGCCGAGCGCGAAAATGCCGGCGACGCGCGCCGGACGGTTCCGCGGGAGCATCCCTGCGGGAGAGAGCGTTCCCTGGTCGGTGAGCAGGTTGACCGTGTCGCCGACCTTGACGACGAGGTACCGGGCAAGCTGGTCGCCTATCAGAATCGCCGGCAGCTCGCCCTCAGGTGTCTCGACCGCCTCGACGGTCCCCTCCTTCATCGCCCGGGCCAGGTCGGTCACCTGCGGCTCGAGCGTCGGATCGATCCCCTTCACGCTGATGAAGCCGTTCTTGCCACTCTGGCTGCTGATGATCGCCTTGCCGACGATGGCTGGAGCGGCGCCAAGCACGCCAGGCACCTTGAGCAGTTTCTGCACCTCGGCGCGATAGTCCTCGATGCCGGGGCTCCTCTTCTGGACGTAGATGTGGGCGGTCGATCCGAGGATGCGGTCGCGCAGCTCGCCCTGCACTCCGGTCATCAGCGCCAGCGCCACGATCAGCGCGATGACGCCCACGCCAACCCCAATCGTCGAGATCAGCGAGATGACGGAAATGAACGTCTGCTTGCGGCGCGCGAGGAGATACCGGAGAGCGATGAACAGCTCGAAGCGCACGCGTCTACCTGTGGCGCATCAACGGGAACAGGATGACGTCGCGGATCGACGGGCTGTTCGTGAGCAGCATGACGAGCCGATCGATCCCGACGCCTTCACCCGCGGCCGGAGGCATGCCGTACTCGAGGGCGCGCACATAGTCCTCATCCATGGCGTGCGCCTCCTCGTCTCCGCCCGCACGGCTGCGGAGCTGTTCCTCGAAGCGCCGCCGCTGCTCGGCCGGGTCGTTCAATTCGCTGAAAGCGTTCGCCACCTCGAAACCTCCGATGTACAGCTCAAATCGTTCGACGGTTTCGGGGTCGTCGGGGTTCTGCTTGGCGAGCGGCGAGACCTCGGTCGGAAAGTCGTAGACGAAGGTCGGCTCGATGAGGTCGTCTTCGCAGAGGTGCTCAAAGATCGAGGCCGTTATCTTGCCGGGGCCGGCGGCAGGATCCACTTCCACGCCAACGCGACGGGCCAGCTCGGCCGCTGAGTCCCGCGAACGAAGGGCCGACGCGGGCACGTCGGAACCGAGCTGCCGCGCGGCAGCTCGGTTCCGACGTGCC
>Ga0247825_10000446_pt1 | contig 26201 bp, 24 predicted proteins | sample 13C_Vanillin_Day_FD_194413 | JGI IMG/M metagenome (GOLD analysis project Ga0247825, IMG submission 194413) | Soil microbial communities from agricultural site in Penn Yan, New York, United States - 13C_Vanillin_Day48 | ecosystem: Environmental > Terrestrial > Soil > Agricultural land | place... | reverse complement strand
TCTTTCGGTATTCCGACTTTCCGCGGTCGTAGGGGTCGATAGCGCCGCTGCACGAGCTCCTCGCGAAGCACGTCAAGAAACGCGGCCACACTTTCTGCTTCGATGGCCTCGAAGGTCACCCCATCAACGCCTGGGGCGCCGTCGTTCTGTTTGGCCAGCTCGTAGGCAGCGCGGAGCGTTGCCCGTTTGCAGACGTGGCCATACAAGCCCCAAAATCGCCACGATGGTTCGGTCTTCGCCTTGACGTAAAGTCTTCGTCGCAGGTCCTGCAGCGTGATGGGTGTCTTTGTCATCTCACCCCGGCCTCCCCTTGTTGAAGACATCCGATGCAGCAAGGCTCCTTCGCTCCACGGGCGTTACCCCGCTTCCCCGCTACTACGAGCCTGGCCGCCGCCGTCTCGTCTTCAGCCGATTTCCCGGAGGCGCCGGTTATACGACTGACCTGCTCCACCGATTTCCCGGTGGGACGAGGACGGTTTCTCCAGTTGCTCGACATGCCCTTGTCACCGTGCTGCCCCTAACCACCCCGCCGAAGTGACGTGGCGCGTCAGTCAGTTTGCGCCACGCCATGCAGCCTTCGCCCGACATTAGAGGGCTCGGCCTTCGGAGCTTTTATCTGTCGAGGCCACCACTGGGTTCACTTGCGTTGCGGCCCGGTGACTCGCGCACCATCCCGAGGATGGCGTTGTCGGTTGGCTTCATCCGCTTCGTTTCCTCCGCGAATGCAACCCAAGCTACGGGGTTCCGACTGTTGCCCCGGCGGGACTACCTCCCGCTGAACATGTCAGCCTTTGCTGGACGCACTAATGTCCGATAACTCCGCCGAAGCCGGTCGACCCTACGCGGCACGATAGTAGTAGTTCAGCACGCCACCAATCCGTTGGCGGCGGCGAACACGTCCTTGAGATTGGCTCCTCGGGCTGGACTCGCATTGATGCAGCGAGCGCGCAGCGCGAAGCTGCAATAGATCTGGAGACAGGCCGGGGAGGCCAACTCGCTCGCGAGCTGGCCCTCGGGCTGGACTCGAACCAGCAACCCTCCGGTTAACAGTTGTGACTCGCGAGCTCCATCACAATCGACTGAAGGATGATGATCCGACCGCTCAGTGATTTATCGCGAGCGAGCGCTTTCGTACCGACTTCAGTAACACGTCGTATAACCACATGTTCCGACCTAGTTGCGTCACAAAGCGCGTCACAGCTCGGCGATAATCTGCGGGTACGACTGCTGTGCCCCACGCGCACACCTACTCTAGAAGTAGTTCGTTGAGGGTTGAGACTTCGCACTCCTTCGCCTTCCCGGCTGCTCGAGGAATGGTTCCCAGATTGCTCGAAATTGCGGCCTGTGTACGCCAACGACGACGCGAATTATTCGGACACTACGCCTGTCGCGGCATAGATCGTCTGAGCGTGGAAGAGAATCTCCTTCACTTCGGTCCGTGCCTGTGCCGGGACCATTGGTCACTGCGTCGGCGCCCGAATTCGGGACGAGAGTGTTCAGGTCACTCGCTTCGCGGAGTGAGATTCATCGACTTCAACACACCCGGCCACTCGGCTGACTGGCGAAGCACCGGCTCGAAGGGGCGAATCAGGACCGTGATGAAGACCGGGAAGCGCTGTTCGGCCGCCTTCCTCGCCCATACGACGGCGCTGTCGATGTCGCCTCGGGCCAGACACTCGACGAGGAATCCGACTGGTCCTCCGTACGAATCGCTGCGCAGCGTGGCGAGCAGCGGCTCGGCCTTCTCCGCCTGCCCTGTGTTCGCGAGCGCGCCCGCCATCAGACCAATGCTGTACGGAGACCAGGGCGCCGCACCCATGGCCTTCTCTGCGCAGTGCATCGCCTCGGACTGTTGGCCACGGTTTGCACAGAGCACGCCCAGCTGCGCCCATCCGAACCAGAAGTTCGGGTCGAGCTCCACGGCCTTCCGAAGATCGTCGCGGGCTGCGTCCTCGAAGCCCGAACCTTGCACGACATTGGCTCGCATGCAATGCCACATCTGGCACAGCGGATCCTCTTCGATCACACGCGCCACCTGTAGCCGGGCCTCACTGGCGCGGCCCGTGGCGAAGAGCCAGAAGGTGGCGTACCACTGACGCAGGTGAGGCGACAGCGGCTCGCGTTTCACGGCGAGGCGGAACCGGCGCTCGGCTTCGCCCCAGTCGTAGTCGTAGTGACCCGCGACGATGCCCAGCATGGCGTGCGCTTCGGGCAACTCCGGATCGATGTCGAGCGCCCGCGTCGCCAGCTCGCGCGCCCGCGGCATCGCCTCCCCTGCTGGGATGCCGCCGACGGCTGCGAGCGCAAGATGGTAATCTGCGAGGCCGACGTACGGCAGCGCAAACTCCGGATCGAGCGCGAGCGCCTGCTCCAGACACTCGCGGCTGCGCTGCGAGGCCTCACGCGTGAATTGCCACTGATACGAGCGGTATCTGAGATACGCCTCGTAGGCCGGCAGGCTCGGCATCCGGCGCTCGGCCGCGGGCACGAGCTTCAGTTTGAGCGCGTTCGCAATGGCCGCGGCGATCTCGTCCTGGACGGCAAAGATGTCCGACATCTCGCGGTCGTAGCGTTGCGACCAGAGGTGCGTGCCGTCGGCGGCGTGAATGAGCTGCGCCGTCACGCGGATGCGGGTGCCAGCGCGCCGCACGCTCCCCTCCAGGATGTTGGTCACACCAAGCGTCTCGGCTATTCGGCGGATGTCCTCGTTCTTCCCTTTGAACGCGAATGCCGACGTGCGCGCGATCACCTTGAGGCTGGGCACCTGTGCCAGCGCGTTGATCACTTCTTCCGCCAGGCCATCACTGAAGTACTCGTCGTCGGCGTCGCGGCTCATGTTGGCGAAGGGGAGAACCGCGATGGACGGAGACGCGCGCACCGGATCCGGCTTCGTCATCCGCAGGTGCTGCAGCGCCCCTTTCAGATCGGCCATCGACTGGAAGCGATGCGACGGCTCCTTCGCCAGACATCGTTTGATGATCTGTGCAGCGGGAGAGTCCAGCGGGGGCGGTTCGTCGCGCACGACGGCGCTCAGGGTGTCGAGAACGGAGTCGCGTGCGAAGATGCGCCTGCCCGACAACAGTTCGTACAGCACGGCGCCAAAACTGAAGACATCCGATCGCGCGTCGGCCGGCCTCCCCTGCGCCTGCTCCGGCGACATGTAGGCCGCAGTCCCGAGCACGGTTCCCGCGATCGTGCGCGTGGCGTCGTCTGCCGCGTCAGTCGTCATCTTGGCCAACCCGAAGTCGAGCAGCTTCGTGCCGCTGCTCGTCATCATGATGTTGGCTGGCTTCAGATCGCGATGCAGAATGCCCTTCGCGTGTGCCACCTCCAGCGCGTCGACGACCTCCGACGCGACGCGCAGTGCTTCGTCGAGGGGCACTGGACCGTGCAGGGGCGTTCCCTCCAGGTACTCCATCACCAGGTAGTCGGGGCCGACGTCGTGCAGGACGCAGATATGAGGATGACTCAACGCCGCGATGGCTCGCGCCTCGTACTGGATGCGCTGGCTTTGCCCAGTCGTGAGTGTCTTGATCGCAACGGTCCGGCCCAGGCGAGTATCGATGGCCTTGTACACCTCGCCCATGCCACCCGCGCCCAATGCGGAGAGAATTTCGTACGGGCCGAGACGGGTGCCGGGGGTCAGCGCCACTGTGGGAAGGCGTTTATTATAGCGATCCGTGACAGCCGGCCCTACTGGCCTGACTTCTTCGCGCGCTCGAATCGCGACGTCTCGATGTAGTTGCGGATCGCCGTGTTGCTTTCGTGGCAGGCGTACTCGTACATCTTGTAATCGTTATCGTGTACTGTCCCAGAACTCGAACGAAACGAGACGGCTACGCGGCTGACTGGTAGTAGTGCGTGAGAATACCGCCCATTCGCTGGCGCCGGCGAACGGGCCCACGCGTCCGTTGAGCGGGCGGGCGGTCGATCAGCTCGTTCCCAAGCCCGTAATGTCCGACAACTCCGACGAAGTCCTTTGGACTACGCGGCACCGTAGTAGTTGTTCCTTGGTATTCGGCAAAGAATTGTTCAGAGATTGTTCAGTCCTCCTTGACCGAAATTAGTAATCGCCTGTTGGCTACCGGACAGATGGAACTTGCGTCTGGCATTCGTGCCGAGCGCCCTATAATTGCGCCATGGGCTTTGACGATTACAAGGTCGTCCTTTACCGCCAAGACGACGGCTCGTGGGTAGCCGAAATCCCGGCTCTCGGAGGTTGCTACGCGCTGATGGACACGCGCGAGGCGGCCCTGGCTGAACTCCAGCACGTATTTGATCCTTAATCCTGTGATTCCGTTACCGATGCTCGTAGTGTCTGAAAACTTGGGCGACCGGGTTTGGGTTGTCAGCGCAGCCGATCGAATTCCTATCTACGCCAAGGTGCAGCCTGACTTTTCGGACACTACGGGTCCAGACGCGCGCGGGTTGGGGCAACGGCCCGCTCATTGGCAGCTTCAGCACACCGTTCGCGAGGGTGGTTCAGACGGCACTTGCGGCACGCAAGACGGGAAGCGCCTTCGCGGCTGCCGACGTGACACCCGATCTCATTGCTCCGGAGCTACACGTGATTGCGCTCGTACAGATCGCGGCCACGGATGACGGGATGGTTGCAACGGTGGTGTCCGTGGTGTTGGGAAGGCGCGGGAGCAAAGGTCTCAAGCGCAGCTGATTGTCCGTCACTCCGGCTTCCTCTCGCCTTGCATTCGAAATCGCTGCTGTTGTTCGCGCCGACGGGTCGGTTTGCTCGTGCTTCCGCATCCATCAACTCCTCGTTTTCCGCTGTTGCTCATCTTCGAGGACGGGACTAACTCAGTCCTCGCGATCGCGACGAGGTCGTGGCTGCTCATGAGCCTCACTCGATAACGTTCGACTCAGTTCGCGCTCGGCCTCGAGCCAGTGTTCGAGTTCGTGGCCAGGTTCGCCCCCGCGTGCCTGAAAGAGCTCGTATGCGCGTCTTGCCACGTTCTCGGACGCGGGCGTTCTGGTTTCACGCCGTTGGAATTCATGTTGATCTGCCATGTTCGTGTCCTCCTTCTCCCGTGCGATCATTGAGGTTTTCTCTCTGATGACCGCCCGCCCGACGAGGCCTACCGCTTACGAGGGCGACCGTCAACCAGTTGCAGAATCTCCTGACACCAGGCACCTGTCCCGCCAGCGCTGATTACTCGCGCGGTTGGAACCTTTCGGCCGAGGCGAACGCCGTCGACGGCATCGCTTTGCACGATCACCGGGATATCGACAGATTGGAGCAGGCAAGTCTCGCTCGGTCGCTTTGCGAGACCGACGGTGAGCACCTGTCCGCTGTGCGCGCGCCGATACAGCGAGGCCAGCAGTCGGAGGCTTTGCGCCTTGTCGGTCACCCCGCTGGCGTGATGAAAGGTCTCGTGGGTGAAACAGCGAAGACCAAGGCGACGAAGCGCGCTGCAGATGCGGCTGTATGCCGTCGGCTCTGAATCGAGCATGCGGAACGGCTCGTCGTACTCGCGCAATTTCGCGAGTCGCGCCTGCGCCAGAGACAGGCCGCAGCTCTGCGCCACCTCCTGAATCGACATGTCGCTGAAGCCGCTTATGTCCAACCCGACCTTCGCGGCCGCATGGCGCAGAGCCTCTGCAACCTTGTGATACGTCTGGCCGAAGTCGACGATGTGATAGGTGTGAGCCTCACGCCCCGCGACGGGTGGATCGCGAAAGTACCCGTGCGGGACGAAGAGCCCAGCACCATTCTCGCTAATGAACGGATGGTGAAGGTCCAGGTCACTTTGGATCAGCTCCATCTCCGATCGCGTTTCGTTGCCCCATAGCACAATCGCGATGCCGTGCTCGTTGAGAGTTCGAACGGTGGCCCGCGTCGCCTCCCATCCGGGAATGCCTTCTTCGCGGAGCGTGTCGGGGTCGCTGAACACTACGATCCGGCCGGTGCTCGACCGAGACTCGATTCGGTCGTGGCGATGTCCCGACCAGAATCGCGACGCGAATTCGTTCGACTGTGGCCACCACGCGGCGATTCGGCTGGGCATGATCGCTGCTCCGTCGTGTCGACTCACTCTCACCCTGGCTGCGACTATGACAGGTGCGCGAAGCCACGGCTATCTGGCCAGCGCGGTATTTCGCACCGAACAATCGGGTACCGTCGGCGCCGGTAATCTGTCCGGGGCGAATATGAACACTGAGCAGGGTCGGCGAGGTGGATGAATTCCTGAATGCGGCGTTCTTTGTCTTTCACACGGCGTGGATTGCGTTCACCAGCCTGGGATGGATCTGGCGGAAGACACGGCCGTGGCAGCTCACGATGGCCGTGCTCACGGCACTGTCCTGGTTCGGTTTGGGCGCCTGGTACGGCTGGGGATATTGCCCCTGCACGGACTGGCACTGGCGAATCCGGTCCCGAATGGGCTTCGATGACCCGCCGTCGTACATCCAGTTGTTGATTCGCCTGCTGACTGGGATCGTGGTCGAGCCCCGTATCGCCGATGCCCTGGCGCTCATCACGCTGACAGTGGCGATACTCCTCAGCGTGATGTTACGTATGCGTGATCGGTTGCGACCGAGCCCGTAGACAGGGCCTGCCGATCGGAGCGTGGCTCACCGAATGACGCCTTTGCGGACGGCGTACAGGACAATCTCGGCGGCGCTGTGCACGTCAAGCTTCTCCATGATTCGTGCGCGGTGCGTTTCGATCGTGCCAGGGCTCAGATGCAAGAGCTGGGCGATATCCTTGTTACTGTTGCCCTCGGCAATGAGTTGGAAGACTTCCCGCTCGCGTTCTGAGAGGGCATCGAACCGATCGGTGACGCCTCGATCGGCGAGGTATCGCACGTAATCATCGAGGACGACCTTCGAGACCGCAGGACTGAAGTACGACTTGCCTGCGGCGAGATCTCGCACGGCCCGTACCAGGTCGGCATCGGCCGAGTCCTTCAGAATGAACCCATGTGCCCCCGCCTGCAGCGACTGCGTGATGTAGAGGTCGTCGGAATACATGCTGACGATGAGCACCCGAACGTCTGGCAGTCGCCGAGCGATTTGCCGCGTCGCCTCGACCCCATTGAGCCGGGGCATCGCGATGTCGAGGATGACGATGTGCGGCTCGCGTTCCAGCGTCAGGCGGACCGCTTCCGCGCCATCACTCGCTTCCGCGACGACCTGCCATCCCGCCTGTTCCTCCAACACGCGGCGGAGACCTTGTCTGAATAACGTGTGATCGTCCGCCAGTACGATATGCAGATGATCCATGGCTAGGCTTTGACTGCCGCCGCTGCAGGAGACGAGTCGAAACCGGCGGGGCTGCTCTGCGTGGCGTCAGCAAGGGACACTGGAAGCTCCACGGTCAGCCGGGTTCCTTTGCCGACACGGCCTTCCAGGTTGACTGTGCCTCCTGCTCGTGTCACTCGCTCGCGCACGCTGATCAACCCGATGCCACGTGGAGTGTGCGGGCCTTCGGATGTTGCCCGCGCCATCCCTGTCCCATCATCCTCCACGGTGGCCAGCAGCGAGTAGGGCAGCCGATGCAGATACACGCGACACGACGTGGCGTGTGCGTGTTTCGCAACGTTGTTCAGCGCTTCCTGAATGACGCGATAGGCGCAGACCTCGACAGGCGGAGGTACGCGTACCTCCATGCGATCGAGCACGAGCTCCGTTCGAACACCCGTTCGCTCGGAGAACCCGCGTATATACGCCTGAAGGGTCGCGGCCAGACCGAAATCGTCCAGCATCGGTGGGTGCAACAGCTGTGACAGGTCGCGGACCGTCTGGATCGCCATGTCGGTCGAGGAGCGCGCCTCGGTCAGCGCTGCCGCAGGGGCGCCCGAGATTTGGCCGCTCCGGTCGACGACCCCGAGGTCCAACTTGATCGTCATCAACGCCTGCCCGATCTCGTCGTGCAGATCCCGCGCGATGCTGCGCCGCTCATGCTCCCGGGCATCCTCGACGTCTGCTGAGAGCCGCTGGAGCTCGCGCTTATGCTCCCGCTCCTGCCTGTGTTGCTGTCGAATCCACGATTCCAAACGCCCGATGTACCTCGTGGCAAGCAGCGCGATGCCCAAGCCGAACACGACCGCCACCCCGCTCGTCCACCAGAGGCGCTCGCGGATGGCGCGGTGCAATTCAGTCACGGCGGTGCGCTGTTCCCGAAGCGCATCCTGATTCAGCACCCGAAGGTCCTCGGAGACCCGAAGGACCAGCTCGCGCTTCGGGATAACGGTGCTGCGCACGAACGCTTGCGCCGCGCTGCCGTTCACGTGGCCCGTCATGAGGGGCGACAGACTCGTCCAATACTCGTCGAGTTCTGTCGCCAGACGCGTCCAATGTTCCTGCTCGACGGGGGAATCGACGTTCGGAACATATTGCCGAAGCCTTCGTTCCACGTCCTCGCGGATCTGCTGCAGTTGTTCGCGAGAAGTAGCGCCTGCTTCAGGCCCGTCAGTCAGGGCAGCGTCTCGAACGAGTATCGAACTCAGCAACACACGTTCCCTGATTCCGAACAACACTTCCTCACCCTCGATGAATGCCGTCGTAATCGCGGCGACCCGGTTGTCCGCTTCGATCACTCGTTGCCCAAGGACGTAAGCGGAAATCAGCCAGAGCCCAAAGATCGCGCCGAACCCAAGCAAGAGGATTCGCCGAATTGGCGATCCCTGATTCCCAGAGAGCAGAAATCTCAGTGGCACGTGCGGTTCTTCGGGGTCGGTCGAACCCATGCTGGCATCGTAGCACTGCATCGAGTTGTGACTTCGGCTACAGCCCTGTTCTCGGCGAAATACAGGATCGACCAGATGGGCGCAGGACTCCAGTGCGCCATCATGTGCGCCGTGCATCCGGATGCAGTGACAGGTCTCGCCGAGGCACCGCCTGCCCATCGTCCCCTCTCAGCCGCGTACGGAACTTTCGAGACGGAAATACCGGATCGAACAGATACCGCGCAAAAAGCGGTTGCTCTACATTCGAACGAATGGGCGTATCGAACGAGCGGAATCAAGCGATTGTTCTCGCACAGCCGTCTCGCGCGATCGCGCTGGGATCTGGGCCGCAACCACAATGCCGCGCCAGACCGCCGCCTAGCCGCCTCGCGCCGAGCGAGCTGGCGTGCGACGTCCGGACGCAGAGTCCGGCGAGTCGTGCGAAACGGCCAGCCGTCCCAGGCTACTCCCCATGTGTCACGGGAGATCGCGCGTGTCGAATTGGCTGACACGCGCTCGAAGAGATGATGCGGCATTGCGATTTATGACAAAGGCTCCAAACGTTCATGGCGTGAGTACGAAGATCGGCCACCCGACCCTCGAGGAGATTCTGGAAGCGCGGCGGCAGGAGACGCTTCGAGATCTGCGGCAACGACTTCGAGACGCGCGGGAGGAATGGACGTGGACCAGCGAAGTGCGCGATGCCGCCGACACTTCTGAACTCGACGGCCGTGAAGATATCGAGCTGGCGCTGATCCGGATGAAAGCCGACCTGCTGCATCGGATCGACGAAGCGCTGCTGCGTATACACCACGGGACGTACGGCCACTGCGTTGAGTGTCGACAGAGGATTTCTGAACGGCGTCTACGCGCGTTGCCGTTTGCCCCGCGATGCAGAAAATGCGAAGAGGCTCGCGAACGCGCGGCACAGTCCACTCGCCCGGCCGCTGCACAGGAGCGCACGCCTGCGACTGTTGTTGAAATGCGTGGTTGGCGACCTCGCCTGGAGGAGTACGAATCGGGATGATTCGTCGATCACGCAGACCGGATCGTTGGGATCGTCGACCAGCCGGACGTCGCGCTTCACCTCGATGACCCGACCACAATATCCGAAGTCGTGTGAAAGATTTCGAACCCGACGCCCGTGCCGAGCAGGGCGATCACGGAATAGCCACGCGGCGTCGACGCAGCGTCCGTCGATGCATTGAGAGTCCCGTTCCGGAAGAGGAGCCGAGCGATGAAGACAGCCGTCACGGCGTTTCTGCTGACGGGCGTCGTGGTGACGTTCGATGGTTCAGCCGCCCAGCGTGGAGGACCAGTCGCGTTTACGAACGTCTCCGTTGTGCCGATGGACTCACACAGGGTGCTCGCCGATCACACGGTGATCGTCACGAACGACCGTATCACCGCGATGGGTCCGTCTGCGGCGACGCTGGTGCCCGATGGGGCCGTTCGCATCGAGGGGCGCGGCAAATACTTGATGCCGGGTCTGGCGGAGATGCACGGTCACATACCGCCGCCGTCGACGACACCAGAGGACTTCACGGCCGACGTGCTCTTCCTATACGTCGCGAACGGCGTCACGACGGTGCGGGGGATGCAGGGCGCGCCAGGTCAACTCGAACTTCGCACGGCGGCCACGCGTGGCGACATGATCGCGCCGAATCTGTACTTGGCTGGCCCGGCGTTCAGCGGAAACAGTGTCCGCACGCCTGAGGAGGCAGCATCGACGGTTCGTCAGCAGAAGGCGGAAGGGTGGGACCTCCTCAAAGTGCTGGGCGGCCTCAGCGTAGAAACGTACGACGCCATGGCGATGACGGCGAGAGGCATTGGGATCCCGTTCGGCGGCCATGTGCCAGCTGCCGTGGGCGTGCCGCACGCCCTCGAAATGGTTCAACACACGGTGGATCACATCGATGGCTATGCGGAACACCTCAATGGCGTCACACAGCCCGTTGACGAAAAGGCCCTTCAGGATCTCGTGACCCGGACCAAAAGGGCAGGCACGTCGAACGTTCCAACGCTCGTCGTGTGGGAGACACTTCGTGGACCCGTCACCCTGCAGTCCCGCACCACGCTTCCGGAGTTGCGGTACATGCCTCGTGGGACGGTCGAACAGTGGACGACCTCTCTCGAGAAGCGTCTGACTGATCCGCAGTTCAATCCGCTGCACGCGAAGCAATACATTGACAACCGCCTGCGCATTGTGTGGACACTTCACACGGCCGGCGTCGGCATCCTGCTTGGCAGTGACGCGCCGCAGCAGTTCAACGTGCCGGGATTCTCCATCCACCGCGAGATGCAGCGGATGATCCGATACGGTGCCTCGACACCGTGAGGCCACGCGCCGCGATCGGCCCGACTTCAGGAAAGAGGAATATGAGTACTCTGCGTCATACCACGGAACAGATCATCGGTGCGATCCGTGGTGAGTTCAATGAAATGCCCGGCATGAAGCTGACGCGCGAACAGATCTGTCGCTTGTGGCACCTCGAGCGCCACGAGGCTGAACGGGTGATCCAATTCCTGACGACGTCGGGATTTCTGCGCAGGGATGAGGCAAACCGATACAGTCGCGCCGATACGGTCGCGCCGTAGATGGCGTGACGTGAGCAAGGTGGATTGAGCGCCCGGGGCGTCATGCTCCATCGCTGACACGTCGGCGCCGCCGCGCGCTGCCCGCCCGGCTTATGGGTTCTCCCTCCCGCGTTCGAGAACCTCGCCGAGCTGTCGGAGCTCTTCACCATACAGGCTTCAATTCCCCTCACGTTGTGCCTTGAGCGCGCAGCGGTAGTGTTCGAGGGCGGTCGCCATCAAGGGGTCGTTATGCGGGGCTGGTTCGTTTTTATAGAGGTAATGCGAGGTTCAACGGGCGTTCGTCGTTGGGTCGCAGCTCGCGCACGGGCGAGCCGACGTACGTTGTATCGGGCTTCAGCTGCGAGAACTTGGGAACCAGGCTCAGTGCCCCTACCTGACAACGGGCGCCCGCCTCAACGCCTATTCCAACAACGCTTCCCAGCCCGATGGTCACGCTGTCACCGAGGTGGACGCCCGCTGTTTTGACGACACCGTGCTCAACGGTATGCCCAGACAGATGCACGCCGTCGCCGATCACGACCCGGTCGCCGAACGTCAGGAGGTTGTGGTCGTTGACGGCGAGGCTGTTGATGTAGACGCCGCGACCGAGCCGCGCCCCGTTGAGACGGATGTAGAAAGTCCACAATGGAGTCGCCCGAAACACTGAGCCCGCAAAGAGTCGCACGATGTGGACCGACACCATGTATCGAACCCAGTTCATGAGCGGCCATTCCAGCGCACTGATCGACATTGTGGCGTTTGCCGGAGTTCTCCATCCGAGCCAGCGCGTGGAAAGGGCCGAAAGCACCGTGAGGCTGAACGCGAACAGTCCGTATGCGGGCACGAACGCCATGCTGAGCACGATGATGCGCACAAGCACGAACGGGTACGATGACAGGGAGAAGACCTCCCAGAAGAGCGCACCAGGTAGCATCGCCAAGCCGAAGACCAGGCACTCGACTGCAAAAATCGACAGGAGCGTCCATGTTACTCGGAGGCGAGCTCTCCAGCGTCGAGATGCGGCCTCTCGGCCTTGTGGCGGATGAGTCACGGCCCCACCGGGACCAGCACAGGGTAACGGCAGTTCACCGATGACGCGGCGGCAGTGTCAGCCATGACGAACGGTCGGATGCCTCGGTGGCGCCGCCGCTTCCTCCTCTACAGGCTTCCATCGCTCTTCAACGTAAGGCACGCGCTCTCATCGGGTTATCCGGCACGGACTGTATTTCAACGCAGAAATTGCCACAGAAGGCGTGTCGACGTGGTCAATCGAGCGCAACTTGCGTCCCTTCCCGCAGGGTCTCAATGATCATCGCGCGTTTCCGCTTGGAGCAGTCGCTCCCGTACGTATTCGCTCTACATGAAAGACGTGACACCTTCCACAACCTCCGCCTGGACTTGTCGCATCCGTGTTGGGAGCAGGACGATGAACAAGCGGTGCACGCTCAACGCCCGCGGAATGCCGGTGTCCGAGCGCCCGAAGAACGCGACGGGATTGCCCAGTGCATCGGTCACGGCATTGGCGATTCGCCGGCCGGCGAGCCGAGCGTCCGTCAGACCGATGCATATGCATCGGCTCGGTACGGCGTCGCCGGCTGAAGAATGCCGGACCTGCCAGATACCGCGCTTCACGGCGTTCCCTCAAGCTTGTTGCTGGTGCCGTGGCGAGTGTTGCGCGGCCAGTCGGCCACAGTCCGACGAGGACCGTGGCCATTCGCGACGGTCACACACAAGGGCGCAGCAGACGCCGCGCCGTCGCCGGCCCTCGGGACGGTGCGAGGTGAGGAGAGCGACGATGAACATCGTGATTGCATATGACGGCTCGAACCACGCCCAGGCCGCTGTCGACGACCTGCGGCGATCGGGCATGCCGCGTGGGGTCAACGCGCTGGTCGTCTCGGTTGGTGAAACATTTCTGCCCACGCCGTCGGCATCGAGCGCGTTTGTCGATGTGGGCAGCATGTCGCACCGAGTGGTGAGCACGCTCGTGCAAGCGAGAGCGGAGACCGCACAGGTGATCGCCGAGGCCAGCGTGCTCGCGCGCGAAGGAACGCAGCGAGTGCACCGCCACTTCCCTCGCTGGGGAGTGTACGCCGATCACGCAGTCGGAACGCCGGCACAGGCCATCATGCAGAAAGCGGACGACTGGCGAGCGGACTTGATAGTCGTCGGATCGCATGGACGCTCTGCGCTCGCACGGCTTGCCCTGGGCAGCGTGTCGCGGCAGGTGGCCACCGAGTCGCGCTGCCCCGTGCGCGTGGCGCGTCACGTGATTGATCGGGGCAACACTCCCGTGCGCATCATCATCGCCGTGGACGGATCGCGCGACGCTGAGGCGGCAGTCCACGCGGTAGCGTTGCGCGCGTGGCACGAGAGGACTGAAGTGCGGCTGATCGCGGTCGAGGACACGGTTGGAACCACCGGATCGATGCATCTCTTGCCAGTGGCCACGGCCTTGATCGGGGAGAGCCAGGAAGAACAGGTCGAGAAAGCGCACGGGATGGTGAAGCAGGCGATGGATCTGTTGCACCACGCCGGGCTGCAGGTCTCGACGGAAATCAGAGAGGGAAGCCCGCCCGAGATCGTGAGCGAGAGCGCTCGTGCGTGGGAGGCCGATTGCATCTTCGTCGGGGCGCGTGGGTTCAACAGCACACCCAAGCGAGTTCGTACAGGAACAGTAGCGACGACGCTGGTGACGTACGCGCCCTGTTCGGTCGAGATCGTTCGCTCGAGTGGTGCATGCGCGTGTTGACGCCGCGGTCCCAGCCCCTACTTCCTGTCATCGGAACAGCGGCATGGTTGCTCGAACAGAAAGAGCATCCCTTGGTCCGGCGCCAGCGTGCTGCGGACCATGAGCCCCCGTGCGCGTGCAGTCTCTGTGCTGGGGACTTCAACGCTCACGGTGGCACTGTTCGGGAAGGCCGCCCACGCGCGCGAAGCTGGCGACTGCGCGACCGAGGTCGTCGCGAACACCAATTCCGCGGGCGCGGCAATCACAACCGGCGCCAGATTCAACTGCATTACGCGTGCGACAGGCCTTCAGCGGTTGCCGTGTGTATCGGCCTGCGTCGTCGAAATAGCGCCCCGTCGAGGCTCCAGATCCCGGAACCGCGTGCCGAGATGAACAGGAAGAGAAAACAGAAGAGCACTGCGAGTTCGCCGTCATTCTGAATGGGCCAGCCACCTCGGGGGACGTGCGACAGGAAATAGGCGAACGCCATCTGGCCGCTGCAGACAAATGCCGCGAGTCCAGCCAACAACCCAATCATCACGAGCATCCCGCCTCCGAACTCGATGATGCCGGCAAGCCCCATCTGGGAGGCAATCGGTCGGGCGGTGCCGTCGAAGGCACCGAACAGCTTCTGCGCACCATGAAACGCGAACAGGAACCCGACGACGACGCGCATGGTCGCGTACGCGGGCTCGACGAAACGTGAGAGCGGAGCGTACATCGTGAGGTCCTCCTATCGCAGACACCAGATGCAACGCTATTTGACTCAGGACATGGACGGTATCTCGTCGAGACGGTATTCACCGGCTGAAAACGCTGTAGCGGTCTTGCTCTGTCAGTCCTGATTTCTGATCGACGCGTTCCTTGACCCTCAGGCCCGCTGCGACAATCACCGAGATGTCTTAGCAATCTCGGCGCGGCGACGTGGCCGAGCAACTGAAGGCGATGTTTGCTAGTCGTCGATCAGCCTGTCGGCCGTTCTTCCCCGCAAATCCTTCACTCTTCACGACATCGCCGATTCGACGACTTGGTGCCGTTGGCTCTGAAAGGCCTGTCTCTGGCGCTCACGGTGACAATCAAACCTGCGATCAACGAGATCGGCCGCCCGGTCAGCCGCGGCGTCCGCGCGGGTGGTCACGACCCACGCGCGCCCGCGGGTCGCGCCCTTCAGCCCCATGTCGCGCATCAGGCGCTCGACCGTGCAGCGCGCCACGCGATGCCCCTCGCATCGCAGCTGCTTCCAGACTTTCCGCGGCCCGTAGACGTGCTGGTTGTCATCCCACACGCGCTGAATCGCCGCGCGGAGTTCGTCGTCACGCCGCGACCGGGCCGGCCGACGGGTCGGATCCCCTTGCCGCGCACGCTGCCGAAAGTAAGGGTCTCGGCCGTGCATCCCAGCTTGCTCGCGATCGATGCGATCGCCGCCCACTGCGAGGCATGCTCGGCCCCGTGCTCCCGGACCATCCGCACGGCTCGCTCTCGTACCTCAGGGGAATACCGACTTGGTCGTGCCATTGAGCCCATCCTCTCAAGGAATAGGCCCTCCGATAAACCCGGTACGATTCACTGCCCTTAAGCGACCTCGTATGTTACGACCGCTGTTCACGACGTTGATACCCGCATCGTCTACTGTTGCCTACCTGGGCACAACGCATGTGCCGGCGATGCAGTCGTGAGGTCCGCGGCCGGGAACCGCGATGGTCCACACGGCGCCAGCCGCCATCGATATGAGCGAGAGACCGCCGACTGCGTACGAGGCGGCAGGCGACATCGCGCGCAGGTCGCCAAACATGGGGTTGCCGACGTAGGCCGTCCATGCGATGACCGGCGACCACGCGATCAGAAGCCGGACTGCCGAACGGACGCGGCCAATTTCGCGGCCGTCGCGCCGGACCACCGCATGTCGGAGAGCCCGAGTGACCAGCCCGCCTGGCACGGCCAGCACCGATATCAGGCCGCACACGATCGAGAACAACAACCCGATGGATGCAAACCCGCTGGCGACAAAGCCCCGGAGCGCCTCGCCACCGCCGGGAAAGTTCGCACGCCAGTCTGCCACCTCTTGAATCTGCGGCGCGACGATAGCGGAAGCACGAGCGAGCTCGTCGGGAGAGACCGCCGGGTACCGCGCGGCGATCTCCGCGGCCCTTCGTCTCATGCCGTCAACGAACTCCATCTGAGGCCCCTGCGTGTTCCAGAAATCGTCGCTCGTAAGCTGCGAGCCAAAATGCGCAGCGACATACTGCTCCGCCGCAGTCCGCTGTTCTTGAGTCTTGAACTTGCCATCGGCACCTGAGTCAGTGATCCACGACATCCACATCAGGATTTCGCTGCTCTTGCCCTCGGCGGACCATACGTAACTGGGAAGCATCACGGTGACGGCCAGGATCGGCACGGCCACCGGCATCGTCGCCATCACGATGGGCAGGGCACGACGGATGCGTGAGGGCCGATTGGGAATAGATGAGAGACGTCGAAGCTCCGCGTTGACGTCAGCGAGCGCTGGCGGCGCTTCGCTCGCGAGTCGATTCAGGAGTCTTGTGGCCGACAGCGGCGCGGCTGGCTCGGTGGTGGGAGCAAATGCGCGAGTGGAGACAGCCGCAAGCAGCGCGACAGGAGTGAGAGTCTGATTGGCGTCCGGCGCGACCGATGCGGGCCACGGGAAATCGAGGAGCACAAGCTGTCCGTCCGCTCGCCTCCACACCTGGGCGAGACTGAGCGGTGTGTGCCTGTCGTCGTGGGCTGAGGCATCGAGCTCGGTCGCCAGACTCGCGAGCGCACGACGTGCCCGACGCCAATCGGACGTCGGCGGAGCGGCCAGGAATGGCTCGCCCCGCGGCGCCTCGAACGCGTCCCAATTTTCCGTCGCCGCTCGGCGGCCCGCGAGCCAGTGCAGCCGCCCGGGGCGTGACGCATCTCGCCGCGTCGCGGTGACCGGGGGTGTCCCTGGCGGAACTTCGTGAATCCACACATGACGGCGAAGGATCGGATCGACGCCGACGAACAATCGCCCGCCGCCGGTCTCGCCGACCATCGTGTGCACGGCGTACGGTCCGACGCGTCGCAAAGACGAAAGGGCGGGAACACGATCGGCAGGTGACCTCTTTGCAGCGGCGGATGCAACGGGCCTGGGAACGTTCCGCTCCACGACACGCGTACGGCTCAGCCACTCGTGGACGCCGATCCATCCGTTGCCACGGCGGGCGATCGAGAACAGCAGAATGGTCAACAGCAGCGACGGCAAGACGTCTGGCGGCGCATTCCAGCTCCATCCGCTCTGCGGAGTGTTCGCCGTGTACACGACGCCCGGGACCGTCGATCCCCTCATGGCGCCCATCAAGAAGAGAGTGGGAACAACGGTGGGCACGTGGAACACCGCGGTACGCAGGCCAACGCGCAGCCACCACCGATCATCGATTTGCGACTTCACGCGCAAGCCCATGAGCCGCTTGCCCAGTGTCGCGCCCCAGCCGCCTTCCAGCACGAGATAGTAGATCACCGATGCGAGCCACGACCACGCCGACAGTCGGAGCATCGTGGTCGCGGATCCGTCCGCCCAGGCCGAGGACACGAGCAGCCAGGTCAGAATCGAGACGATCACCGAGTCAGCGATCCAGGCGATTAAGCGCGGCCCAAGCGGGGAAGGGACTTCACCTGCGGACACGTACGGCCGCAGAAGATCCGCCAGCTCGGCGTACGACTGTGGCCGTCCGGCTGGAGCCTTCGCGAGACAGCGCAGCACGACGGCCGCGAGTCCGCGTGGAATGTCGCGCCGAAGCACGCGCGGTGACGCAGGATTCTCGGAGACCACCTTCGACACGAGCTCACGCAGGTCCGGCGCGTCGAGCGGCGGTCGTTCCGTCAGAAGGTAGTAGAGCGTCGCGCCGACGGCATAGATGTCGGAGCGAACGTCGAGTGGCTCGCCTCGCAGCTGCTCTGGTGCGGCGAATTGCGGCGTGCCCTCGAAACCGGCTGTCGCGAGCTCGTGTCGCACGTCGCGTGTCAGCGTGGAGATGGACAGGCCGAAGTCGCCAACTTTGACGGTGCCGTCCGCGTCCACGAAGCAATTCGACGGCTTGATGTCGCGGTGGAGAATGCCCGCCGCCTGCGCCGCGTCGAGGCCGCCAATGATGTCGAGCACGGCGGATACGGCGGCGGAGGGTGGCATCAGCCCCTCGACCGAGACGCGATCTTTGAGCGTGCCGCCGGAGAGCAGCTCCATCGTGATCGCGGGCGCACCGCCGACTTCCTCGCTGCCGAAGATGTAGACCGTGTGCGGATGGCTGATCGACGCCGCCAACTGTCCTTCACGGAGGAACCGCGCACGGTCCTCGGCCCCCCGTAGGGTCTGGCGCAGAACCTTCAGCGCCAGACGTCGTCCGGTCTCGAGTTGCTCGGCCTCGTAGACCTCGCCCATCCCGCCGCGGCCGAGCAACCGGACGACCCGGTAAGGCCCCCAGACTTGCCCGTCCACGAGGCGCGGTGCGCTAGGCGGCGATGGAGCGCTGGACCCGGTGAGCGTTTCCATCCCGGCGGTCAGCAGGCACGACGCACACAGCCCTTCGGGCGCATCTGGCGGCAGTTGCCGCCCGCACCGCGGACACCGACGCGACAGGTGGGTCACCGTTTCGGACATCACATCCCCCGGTTCGTCTCAAGCCAGATTTAGCCGTTCATCTGGATCAGACAGAACCGTCGCCCGGGGTTACGCGCTCAACGCTTGAATGAGATGACGGATCTCGTCGTCGACGTCTCGTCCATCGGCGACCGTTTCCGCAACTCGTTGGCGTAGCAGGGATTGGAAGCGGCTTCTAAGCCGGTGCACCGCGGTTTTGACAGCGCCTTCAGAGGTCCCGAGGCGGGCCGCCACGGCGGCGTATCCGCCAGCCGGCGCCTGTCCCAGCAGGCACGCCTTGAGCTCGTCGAACTCGGAGGCGCGTCCCTGAGCCGTCCATTGCGCGCGAAGGTCAGCGAGCAGGCCGTCGACGACCGTCAATGCCCAGCGCCGCTCGAAGAGCGTTTCGGGAGTGGCGTGATTCACAGGCTCGACCAAGTACAGGCCCTCAGCGTTCTCGAGCGGGACCTTCTGCCAGCCACCGCCGCGCTTCTGCGTCCGTTCACGTGCCGACCAGTTCGAGAGGTAGTGCTTCAGGGACGCCAGAAGGAACGCCCGGAATCGGCCCCGATCCTGACGTAGCCCCTCGAAGTCCTGCCGCTCGATGAGCGATGTCAGGAACCCTTGCGTCAGGTCACGCGCATCTTCCGTGTCGAGACCTCGGCGGCGGACGTAGGCGTAGAGCGGGTACCAGTAGGTCTGGCAGAGCGAAGAAAGGGCTTCACGCGCCGCCTGCGAGTCGTTTCCGGCGGCCGCCAGGACGAGACTCCACTGCGTCGTTTCGAAGGGCACGGCAACGCATCGTATGCCAGTTGGTCGCCGCTTGCCGACTGGAACAGAGGTCGGCAACGATGCAGGGACGAGGTTCTTGGACCGTTTCGTGCCTCTAGAGATAACAACAAACGATATGACTCTATCGGGAGTGACCCGGCGCGCGAGCGCACGGATCGAGCTCGAGGTTCGAGCGCCGGGTCACTCCCGATAGAGCCGTTTGGACCAAGCCGGTGGCGTCTGCGGCGGACGCGGCCCCTCAGCTATGTCCTTTCAATCGTACGGACCCCGGGCGATCGAGCGGACCACGCTGTGCCGATGTCTGAGGGCCGGCGATGGTGGCGCGGACGGCGCGGGGGGACGGCGAGGTCGTGGACGTTGGCGTGGACTGCCGGGCAGACCTCCGGCGTACGCGCGTACGCGCGCGACACCAGAGCGCTGGCGGGCCGATGCCTGCGGCTACGACGTGTCATGAAGGATGTCGGCGAGTAGCGTCGCGAGACGGAGTTGCCGTGCCGTGAGGCGCTCGATGACGCGCATGGCGCCGCCACACCGAGGGCATGGCCATGTCGCCCGCGGCCGCGCGGGAGGCGTTGGTTCGAGTGGCGGGGCGGGCGCGACCGCCAAGGCCTGTCGGCATTGCGCCAGTTGTGGCGTGCGGCACCGCGACGCGAGGAAGCCGAAGTCCCGGATGCGGACGAAGCGTTTCGGCAGCACGTGCAACAGGAAGCGTCGCAGGAATTCCTCAGCGGCGAGCGTGAGCGTGCGCACCTGACTGCCGTGCCGGTAGTCCTTCCACCGAAACGAGACGGCGTCGTTCGTCACGTCGACGAGCCGGTGGTTCGAGATCGCGACGCGGTGGGTGTATCGCGTGAGGTACTGGAGTACGTGGTCGGGGCTGCCGAAGGGTGGCTTGACGTATACGACCCACGTCTGGCGATACCGCGATCGGAGGAAAGCGCGAAAGGCCGGCTCCGGCTTCAGCGGCGCCAACGAGGCGGGGAAATCGAGACGCCCCTCTCGAAAGGCCGTCGCCAGGCCGGCCAGGAGCTTGCCGCGAAAGAGCTTCCGAAGCACGGGGATCGGCAGGACGAAGCGCGGCCGGGCGTGGATCCAGCGGGTGCCGTCCGGCGCCAAGCCGCCCATCGGCACGACGCAGTGGACGTGCGGATGGTGCTGCAGCCGCTGGCCCCACGTGTGAAGCACCATCAGCCCGCCAACGGCGCCACCCAAGCGCTTCGGATTCCTCGCGACCTGGAGCAGGGTCTCGGCGGCCGCCTGAAACAGCCGGTCGTACACCACGCGCTTGTTGACGAGCGCGAGGCGGGCGAGCGGCTCCGGCATCGTGAAGACGAGGTGGACGTAGCCAACCGGCAGCAGCTCCTGCTCGCGCGCCACCACCCATGCGTTCCGCGCCGCGGTCAGACACTTCGGGCAATGCCGATCGCGACAGCTGTTGTACGAGAGGGCCGGGTGCGCGCACGGGTCACAGCGATCGCGGTGCCCGCCGAGCGCGGCGGTGCGACACTGCGCGATCGCCCGAAGGACGCGCCGATGTTGCCCGCTCACCCACGCGCGGTGTCTCTCCACGAAGCGATCGCCATGTCGGCGCACAATATCGGCCACCTCGAAGGGTGGCCGCGTCACCGCTTGTGCAACCGGCGCGTGCGGCGGACAGTATCAGCCGCGGAGACCGCCATCGCATCAAGCGGGTTGGCGACCGCTTGCAGGTGCCGCTGTGATAAATGCAGGTAGATGACGGTGTGCTCGAGTTTGACGTGCCCGAGCAGGAGCTGCACCGTGCGCACGTCGGCCCCCGCTTCGACGAGGTGCGAGGCGTACGAATGCCGCAAGAGATGCGGCGACACCGGTTTGTCCAACTGGGCGCGGATGGCGGCGCCGCGACAGGCGGCCCACGCGACCTTCGCGGTGATCGGCTTGTCGGCCCGCCAGTTCTGAATCGTGCCGGGGAACAACCAGGTCTTCGGCCGCATCCAGCGGTAGTACACGCGGAGCGTCTCCAGCAAGGTCGCGCTGAGGGGGACGTAGCGATCGCGACCGCCCTTCCCGTGCTGAATGTGAATCAGCATGCGGCGACTGTCGATGTCCCGGACCTGCAGATGCCGGAGCTCGGCATTCCGCATCCCCGTCGAGTACAGGATCATGAGCATGGTGCGCTCGGTCAGGTTTCGCGCCCCGTCGATCAGTCGGGCCACTTCCTCCGTACTGAGGATCGCCGGGAGCCGCCGCGGGACCTTCGGAAAGGGGAGGTCCTCCAACAGGTACGGGCGTTTCAGCGTCTTCACGAAGAAGAACCGGAGCGCCGAGACATGCAGCTTCACGGTCCGCGGCCCGAGCTTGCGCTCGCGCAGCAGGTACGCCTGATACGTCCGCAGATGGCTTTGATTGAGTCGGTCCGGCGGCGTGCGAAAGTACTTCGCGAATCGCTCGACGGCCTCGAGGTAGTACTGAACCGTGGTCTGGGCGTAGTTGCGCCGCTCGAGTTCCTCCAGCATGGCTTGTCTGAGATGGGTCACAGGCACCTCCTGGTGACCCACACGCTACTCGGCTGATCGAGCGCACCTCACGCGTAGCGTCCGCCGCGCCAGCGGCTTGGTCGTGTGCTGGGCATGTGCAGCAGCTTGAAGGTGAAAGTCCTTCGGCCAACCTGATGGAGGTGAAGGCCTAGTGATGATGCAAGGGCCACTGCCGCGAGGCGGGGTCTGAAAGAAGCATGGAGCAAACGTGCGAGTCGATGGACAAGAACCGGATAGGAGGCGTGCGCGCTGGCGGCGCGGGCGACTTACCGCGAAGGCCGTATCCATCAAGGGTGCGACACGTAGATCCGGCGACTGTGCACGGAAGGCGGCTGCACTTACCCCAGGAGATCTGTGTCGTGTCGCCGGAGGGCGACTGAGATCGTCGGGAGGCGGTCTGACCGCGGCGCAGAAGTCAGCAGAGGGCGTAGTAGGTCCTGACGTCGGCAAGGCTCGTGAGGCACTCCAAGGCCGAAAGGCGGAGCAACAGATAGGCCGAACCGGGAACGGGGACTAAAGGCCCGAACGAGGAGGAGTGGTTAGTAGGCCATGAGTCTCACGGACGACACGCAGCGGCATATCCAGACACGACTGGACTTCTCGGCCGAGCTGACGGGTGAAGCTCGAGAGGCTCGCCGGGGAGAGACTGAATCGCCCGGGGCGATCCATGGACACGAACGCCCAGCTCGAACCGACCGATTGATGGAGGAGGTGTGTGAGCGAGACAACTGAAGGAAGCATTGCGGCGCGTGCAGGCCAACAAGGGCAGTGCGGGTGTCGATCGAATGACCGTCGACGACCTTACGAGCCACTTGGCCGAGCACTGGCCAGCCATCCGAGCACACCTCTTGAACGGAACCTACGAGCCAAAGCCGGTGAGGCGGGTCGAGATCCCCAAGCCGGACGGCGGGATGCGCAAGCTGGGCATCCCGACGGTGCTGGATCGATTCATCCAGCAAGCGGTGATGCAGGTGCTGCAACGGAGGTGGGACTCGACGTTCTCTGAACACAGCTACGGGTTTCGGCCGGGACGGTCGGCGCATCAGGCCGTGGCACAGGCGCAGCGATATATCGCCGACGGCTACGACTGGGTGGTCGATCTCGATCTGGAGAAATTCTTCGATCGAGTCAACCACGACAAACTGATGGGCCGCCTCGCGCAACGGGTCGAGGACCCGCGGCTGCTGAAGCTCATTCGGGCGTTCTTAAACGCCGGTGTGATGGAGAACGGGCTGGTCGGCCCCCGCGTGGACGGGACGCCACAAGGCGGTCCGTTGTCACCCCTGCTCAGCAACGTCGTGCTCGACGATTTCGATCGAGAACTGAAGCGCCGGGGACTGCGCTTCGTCCGGTACGCCGACGACTGCAACATCTACGTCCGCACCGAACGAGCCGGTCACCGCGTGATGGACCGCGTGACGCGATTCCTGACGACGCGCCTCAAGCTCACGGTCAACGCATCGAAGAGTGCGGTGGCGCGCCCGCAGGAGCGGACGTTTCTCGGCTTCACCTTCATCACCGGCCCGACGGTCGCCCGCGCGATCGCGCCGAAGGCCGTCAGGCGGTTCAAGACGAAGGTGCGGGAGATCACGCGACGGGCCAAAGGCGTCAGCGTGGAGACGACGATAGCGGAACTGGCTCCGTACATGCGGGGCTGGGGCAACTATTTCGGCTTCTGCGAAACGCCCGAGGCGCTGGTGTACCTCACGCGCTGGGTCCGCTTGCGACTGCGAGCCGCGTTGTGGCGACAGTGGAGAACACCCCGCCGTCGTCGCGCCGCGCTACTCGCGCTGGGGGTTCGTCCGCGACTGGCCGAGCATACGGCCAGCAGCGGGCTCGGCCCGTGGTACCTCGCACGCGCCAAGGCCCTGTCGGTGGGGTTGTCCAATGCCTACTTCGACTCGCTCGGCCTTCCCCGATTGATCGACGGTGCGTAGCGCAACCAACTCGAACCGCCGTGTACGGACCCGTACGCACGGTGGTGTGGCAGGGGTCGGCGGGTGACCGCCGCCCCTATGCCGATCAAACGCCGCAGGGACTTCCGATTCGCTGCACGAGCCGGCAGTCCGATTCCTTCTTGAGCTCATCACCCTTGCGCGAAGCGGTGAATTCGGCGGGGCCTAGGACACCGGGGGAGAGTGATCCTCAACCGTTACCGTGTATGGTAACATCTTAGATCCGTGGGCAAGTATCGGCGGGGCGGGTACGTCTTCATCACGTGGAAAGGCGATCACCCGCCGCGACACGTCCACGTGTACCGCGACGGCACGCTGATCGTGAAATGGGACTTGGACAACCAGAAGGCGATGAAGGCGCGGCGACGCGACGCATTCTGGACTTGATCAGCGAGCTGGAGGCTGAGGGCCTGCTGTGAAGATCCGCTCTGTCAAACACAACAATCGGAAGAAGGTATTCGAGGTCGGCACGTCGACCAAGAGGCTCGTGTTCCCGTTCTCGAGGGCGGCGCCAACACCGACGACCACTGACCCGGTCACGGAGCTCTCCGTCGACGCAGAGGCTGGCCGGGAAGCGTTCACCTACGTCCTCCACTCTGGCCGCACCGGCACAGTACACGTCGAGCAGGTGCTCGAGTACAACCAGGATCCAACGTACCTCCGCGATCTCCTGTTGTACCGGCTGACGCTCGAAGCCCAGAAGCGAGTCGCAGAGAGCCCGCTGTCGAAGCGCGAGATCGTGCGCCGGCTCGGGACGTCCGCCGCGCAGTTGTATCGACTGCTCGATCAGACGAACTACCGCAAGTCTGTCGATCAACTGCTGGCGCTGCTGCAGGTGCTCAACTGCGATGTTGACCTGGTCGTTCGGACAAAGACCGCCTGACGAGACCTCCAGAGCGATTTCCAAGCGTGTTCCCTCAACCCTCGTGCACCGCGTAGCCGTATCCGCTCCAGAACCGGATGCTCACGGTCACCTCGGTTGATCAGGTCTCGATGTTCTGAAGGAATTCGAGAATCGTCATGCGATGGCGTCAACGATCGCCGAGGCTTCGTCGAAAAATTGTTCAGAAAGGACGATTCGGACGGTCACGTAGACACCGTAACCCTGAAAAGACTGGCTCCTCGGGCTGGACTCGAACCAGCAACCCTCCGGTTAACAGCCGCCCGAGCGCGATTCGCACTGATTGCTATAACGTGGTATTGGCGTAACAGATTCAAGGGATTACAAGGATTCGCATCCGTCCGCGAGTGATACGATTTCGCACTGTTTTTGACCGAGGGTCCCCCCAAAATCCCCCACAGTCGCAGACCGTAATTCAACGTCGTTTGCCAAGCGATGGCAATCCTCCAGAGATGGTCGGGCGTCGATGACCCCCGCTGTCGCCTGTCAGGCTTTTGATTCGATCGACCAGCCAGAGGAGAACGCCGACGACGATCAGAACTTCGACGAGTTGGATCAGCGGCCTTCCTGTCCTTTGACGCGAACCAGACATCCTGCGTAACACAGCGTGCTGCAATCACTCACGCGCGTGTCTGTACGTTTGAGAACATGTCGATGGTCGGCGCACGACTCGTGCGCGCGCGAACCACGTGAACTGGGTGTCTGGAACGGTACATCGCTAGCCATTCCTCGGGCGCTAGGCTTGTCGCACGAGGTGTCGGAATGACTGCACGAATGTCCGCTCATCGGTACGCGAGGCTGATCCCCGCGTTGCTCCTGGCACTAGTCGTCGCCAACCCCTCGGCCCAGACGAAGATCACGCCGGACAAGAACAGCTATTCCGTCGCAGACGATGTCAAGGTCGGGCAGGAAGCCGCGGCCGAGGCCAAGAAGCAGCTTCCGATGCTCAACGACGATCAGGTAGACAAGTTCGTCGAGCGCGTCGGCGCGCGGCTCGCCGCGGCGATCGACGGCGAGCTTCGCCACGCAGGCTTCCGCTACACCTTCGACGTCGTCAACCAGAAAGAAATCAACGCTTTTGCCCTTCCGGGCGGGCCGATGTTCCTCAATCGCGGAATGATCGAGGCGGCCAAGACCGAGGCCGCGATGGCCGGCGTCATGGCGCACGAGATCGCCCACGTCGCGCTTCGCCACGGCACGGCGCAGGCGACGAAGGGCCAGAAGTTCCAGATTGGCGCGGTTGCGGGTCAGATCCTCGGCGCGATCGTCGGCGGCACCGCCGGCTCCGTCATCTCGCAAGGCTCGCAGTTCGGCCTCGGCACTTACTTCTTGAAGTACGGCCGCGAGTACGAGCGGCAGGCCGACCTGATGGGCGCGCAGATCATGGCGCGCGCGGGGTACGACCCAGGCGAGATGGCCAACATGTTCAAGAC
>Ga0247825_10000444_pt1 | contig 26219 bp, 16 predicted proteins | sample 13C_Vanillin_Day_FD_194413 | JGI IMG/M metagenome (GOLD analysis project Ga0247825, IMG submission 194413) | Soil microbial communities from agricultural site in Penn Yan, New York, United States - 13C_Vanillin_Day48 | ecosystem: Environmental > Terrestrial > Soil > Agricultural land | place... | reverse complement strand
GTATGGGGGAACGGTGTTCGAGGCAGAGGCGGAGTCGCTGGCTCAGGATCTCAAGTTCTCAATCTCGGGAGGACAGGCTGACGTCAAGCACCGCTACGACCTGGTGGTACAGATTGGCAGCGAGCGAGGGAACTGTAGCGGTGTATTCATCTCGCCCCGGCTCGTGCTGACAGCAGCGCACTGCGTGTGCGCACCCGCAGACCCCAAGATCTTGACCCGGATCGTTGATTCCTCTGCCTGCGCAAGAAGCGTGGTCGTAGTCACCAACTTCCAGACCATGGGCAGCGTGCGGGATGGAGCCCCGGATGAGCACAATGGAGAGGTCCGAGTGCACCCGCGCTTCCGAGCCGAGATGGAGGATGGGAGGCTGAAGTCAAACATCGCGGATCTGGCGGTGGTGGGGCTGGAGAAGCCAATCAAAGGCCTGAAGATAGACTTCAAGTTGCCGGAGCAGGAGGTCTCCATCGATGAGCAGCTCACCGTCGTGGGCCTCGGCGCAGCCCAGTATGGCGGGAAGGGTGATGGCGTCCGGAGGGTGGGCTACAACTCTGTCACGGATATTGTTCTCTCTTCGGGAGGGACAGGCGCCTTCCTGTTCCGGTCACCGGGAGCGCATACGCAAGCGGGCGACAGCGGAGGGCCTTGCTTCCGTGAGAACTCAGAAGGGCGGTGGCTTGTTGGCATCAACAGTGGCCACGCAAACAGCGGCAGGGTTTCCTGGTTCACGAGCACGTTCCATTACCGTACCTGGATCGCGGAGCAGCTTCGGGCAGGGGGCGTGGATTGAAAGCCCGGGAAGTCCACCTACCGGAGAGGCGAGCATCGCTACCGCACAGCTGGGGCCTCAACGGCTGAGCAGCCTGTACACGGAGCAGGCCCACCTCCTCACGAAGGAGCGTGGGCGCAACCACTGGAAGGTGGCTGCTTTGTTGGGAATGGCTGCCTCCCTGGAACAACCCTCGAAGAGCCCTGGGAATGAGTGGGTTCTCACCAACTCTCGGATGGCCGCTGCGGCAGCGAGCGCAGTTCCTGCTTCAGTAGAACGACTCCTGGTTTCAAGACCCCTGCAAATGAAAGAGCCCCAGGCTCGTGCGAACCTGGGGCCCTTCCGCTCAACCCGAGCGGGCGCTCTGCTTACTGCGCGCTGGGGGGCGAGGAGGGCACCTCGCCGCCAGCGATGAAGCCCATGAAGCCCAGCTTGTTGGGCGAGCACGTGCCCGGCGACGTCACCTTGCTCGGCGTGGAGTTGTCCAGCAGCGCCTTCGCCACGTCGTTGGGCGAGGCGTTCGGGTTGGTGCCCAGGTAGAGCGCCGCGATGCCCGCCGCATGCGGCGCGGCCATGGACGTGCCGCTGATCGTCTTGTTGTCCGCGTCACTCGTGTGCCAGGCCGAGGTGATGTTGTGGCCCGGCGTGAAGATGTCCACGCACCCGCCATAGTTGGAGAACGAGGCGCGCGCGTCCGTGGTCGTCGTCGCGCCCACCGTGATGCCCTCGGCCGTGCGCGCGGGCGAGGTGCTGCACGCGTCCCTGTTGTCGTTACCCGCCGCGAGCGTATACACCACGCCCCCCGCCACCGACTTGCGGACCGCGTCATCCAGTGCCCGGTCCGCACCACCCCCCAGGCTCATGTTCGCCACCGCCGGCAGCTGCTTGTTGGCCGTCACCCAGTCGATGCCCGCCACCACTCCGGCCGTCGAGCCCGAGCCCGAGCAGCTCAGCACGCGCACTGCGTGCAGCAGCACGTTCTTCGCCACGCCCCAGGTGCGCCCGCCCACCGTGCCTGCCACGTGCGTGCCGTGGCCGTTGCAGTCATTGCCCTTCTGCCCATCGTTGATGGCGTCGAACCCCACGTCCGCGCGCCCCTCGAACTCGCTGTGCGAGACGCGGATGCCCGTGTCGATGATGTACGCGTGCACGCCCTTGCCCTGGACGTTGTAGCTGTACGTCTTGTCCAGCGGCAGGTCGCGCTGGTCGATGCGGTCCAGGCCCCAGGTGGCATTGGACTGCGTGTCGAACGCCACGATCTCCTGGTTCTGCTGCACGTAGGCGACCTCGCCATCATTGGACATGGCCTTCGCCTGGTCCTCGGTCATCTTGCTGGCGAAGCCGCGCAGCGCGTGCTCGTAGATGGTGAACGCCGTGCCGCCATACTGCGTGGAGAGCTGCTGCGCGAGCGGCTGCACCGGCCGCGGCGTCGAGCCCGGAGGCGTCTCCTTCAGCACGACGATGAACTCGCCAGCGATCGGCTTGTCCACCGTGACGAACTTCTCCTGCGCGGCCTGCGCCGCCGTCATCGTCACTCCCGTGGGGCACGGGTTCGGATTCGGATTCGGATCAGTGGGGTTCTTCGGGCACGCCATCAACAGGGATACGGCCATGCCGGACATGGCCAGCTTCGCTACGGTGGAGACACTCATGCAGTCACCTCGACTTGTTACGGATCGGGATTCTTCAGCTTAGGAGACGCTCCTGACACTACTCGCCGACGGGTGGCGCGCTAAGAAGAGGGGGGTTCAGCACTGAACGCAAGGAAATGGAAGAGGAGGATGCGCTAAGAGAGGAGTCATGCCCCCCCTCTCCCAGCATGTCGCACGCCGGGGCACCGAGCTCCGCTGCCCGGCCTGCCTCCGTTTCAAGCCTCCGCAGGGCCCGTGTTCCGTGTGCGGCTGTGGCGAGATCCCCCTCGATCGCCACGGCGCCGCGCGCATGCTGCTCCACGCAGGAGTGGATCGCTTCGCGCTCGCGCAGCGGGTGACCACGCTGGATCATCGGCAGGCCGAGGAGCTGGAGCGCCAGTACGCCGCGCAGTGGGAGATGGCCTGGCCCCTGATCGAGGACGTGCAGCGCTGCGAGGCTCACCTGCTCCAGCAAGGCTTCGTCGAGGAGATGCTGGAGCTACTCGCGGGGTGGATCCCGATGGATCCGGCCCTGTTGGCCCGCGAGGTGGGTCCTCCCGAGCGCCCCGAGACGCTGGAGGCGCTGTTCTCGAAGAGCGCCTCCTGGCACGTGCGGCGCCTGGCCGCGCTCGCGCTGATGCATCAGGGGCGGGCCTCTCCGGACATCGTGTCCCGCGTGTACTCCGCCCTGCTCGATGAGGACGGAGAGAGGACCCGGGTGGAGGCGATGATCGCCCTGACGCGCTGGCGCGTGCGGCAGTGGGTCCGGATCGGCGCGGAGGGGTGGAAGCACGTGCGGGAGCTCGCGCGGAAGTCCCTGGGGCATCCGGAACTGGCTCCCCGCATCGCCGTCGCGTGGGTGCATGCCTCTCGCGGCGGGGCTCCCGACGTGGATGTGCTCTTCGCCCTGCGTCAGGGGCTCTCACATCCCGACCTGGATGTGCGCTTCGAGTGCGCGCTGTGCCTCGACAGCGAGAAGGTGATCGCCGAGGCGCTCGACTCACCCGATCCCGAGCTCGTCTCCGCGGCTCGCAAGGCCCTGGCCTCCCGGGGCTCGCTGCCGCTCTTCGCGCGACTGGCCAGCGAAGGAGGAGCAGACTTTGCGAAGGACGTGGTCGGACAGCTTCCACGCGAGGTGCCCCCTGAGGCGCTGGAGGCGCTGCTCTCCGTCTCGGAGCAGGGCCCGGAGCGGCTCACGAAAGCACTCCTCGAGCTGATCGGTGGCCGGCCCTTTGCCGAGTGGCCCGAGGAGGCTCGGGCGCGCTGGCGCACCTGGGCCCGTGTCGTGCTCCGCGAGCTGCCGGGTGAGGCGGCCCTGAGCTTCCTTCGCTGGGCGGCAGAGCCACCGATGTCCTCGGGCTCGGTGCGGGCCTTCGTGGAGGGAACGGCGGAGTCGCTCGCGCGGGAGTCGGCGGAGGTGCGGGCGCGCAGCCTGGGAGACGTGTCCTTCTCGCGCTTCCTCGCGCTGGCGAGCTCCCTGGAGGAGCCACTGCTGAACCAGTGGGCCCGGGATCCGGAGTGCGGCGCTCCGCTCGCACAGACGCTGATAACGCTCACCTCGCGCATCCGGGGCTGGCAGGAGCCAAAGGGTCAGGCGGCGCGCCTGTTGATGGCGGTGTGGGAAGGGCCTGACCGGAAGGCACTGCTGGAACCGCTGAAGCAGGCCGTGCGCGACTGGAGCGGGATCGTCGGCCGGGACGAGCTCATTGACGCGGTGTGGCAGCGCTTCCAGCAACACCCGGAGGAGCGCGCGGACCTGCTCTTCGTCTTCGCCCCCTGGCGGCAGGAGCTGTGGGAGCGGCAGCTCGCGGCGTCGGAGGATGCCGTCGCGCGCTTCAAGGCCTGGTGCTGGGTGGATCCCGAGGGGTTCGCCCGGCAGACCGATCTGTTGATGCGCGATGTCCCCACGGAGGACGTGCCTCGGCGGGTGAGGTGTGTGCTCGCCGCCGTGGACGATGTGGTGATGACTCAACCTCGGACCGCTTCCCTGGCCGTGTTCTACGCGGCGGCGGGGCTGGCCAATGCGTTCCGGGCTGGAGCAGATGAGCTCGCACCGGAGGCCGAGCGCTTCCTGGAGTGGTTTCCCCACTTCGAGGAGCGGGTGCGGAAGGCCCCGCCTGAAGAGGATGATCGCGCTCCCCGGCGGGACTTCCTGGAGGAGCTCCACACCGAGGTCCGCCTGATGCGCGAGCGGCTGGACGCGATGCGCGAGGCCGAGGATCGGGAGTGGCAAGTGGAGATGCAGCGGCAGGTGGCGGAGTCGCGGCGCAGGGACCTGGAGCGCCAGGCGCGCGAGGTGGAGCGTCAGGCGGAGGAGGCTCGGCGCCAGGCGGAGGAGCTTCAGCGCGCGGCGGAGGAGGCTCGGCGCGTCATGGAGGCTCAACGGGCTCCGGAGGTACCGCTGCCGTTTCTGCGCCCTCGCATCGCGAGCAAGCCGATCGACAGCGAGGTCATCTTCCCTGGCAAGGCGCTCCCCACGCTGCTGGACTACGTGCGGCTGGTGAAGGGCTTGAGCCTGGGCGATCCGTTGAAGGCCATCTCGTCGGCGGGGCTCGACATGACCTCCTGGGCCGCCGAGGCCACCGCGTGGGGACAGGCGATGGTGGGGCGGCACGAGCTGGGGCTGCGCTTCGGGGAGCTGATGGCCGCACCGTGGGAGTGAGCGCCACCTACCTCACGGGGCAGGCACCTCGATGTCCCCCACGTCATTCTCCGGGCCCGTCGTCAGCTTCACGATGTGGAGCGTCGCTGTTCGTACTGGGTTATTCCGCAAGACAAGAAGGAGCTGCTCGCCCGCAGGGAGGGCGCGCAAGGCGAACCGTCCATCCTTTCCAGTCGAGATGACGCTCGACAGCGGGTGATACATCCAGGCTCGATCCAAGGGTTGATGAGTGGCCGCATCGATGAGCCGCCCTCTCATGGAGACGGCTGGGGACACGGTGACCTCCATGTCCCTGTGCTCCCCAGGGCGCACGTCGACGAGGACGGAAGCCCTCATTCCTTCCGCGCTGAATATGATCATGCGAGGACCCAGGGCGAGCCCATGAAGCTCGAACCGGTCACTCAGAAACTCGTAGCTGGTGGCCTTCCGCTTCTGAAGCGCGGCCCAGATCGCTTTCCCGCTGAGGCCGACGCCGTTCTGTGCCGGGTCCGCGGAGAAGATGTCCATGATGACGTTCCTCACAGGAAGCCCACGCGAGTGGAGGACCCGGCCCTGAACGGAAGCACGCGTGCTGTGAGGGGAGCCCGCCTCGGACTCCGGGAGCTGACACACGAGATCATCGGTGGGCTCGCAGTGGAATGTCAGGTCCGAGTGCTCGCCCGCAGCCAGCTTCACCTGGCGTAACCGGAGCCGGCCACCTCCAGGCAGTAACACCCTGATGGAATGGAGATCCGCCGCTAGCGGTGCCAGGGAGAAGGCGCCGCTCTCGTCCGTGCCCGCGAACACCTGGCGATGCTGGGTCAGGTCGTCACACCCCAGTTCTATGAGGCAGGTCTCCACCCGCGCTCCCAGCACAGGGGAACCGTCCTTCCGGACCACCTTCCCCGTGATCCGGGCGCCCGCGCCGAGCTGGACGCGCACCCCCTGGACGAGCTGTCCCACGGCGACGGCCACCCCCTTCAATACTCCAGCCTCCTCGCCGCTTCGAGCGGACACCGTATAGCTGCCTGGTGGCAGCTCGAACGAGAACTGCCCCGCGCTGTCCGTGCGGACCGTCGCGCCATGCTGCCAATTGTCAGCCAGGACCTCTGCCCCAGCGGCGGGCTGGCCATCCGCGCGGAGCACCACGCCTTCGAGCTGACCGCCCGGCTTCAGCATGAGGGTGATGCGTCCTCCGAAGGGGACAGGCGCGGAGGGCAGCACCGCGGGGGCGTAGCCGGGCGCACGCGCTTCGATGCGATAGCGGCCCGGGGCCAGATACGGGAGCCGGAACTCGCCTGTCTCCGAGGTGGTGGCCACCAGACGCTCATCTTCGGGCGCGACCGAGTTTCCCTGGGAGATGGAGTTGACGGCCGGAGGAGTGAAGACGACCTCCGCGAACGAGATGGGCTCGTGCGTTCCCTTCTCGAGGACGAGGCCGTACGCCTCTGCTCCTTCCTCCAGGCGCACCTGCACCTGGGTTCGCACCGGGCCCGGTGGATGCACCACGGTGGCATAGCCCGGAGCGCGCCCCGGCAAGCGGGCCGTCACGTAGTAGCTCCCGGGAGCAGCGGCCACGGCCCACCGCCCCGTGGCTCCCGTCTCACCCTGGCTCCCACCGCTCCATTGCGCCGGAAAGGACCGCAGGTCCGCGGGCTCGCGCACGTAGAGCCGCACCTGCACTCCTGGCACAGGCTTGTTCCCGGACACCACCTCCACCTCCAGCAAGCCATCGGCGGTTGGCTCCTCTTGAGGCGCGGCAGGAAGCGGTTGCGCCCCCTCTCTGGAGCCCCGTGGCGGCTTGGGCGAGGGAGCGTTCGGGGAACGCGCAGCAGTTCGGGCCTCCTGCGAGCTGGGACGGGCCTTCGTCTCTGGCTCCTCGGGGGGTTCTCCCATCCAGAACCAGAGGCTCAAGATGCCCAGGGCCACCAGGACGGCTCCCGCCACGGCAACTCTCTGGCTCGCCATTCGCTCGCTCACACCCCGATTTTAACCCCGCCGCACTGCAGCACGAACCGGACGGGTGGCAGCGTGATCCCAGGCAGTGTGCGATGACCCCTAGTAATTCCAATAGGTTGAAGGCGTGAAGGCGAAAATGCCGAAACGTCGTAGGATGGAAGCAACTGTAGGTGTTTATCGCCGATAACTAAATTGTGAACTCCATCGGCTCCCAGCGCACCCAAGTCCGCCCCCTCACGATGCCGCTCTCGAGGGAGGCCGTTCGTTCCACCCCTGCCGCCGCGACCCCTGCCGCCGCGCCTCGCTCCACCGGGGCTTCGTCCTTCACGGCGAGCCCGTCCCGCTCGGACGCCTCGACGATGACGCGGCTGGGCTCGCTCTTCGCTCCGGAGGCGCCGAAGGCGGCCCCCCGCGCCGCGGAGACGGAGCAGACGATCCGGGCTGGGGCCACGCCGGGCCTGGCCATCGCGGACAACTCCAAGGTGGAGTCCACCCTGCGCTTCGACCAGGAGCTGACGCTCAAGGGCGGCAAGGTGAACGTGGACATCCCGCACAGCTACCGGGGCGACCTGGTGGTGACGCTCACGAGCCCCTCGGGCAAGAGCCAGACGCTGTCCAACCGTGAGGGCGGCTCGGCGGACAACGTGAAGGGCTCGTTTGACTTGAGCGCCTTCGCGGGCGAGTCCACCAAGGGCGACTGGAAGCTGACGGTGGAGGACAAGGCGAAAGCGGACGTGGGCACGCTGAAGGCGTGGGATCTGGAGCTGACGGGCACGAGCAAGGGCGAGGAGCCGCCTCCGCCGACGCCGGACGATCCGTTCCAGGGGCTGAGGGATCAGGCGCTGCTGAAGGCCATCCAGGGCGCTTCCTCGGGCAAGGACGTGGTCAGCTACAACGAGGCCCGTAAGCAGCTCTTCACCAACATCGACGTGCACAACGGCAAGGTGCGGGACGTGTACACGCACCGGGAGATCAACGGCGGGAAGATCCCCAACAGCAACGACGTGAACACGGAGCACACCTGGCCTCAGTCCAAGGGCGCCACGGGCGATGCCAAGAGCGACCTGCACCACCTGTTCCCCACGGACAGCAAGGCGAACAGCACTCGCGGCAGCTTCCCGTTCGGCAAGGTGCAGAACGTGCAGTGGAGCCACCCGAGCGGGGCGAAGTTCGGCACGGACGCGCAGGGCCGCAAGGTGTTCGAGCCGCCCGATGAGCACAAGGGCAACGTGGCGCGCGCGATGTTCTACTTCTCGGCGGAGTACAACAAGCGCATCCCGGCCGAGGAGGAGTCCGTGCTGCGCGAGTGGAACAAGCTGGACGTGGTGGACGCGGCCGAGCTCGAGCGCAACCGCCGCATCGCCGCCGTCCAGGGCAACGAGAACCAGTTCGTGCTGCACTCGAACCTGGCGGACCGCATCCAGGACTTCTGAGCGTGACACCGGCAGCGTGACAGGCCAGCTCGCGCGGGGAGCACCCTCGCGCAAGCTGGCCTCATGGCGCTGGAGCTACCAGATCTTCACGCGCTGCTCGGTCGGCAGAAACGCGCCGTCGCCCTCCTTCACACCGAAGGCCTGGTAGAACTCCGGCATGTTCCGCACCACGCCGTTGACGCGGTACGGGCCCGGCGAGTGCGGGTTCGTCAGCAGCATGTCCCGCAGGTAGTCGTCCTGGTAGAGCGAGCGCCAGACCTGCGCCCAACCGAGGAAGAAGCGCTGGTCACCGGTGAAGCCCTCGATGACGGGGGCCTCCTTGCCCTGCAGCGACAGCTTGTAGGCGCGCAGGGCCACCGTCAGGCCGCTCAGGTCGCCAATGTTCTCGCCCAGCGTCAGCTTCCCGTTCACCGTCAGCTGGTCAATGGGGTTGAAGGCGTTGTACTGCGCCACCAGCATACCCGTGCGCTGATCGAACGCCTTCCTGTCCTCGTCCGTCCACCAGTTGCGCAGGTTGCCATCGCCATCCGAGCGGCTGCCCTGATCGTCGAACCCGTGGCTGATCTCGTGGCCGATCACCCCGCCAATGGCGCCGTAGTTCACCGCGTCATCCGCCTCGAGATCGAAGAAGGGCGGCTGGAGGATGGCCGCCGGGAAGACGATCTCGTTCATCATGGGGTGGTAGTACGCGTTCACCATCTGCGGCGGCATGCCCCACTCGTCCCGGTCGATGGGCTTGCCCAGCTTGTCCATGTTCCGCTGGAGCTCGAACGCGGTGGCGCGCTTGTCATTGCCCACCAGATCGTCCGGAGAGATCTCCAGCTTCGAGTATTCCCGCCACTTGTCCGGGTAGCCGATCTTCACGTTGAACTTCGCCAGCTTGTCCTGGGCCTGGGCCTTGGTGGCCGGGCTCATCCACTCGAGCTGATCGATGCCCTCCTTGAAGGCCGCGCGCAGGTTGCTCACCAGCTCCACCATGCGCTTCTTGGCCTCGGGGCTGAAGTGGCGCTCCACGTAGAGCTTGCCCACGGACTCGCCCAGGGCGAACTCCACCATCGCCACGCCGCGCTTCCACCGGGGGCGTTGCTCCTGCTGGCCCTTCAGCGTGCGCTCACGGAACTCGAAGTTCAGGTCCTCGAAGGGCTTGCTCAGCAGCGGGGCATGGGCGTCCACCACCTTGAAGCGGAGGTACTGCTTGAGCACGGGCAGGGGCGTCTGCTTCAGCACGTCCGCCAGGGCCTGGAAGTAGTCTGGCTGACGGACGATGACGCCCGGCGTGTTCGCCCCGCCCACCGTCTTCAGATAGCGTGAATACGCGAAGCCCGGGGTGAGCTTCTCCAACTCCTCCATCGTCTTGAGGTTGTAGGTGGCCTCGCGGTCGCGGTTGCGCACCCGGTCCCAGCTCTTCTCGGCCAGCTTCGTCTCCAGCGCGAGGATGGACTTGGCCGCTGCCGCCGCGTCCTTGTCGCCGGCCAGGGTGAGCAGCTTCTCGATGTACGTCTGGTAGGCCGCGCGCTTCTCGGGGAAGCCCTGCTCCTGCTTGAAGTAGTACTCGCGGTCCGGCAGGCCTAGACCGCTCTGGCTCAGATAGACGATGTAGCGCGTGGCCTGCTTTGCATCCTGGCCCACGAACGGCACCATCGGCGTCTGCACCCCCATGCGGTACAGCTCGCCGAACAGCTCGGGCAGCTCGTTGATGCTCTTCACCGAGTCCACGCGCTGCAGGTCCGCGCGGATGGGCTCCACGCCCAGCGACTCGATGCGCTGGGTGTCCATGAAGCTCTGGTAGAGATCGCCCACCTTCTGGGCGTCCGTGCCTTGCTTGCGGTCCTTCTGGGCCGCGGCCTCCTCGATGATGGCCCTGAGGGCCGCCTCGCTCTTGTCCGCCAGCTCGATGAAGGTGCCGTAGCGGAACCGGTCCGAGGGCATCTGCACCGTCTTCACCCAGGTCCCGTTGACGTACTTGTAGAAATCATCCTGGGGACGGACGCTGGTGTCGAAGTTCTTCACCTCGACTCCGAGCTTGCCCGTCGCCGGCGCGGAGGCCTTGGTCGAGTCCGTGGAAGAAGTCTGCGTGCTGGTCGCGCAGTGGGTGAGCAGCAGGGCGCCGAGCGCACCCGTGGCCCAGAACAGGCGGGAAAGAGGCTTGAGGCTCATGGGTCTCCAAGGGAAGGGTTGGTCCGGGTGCCGTCGTATACCCGGGCGGGCGCCCGAACATCCAGGAGATGGGCTTATTCCGCTCTGGGTAATGGGAGCCGCAAGATTTTCTGCATCATGAGCCCCGCTGCTGGCTCAACCCTTCTAGAGGGGACCTGCTCGGCTCCACACGAGCGAATTCCAGGACGAAGGAGGGGGACCTGGAAGAGCAGGCTGAGACAGACATGCAACGAAGGCCTACGGCAACAGCGCTCTTCATCCTGTGGTGTGCGGCATGTGCAACGGTGAAACAGGTCCCCACGGACCCGAGGCTGGTAGAGGCGCAGCAAGCCTTCGATGAAGGCAGGAGGCTGAAGGAGGAGGGCAGGTATGCCGCGGCAGTGCCTCTCGCCGAGCGAGCCCTGGAGCTTCGGGGAGCCGTGCTCTCAGGGGCGCATCAGAAGGTGGCGGACTGCCTGGCGCTTCTGGGTGAGATCTATTTCATGCGGGCGGACCCTGCTCGCGCAGAGCCCTTGCTGGCGCGGGCGCTTGCGATCCGGAGGACGGCGCTCGGCGAGAATCATCCCCTCTTCGCTCAGTCGCTCAACGACCTGGCCAACCTCTATGCGCTACGGGGGCTCCACGAGCGCGCCGAGCCTCTGTATGCACAAGCGCTCGAGATCCGGCGGGCCACTTTCGGCGAGAATCACCTGGAGGTCGCCAACTCGCTCGCCCAGCTGGCCGATCTCTACATGAGGCAAGGCCTCCAGGTGCGCGCCGCCCCGCTGTACGCGCGCGCGCTCAAGATTCATGAGTCGCTCTTCAGCATGAACCGCCCAGGCGTTGTCCTCACACCCGTGACGTGCGCGGCTGCGAACTGCGCGTTTGGCGGGCCCGTGATGGCACACAGGCTCATGCTTCAGGAGGAGTTCTCCGGCGAGGACCACCCCGCCGTCGCCACCTTGCTCAACAACCTCGCCAACCTCTACAACGACCAGGGCTTCTACGCTCGAGCCGAGCACCTGTATGCGCGCGCACTCAAGATTCGGGAGGCCACCCTCAGCAAGACCCATCCGGATGTCGCCCAATCGCTCAACGACCTTGCGCGGTTCCGCCTCGCCCAGGGGAACCTCCACGCGGCCCTGCCGCTCCTGGAGCAGGCCTTCAACGCCTCGGAGCAGCACCTCCGCCAGGAGGTCTTCGGCTTCTCCGAGAAGAACCTCGCCAGCTTCCTCGAGCTCCTCCGCAGTCAGGAGGAGCGCCTCTACGCCCTCGCACGCGCGCACCCCCGCAACGCACGCATTCTCCACCTGGCCCTCTCCGCCGTGCTCCTCCGCAAGGGCCGCTCTGTCCAGGAGGTCGCCAACACCTCGCTCATCATCTCCCACAATCTGCCCTTCGCGGATCGCGAATCCTTCGAGCGCCTGCGCGCGCTGCGAACCCAGCTCGCCACGCTCTCGCTCACCGGCCCCGGGATGCGCTCGCCCGCCGGTTACCAGCAGCGCCTCAGGGAGCTCGCGGCCGAGGGTGACCGTCTGGAAGCGGCCCTCGCCAGACGCTCGGCGCCCTTGCGCGCGGTGACGGAGCTGCCCTCCGCCGCCGACGTGGTGGAGCATGTCGCCGAGGCCCTCCCCAAGGACAGCGCGCTCGTCGAGCTGATCGTCTACGAAGACAAGCCGCTCGGCCGTGGGCAGGGGATGCTGGAGGCGAGAGACGCGGGGCACCTCCGCTACCTGGCGCTGGTGCTCTTCCCCGATTCCCGCATCCGGGTTCGTGACTTGGGGCCGGCCGCGCCCATTGACGCGGCCGCCTCAAGCCTGCGCGACGCCCTGGCTCGCAAGGACGCCGCCTTCGGAGACTTTGCTCAGTCCTTCTATCAACTCGCCTTCAGGCCGCTGCTGCCGGTGTTGGGTGACACCCGCCGCCTCATCCTCTCCCCCGACGGCCAGCTCAGCCTGGTCCCCTTCGCGGCCCTCTACGATGGCCGCCAGTTCCTCGTCGACTCCTTCGACTTCTCCTACGTCACCTCCGGCCGGGACCTGCTGCCGCGCCCCAAGGAGATAACTCCCTCCGACTCGGTCGTCGTCGTCGCGGATCCCAACTTTGGTGCGGTGCCCTCGGCTCCCGCCTTGGCCCGCGCGGACACGCCGGGACCGGTCGAGCGCTCTGCTCCCATCGAGCTCCTCTTCCCCAACCTGCGCGCGGATCTGTCCGGGCAGTTCTGGGTGCCGCTGCCAGGGACTCGCCAGGAGGCCGAGAGCCTCCGGCGCCTGATCCCCCGCGCCCAGCTCTTCCTGGGCTCCGACGCTACGAAGGAGCGCCTCATGCAGCTGTCCTCCCCCGGCATCCTCCACATCGCCACGCACGGCTTCTTCCTCGAGGACGCGCCCTCCTCCCAGGGCTCCCGCGCCGTCGGCAACTTCGGCGCGCTCGGCGACGGCGCTCTTGCGCAGATGCCTGCCGACCCCTTGCTGCGCTCCGGTATTGCCCTGGCCGGCGCGGGTATCTCGGCACCTGCCTCCTCCAGTACCTCCACGGCCTCAATCGATGGCGCCCTGATGACCGCCCTGGAGCTGATGGGCCTCGACCTATGGGAGACCGAGCTGGTGGTCCTCTCCGCCTGCGACACCGGCCGCGGCGACATCAAGCTGGGACAGGGTGTCTATGGCCTACGCCGCGCCCTTGTCGTCGCGGGCGCGGAGACCGTTGTCATGAGCCTGTGGAAGGTCAACGACGACACCACGCGTCAGCTCATGGAGGCCTACTACCAGAACCTCCTGGCCGGCCAGGGCCGCGCCGCCGCCCTGCGCGAGGCCATGCGCTTGCTGCGCCTCTCCCAGCCCCATCCCCACTACTGGGCACCCTTCATCTCGCTGGGCCGCGACGCGCCGCTGCGCGCGCTCGCGTCCACCCGGTAGGCCGGGTGGAGCCTAGAGCCGCCGCAGCGAGGACCAGGGGAAGGGTTTCCAGAAGGGCGTGGCGACCTCGTCGCCCTGCAGAGAGAACCATGGCCCCTCCTGGCCGGGAGACAGGATCTGGAAGTCCTGGGCGGGGATGAAGCCCTGGCCGAGCAGCGCCACACGCTCGCCCTCCGCGTTCACCGCCACGTCCAGCACGAGCACGGCATGCCCCGGGCTACCCCCGAGCACGAAGAAGTCCCCGGGCCTCACGTTCTCGCGCGAGGGCCGCTGCTTCTCGGCCTGAAGCGACAGGGTCCCCGCATAGGTGAAGACCAGATCCAGATACGCTCGGAACGACGCGCGCGAGCTGTCCGCCGCAGCGCTCCGCACCCACTTCACCTTCGAGCCGGAGATCTTCGCGCGCTCGCCGGCCGCGTACCGAGTCCAGGAGGCAAGGTCTCCGCTGGTGAAGCGGTAGGCGATGCGATCCTTCTGGCCCTGGACCCAGAGCCACTCGGCATGCAGGCGGATGATGGAGTCCGCGCACTGTTGGAGGTTGGCCGTTCCCACGTCCAACTCGGCCACGGCCGCCAGCCGGGGATCATCCGCGGCCAGCACCTGTCCGCCGCGGAAGTCTCGTACGAGTGTGCCCGCGGGACGCAGTGGCAGGCCTCGCAGCCATGCTCCGAACGAGCCCGGCTCCAGCGACACCCGCGTGTAGCCGGGCGGTGGAGCGAAGGTGGCCTCCAGCGGCCTCACCCGGGCGTCCTTAGACAGCCACGAGTACCGCGCCAGTTCCTCACGTGTAGGTGGGCGCGGCGTGGCATCAGCGGCGGTGCTCTCCGAGGAGGGTTGCGCCCACGCGGGGGTGAACAGCAGCAGGCCACCGAGGAGACAGAGCAGGGAGCGAGACATGTGCAAGAGGCGGATCATCACGGCGCGCTCAGCACGGCTTTGATGTCGGCTTCCATCTGCTTGCGGATGTTGAGCAGGCCTCCATTGGGGAAGGGCACGCCGTAGCGCGTCTCGGTGGCCAGCGCCTGATAGAGCGGATCGGCGCGGACCTTCGGAGCCTCGAAGGCATCGAGCGTCGCCGGGAGCAGGTAGCGGGGGACGCGGCCGGCCTCGGGCGCATCCTCGCTCATGAGGATCCACTCGTAGGTGCTCGGCTGGCTCATGTACGCGGTGAACGCGAGCGCGGCCTTCTCGCAGTCACCGGTGCAGCGAGCGCTCAGGAAGTAGGAGTCGGTGAACAGGATGGGGTTGCTGCCCTGGCCGCCGAGCGGCGCCGAGGAGATCCGGATGGCGGAGGCGCTGGAGCCCGCAGGCAGGTTCTTGATGATGGTGTGCAGCCGCTCCGAGTAGCCAAACATGGAGTCCACCTTGCCCTGCGCGAAGAGCTGCGCAGGCAGATCGAAGTTCTCGAACTCGTTGTACGTGCCGTCGATGCAGGGGTTCTTGCCTTCGGCTTCGCAGGTGCGGACGAAGCTGCGCATGGACTGGAGCACGGCCATGTCATAGCTCGCCGTCGTGACCGCCGAGCGGAGCGTCTCTCCACCGTGGCGGTCCGCCCACCCATCCAGGTAGAGCGAGGGCAGGTTCCAGCTCCCCAGCATGTCTCCGGCCGTATCGGGCTCGGGAGTGCCCAGGTCCGCGAGGGCCTGGACAAGCGCCGTCGTGGTCCGCGCTTGGCGCACGCTCTCGCTGCGCGAAATGATGAAGTGGTTGCACAGCCAGTGGGGCACGCCGTAGAGGACCTGCGCCGCGGGGGCAGTCCCCGTGGAGGCCGTGAGCCCCGCAGGGTGGAAGGAGATGCCTTCGGGCAGCCGCGGCCACGGGCGCACCGCGCCGGAGGCCACCAGCTCGCCGAGGATGGTCGTGTCCGTCTCGATCACGTCATACGCGCAGTCGCCCCCGCCGCTGAGGGAGCTCGCGATGCCCGCCGGCTCATAGAAGTCGTCCTGGAAGCACGGCGGGTTGATCACCAGATCGATGTTGGAGTGAGCCGCTTCGAAGTCAGCCTCGATGCGGGCCTTGAGCGCGTCGAACTCATCCCCAGCTGCGTCGGGGATATAGGGGTAGATCGGCACCCGGAGCGTGATCTTGGGTTCGGACGAGGGGGGGGGCAGCTCCCCTCCGCACGCCCACAAGAGCACAGCGCCAACGAGCCAGAGCCACCGAGCTTCTCTTCTCATCCAACCACCTCGCGAGGGGGAAGGCCCCCCTCACGGAGGAGCCGGTCAGCCGAACACCTGGTCGACAATATCCTTGCCGTAACCAAAGTTCCCCTGGATGGCGGGGTTGCGCGTCTGCACCAGGACGTTGATGGCCGGATCCCTCAGCACGATCGAGGCCCACTTGGCGTTCACCGGCTTGCCGTTGGCATCCAGCTTCACCAGATCCTCGATGGAGAGGTTGGGGAACTGGGTGCCCTTCTCGCCCATCATCTCCAGCATGCGCTGGCCCACCTGCTGCACGGTGTTGTTCGGGTAGAGATCCTTGAACGCCCGGACGAGGTTGGCCTTGCTGTTGCCGGGGACGATGGCGTCGTGCACCTGGGCGCCAGCGATGCCCACCTGCCAGTTGCCGGACTTGAAGCGGTAGGGCCCGAAGCCCTCGGGCGTGGACGTCGTGCGGTTGATGCTTGGGTCGTCACCCAGGTTGGAGAAGGTGAGCGGGTTCTGCCGCGAGCCATCCTCCTGGCCGTACTTGCCGTTGCGGGCCACGGTGAAGATGCCCTCGGACACGCCGAACCACACCGCCTGCTTCACCAGCTTCGGATCCACACCGAGCTGCTGCAGGCGGGGCATCACGTTGTCCTTCACCCAGTTGGCGTAATAGTAGCGGTCCTGCGTGTTGTTGCCCGGAGCGTTGAGGGCATAGGGCGGCAGTGCGCCACCCGCCGGAGCCGGCTGCCCACCCGGCGCCGGGGAGGGCGCGGCGGCGGACAGTCTCTGCCCCAGCGCCTCGCGCGTGCGCGGGCCGAACGTCTTGCCATCCCCATTGATGCCGGAGTCCGCCTGCAGGCGGGCCACCGCCGCGGCGGTCTTGTTGCCGTAGTAGCCCGGGCCCGTGGCCAGGTCCTCGGGCCGCATGTAGCCGGTCTTCACCAGGGCGTTCTGCAGCTTCACCACCTCGGCGTTGTAGCTCTTGCCGCCGTCGTACTGCAGCCCCGTGGCGGGCATGGGGGCGGAGGAGGTGGCCCGCGTGGTGGTCGCCGCGGGCATGGCGGGCGTGCCCTGCGTGGCGGCAGCCCCCGCGCCCGGCTTCTCGACGATGACGAGCCCGCCGTTGAGCTTGTGCTCGGAGAAGAAGTTCTGCATCGCCTCGCGCGAGAACTTCACCGCCTCTCCCTTCCACGGGTCGTTGACCAGGTAGTTGCCCTGAGCGTCCTTGCCAGCCACCACGCAGAAGTGGCCACTCGAGCGGCTGCCATCACGGCCCGCGACACCCGTGGCGTAGTAGTCGCCATTGGCGATGACCATCTTCCCCTCGGCCAGCGCCTTGTCGAGATCGCCCAGGCCCTTGGGATCATCGATGACGGTGGCTGGCGTGCCGGTGTGGCGGATCATCTTCGCCACCTGGTAGGGCGAGGAGCCCGCCGCGGTGGTGCCGCCCACGTTCTTCATCTCCATCACCAGCGCGGCGTCAGACTTGCCCTCGCCGTAGCCGAGCGCACGCGCCACCATGGCCGCGGAGGTGGGGCCGCAGTTGGAGAGCCCATTGCTGTAGTTCTGGTCCGTCGCGCCGTTGGGCCGGCGCTGATCGATCAACGGCACCTTGCCCACCCACGACTGGGCGTTGGCCGGGTGCTTGATGCGGTACTCCTCACTGGAGACGATCTGCGACGTCACGTCCTGCTGGAGGGTGGGAGAGCCCGGATTGAGCCCGCTGCCCTTGAGCCAGCTCTGCTGCTCGGGCACTGTCAGCTCGCGCCCGAGGTGCTGCTGGAACTGGTTGTTGATGTGGTTGAGCGCCGCCTTCTCCGGGCTGCCGGCGATCATCTTCTGCACGTACTCCTTCACCTGCTCCGTCGAGGAGGCGCCGCTGGCACGGGCCTCGGCGACGATGCGGGCCGGGTCCTCGCACGGGCGGCCCAGATCAGAGGAAAAGAGATCATTGACGGCGGTGTGCGCCTCCTGATCGGCATTCCGCGTGGCGGTGGCGCTCACCGGCGTGCCCGAGGAGGAGATGCGCATCGTCTGCGGTTCACCGGCCCGCGCCGTGGCCTCGCCGCCCTGGAGCACCACCAGCTGGCGGCGCTGCTGCGTGAAGCTGTCGCGCTGACGCTGGGCCTGGGCTTCACGGCGCGCCTCGTCCGCACGCGACGCAGCGGCATCCGACTCCTTCGCCGCGCCACTCTCCGACGGCTTCTCCGCCTTCGTGCCGCTGTCCTTCTGATTGACCTCGGAGGACCTGCTCTTCGCGGAAGACTCTCTGATGGCGCCGACGGACATGGCATGAACCTCACACGCGCACGGAGCGCAAAGGATGGATGGAGTGGAGCGCTAACTCTCACTAAATGCTGACTATGGAAATTGTCGCACACGATCCCACCAGAGTTTCTTCGTGATTTTTGATGCGATTAACTGCTCGGAATGAAAGCAATTATTGGATGCCGAGAGCTGGGAATGGGGTGTCCCAGGCCTGAGACAGTCCATTTTGATGCAACGGTTTCTGGCGAAGAGGGGCTCGCGCTACCCTGGTCGCATGTCCCAAGGTCTGCTGATTGTCCACGTCCACGTTCACGTCAAACCGGAGCACATCGATGCCTTCCGAGAGGCCACGCTGGCCAACGCCCGCGAGAGCGTGAAGGAGCAAGGGATCGCCCGCTTCGACGTCGTCCAGGACACGGAGGATCCGGCGCGCTTCGTGCTCGTCGAGGTGTACCGCACGCCTCAGGCCCCGGCCGCGCACAAGGAGACGGCCCACTACCTGAAGTGGCGGGACACGGTGGCACCGATGATGGCCGAGCCGCGCACGAGCCGGAAGTACGTCAACTGCTTCCCTGCCAATGAGGGGTGGTGACGTGAGCAGCGCGCTGGCGTTCGAGTTCGCCACGGCCACGCGTGTCCTCTTCGGCTCGGGCCGGCTGGCGGAGGCGCCCGAGCTGGTGCGAGCCCTGGGCGGGCGCCGGGTGATGATCGTCACCGGCAGCAACCCGGCGCGCGCGGCGCCCCTGCGCGAGGGGTTGGACAAGCTGGGGCTGTCCACGCTCCTGTTCCGGGTGGAGAGTGAGCCCACGCTGGAGCTGGCACGGGAGGGCACGGCCACGGCCATGGCCGCGGGCTGCGATGTCGTGGTGGCGGTGGGAGGCGGCAGCGTGCTGGATGCGGGCAAGGCCATCGCGGCGCTGGCGGCCAACGGCGGAGATCCGCTCGACTACCTGGAGGTGATTGGGCGGGGGCGGCCGCTGACGCAGCCCTCGGTGCCGCTGGTGGCCATCCCCACCACGGCGGGGACTGGCTCGGAGGTGACGCGCAACGCAGTGCTGGGCTCCAGGGAGGAGAAGGTGAAGGCCAGCCTGCGCAGCCCGCTCATGTTGCCGCGCGTGGCGCTGGTGGATCCCGAGCTGCTCACGGGGACTCCCACGGCAGTGATGGCCTCCAGCGGGCTGGACGCGCTCTCCCAGCTCATCGAGCCGTTCCTCTCGGCTCGGGCCAACCCGCTCACGGACACACTGGCGCGCGAGGGGATGCGCCGCTCCGCGCGCTCGCTGCGCCGTGCGGTGCTGGAGAGCCTCGATGCGGCGGCGAGGGAGGATCTGGCGCTGGCCAGCCTCTTCGGTGGGCTGTGCCTGGCCAACTCAGGGCTTGGGGCCGTGCACGGCTTCGCGGCGCCCATGGGCGGGATGTTCCATGCACCGCACGGAGCGGTGTGCGCCGCGCTGCTGGCGGCGAGCCTGGAGGTGAACCTGCGGGCGCTGCAAGCGCGTGCGCCCCAGCACCCATCGCTCTCCCGCTTCCAGGAGGTGGCGTCGCTGCTCACCGGGAGGGCGGACGCTCGGGCGGAGGATGCCATCGCCTGGGTGAAGGAGCTGTGTCAGGCGCTGAGTGTCCCGGGCCTGCGCCGCTACGGACTGACGGAGGCCGAGGTGCCACGGCTGGTGGAGAAGGCCCGGGTCGCCAGCAGCATGAAGGCCAACCCCCTGGTCCTCACGGACGAGGAGCTCACGGAGATCGCCGTCCGCTCGTTGTAGGGCATGTGAGCGAGGGTCATCGCTCTACTATGTTCTTGCCTTGCTCGAGCAGGCTCTCCTGGTCCGAGTCGAGCCGGAACTCATGGGGGACCTTCACCCCCCGCTGCGCCGCGGGCCGCTGCGCGATAGCCGCCATCCAGCGCTGCAGCTGGGGCAGCCCCTCCACGGACACCCCCGCCCAGCTGTGGACGTGCACCCAGGTCCACGTGGCGATGTCCGCGATGCTGTAGTCCCCCGCCAGGTACTCGCTCTCCTGGAGCCGGGTGTCGAGCACTGTGTAGAGCCGCCGCGTCTCCTTCTGGTAGCGCTGGATGGCCGCTGGGATCTTCTCCGGGAAGTAGCGCAGGAAGACGTTGGCCTGCCCCTGCATGGGGCCGACGCCGCCCATCTGGAACATCAGCCACTGGATGACCCGCGAGCGCCCCTTGCGGTCCGTGGGCAACAGCTGCCCGGTCTTCTCCGCCAGGTAGATCAGGATCGCTCCCGATTCGAAGATCGTGAAGTTGTCCTCCTCACGGTCCACGATGGCCGGGATGCGACCGTTGGGGTTGATCTTCAGATACTCGGGCCGCTTCTGCTCGCGCTTGCCGAGGTTGATGGGGTGCACCGTGTAGGGCAGTCCCAGCTCCTCCAGCATCACGGAGATCTTGTAACCGTTGGGGGTAGCCCAGGTGTAGAGATCAATCATGGGTCAGCTCCTCGTGGTCCCGGCTGTGCCGGCTATTTCCTCCCGCGCCTTCCAGCGGTCCAGTCCTCGTAGACGTTGAAGGCCTTCATCTGCTGGAGCAGGTCCGTGGTGCGGGCCAGCTCCTCCACCTGCACGCGGGAGTGCCTAGGGAGCTTCGCATCCATCTGCGCGAAGCCATAGGCGAGCGCCGCGATGATGGCCGCGTTGAGCCGCAGTTGTTGCAGATTGCACTTATCCAGCTCATCCGAGCGCGCGTGATAGTTGAGACCGTACAGTGCAGGCTCCTGGTTCGCCACCAGGTTGGGCACTCCATGCAGCATGAAGTCGAAGTTGTCCGTGCCGACGACGGGCTCATCCACGTGAGTGAAGGGACCCAGCCCCTTTACGGGCGCGAGCGCCTGATCCACCAGGGGCGGCAGCTCGGGGCGGCGTCCGGTGAAGAAGCCGGTGATGCGCCCACAGCCAATGTCGAGCGAGGTCGCCATCACGTGCTTGTCCAACTCGGACTCGTGAGCCTGGGTGTAGCCCCACGAGCCGTACATGCCCTGCTCCTCTCCATTCCAGAGCGCGAAGCGGATGGTGCGCGCTGGCTTCAGCCCAAGCCGCTTCATCTGCCGAGCCACGTCGATGAGCGCCGACACATTCCCTCCGTTGTCCAGCGCCCCGGTGCCCAGATCCCACGAGTCCAGATGCGCCCCGATGATGACGATCTCCTCGGGGCGCGTGGCGCCGCGAATCTCGCCGATGACGTTGTGGCTCAGGTAGGCGGGGCCGGACTGGATGTCGATCTCAGCGGTGATCGTCAGCGCCTTGCCGCCGCGAATCAGCCGCAGCGCCCGCAGCGCGCCATCCCGCTCCATGATGAACATGGGCCGCGTGTTGCGCAGGCCCGAGGCCACGTTGTGGCGGTAGAGCAGGTTGTTGGCCCGCGAGCCCATGTAGACCACGCCGACCACGCCCGCCGCGAAGGCCCGCTCCTCGATCGCGGCGCCCTCGGCGTACTCGCGGAACAGGCCTTCAATGTCCTTCAGCTCCTCGGTCTCCACGAGCAGGAAGGCGCCGCGAGCCTTGGCCCCCAGCGCCTGGAAGTCCTTCTCCGAGCCCTTGCCGATGGGGAGCAGGGGCGCGGTGAGGCCTCCCTTGGGAGTGCTGGTGGAGTAGGGCATGGCAGCGATGCGGGGCGTGTAGCTGACATTCTCCCCACGCACGGTGGCGCGCGCCGAGCGCTCCAGCCAGAGCGAGGGCATGGAGAAGGCCTCCTTGCGAGCGTCCACGCCGGCCTCGCGGAACCGTGCCAGGGCCCACTCCACGGAGCGGAGGTTGGCCTGAGAGCCCGTGGCCCTGCCACCAATCTCATCGGTGAGCGACTGGAAGTCTCTCACCATGGGGGTGTCCTCCATGAAGGTGGCGATCAGCCTGGACAGCTCGGCGTTGGACGCGAGGGCGGGGGTGCCCAGGAGCGAGAGACACAGCAAGGTCGGGAGCAGGTGCTGGCGGGGCAGGTGCATGGAGGTCCTCCAGGGGCGCGCATTGTGCCGCTCTCCGGTGCGCCCGCCTACTTCCCTCTCCAGCCCATCATCACCTGACTCCAGGCGTCGCGGAGCCGGTATGATGGGGGCGGCTGTGCCCCCTGTGCTCCGTTCCTGGTGACCATGACCCTCAATTTCGAGACGACGGCCCGCTTACTCATCACCTGCCCAGATCGTCCGGGCATCGTCTCCGCGGTGACGACGTTCCTGTACCACCACGGGGCCAACATCACTGAGCTGGATCAGCACTCCACGGACCCCACTGGGGGGCGCTTCTTCCTGCGCCTGGAGTTCCAGACGCCCCACCTGGACGTGTCGCGTGCCACCCTGCGGCAGGCGTTCGGTGACGTGGTGGGCCAGCGCTTCGAGATGGACTGGCGGCTGACCTTCGCCGCAGACAAGCCGCGCATGGGCATCCTCGTGTCGAAGCACGACCATGCGCTGATGGAGCTGCTGTGGCGCTGGCAGCGAGGTGAGCTGCGGGTGGACATCCCCCTGGTCATCTCCAATCACCCCGATCTCCGCGAGGCCGTTGAGCGCTTCGGCGTGCGCTTCGAGCACGTGCCGGTGGACAAGGCCACCCATGCGGAGGGAGAGGCCCGCATGTGGGAGCTGCTGGAGGGGAAGGCGGACTTCATCGTCCTGGCCCGCTACATGCGCATCCTCTCGGCGGGCTTCGTGGATCACTTCCCCCGGCGCATCATCAACATCCACCACTCCTTCCTGCCCGCCTTCATCGGGGCCGACCCGTACCAGCAGGCCTATGACCGAGGCGTGAAGCTGATCGGCGCCACCGCGCACTATGTGACGTCGGAGCTGGACCAGGGCCCCATCATCGAGCAGGACACCGCCCGCGTGTCCCACCGTTATACGGTGCCGGAGATGCGCAGCCTGGGCAGGGACCTGGAGCGCCAGGTGCTGGCCCGCGCCGTGCGCTGGCACGTCGAGGAGCGCATCATCGTCGACGGCAACAAGACGATCGTCTTCGACTGACCGGCCTCCTGCTTCAGCAAAATTCCCTGAATCAATTGCCGGGCTCCAGGCTCTACCGGGGTGAACCCCAACAAAGGAGCCTGGAGATGCGTTCGTTTACTTTTCTTGTCACACTGTCAATCTTGGGAGTGGGCTGCGCGGGTAGCAATGATGACTCACAGGCATTGCTGCGGGCCCGTGGCGCTCCCATCCGCGCTCAGCAGCTACCCGACGCCTCACAAGAGGAGAAGCAACTGTCGAGTGTGTCGCAGCGCCTCCAGGAGGCGCTCTCTCGGGGCGATGTCATCGCGAACCCTGACAGTGAGAGCGGCGAGGACCCCTACGTGTTTGTCTCCACGGAGAAGCGCGACAATTTTCTCCGAGCGCTCGAGGACGCGGGGCTGACGGTCCCCGTCTCATTGCCCGCGCTGGATAAGCGGATCCGGGGCGAGGCTGCCAGCTCGCAGGAGCCCGCTCCCACGGCGCAGACGAGCTGCGGCGTCGGCTGCGTGTACCAGACCGTGGGGTTCTGCGAGGGAGGGTTGCTGGATGGGCAGATCCACAACCTCGGCGCCAAGTATGGCGCCTATACGTATGCTTTCAATTATGTCGCGGGAAGCATGGTGCCCTTCTCAGCGGAGCTGGCCCTGCCATACTCTGGCTCGACGGTTGGCGATTACAACTTCAGCTATACCGCCCCGCGGCAGTTGTACATCGAGGCCTACTCCAACCTGACCTCTGCCAATCGCTCGAAGCACCGCTGCTGCTACTGGTTCTGGGGTTCCCCGTCGTGGACCATCCAGTGCTCGCCGTACTTCTATAATCAGTTGTAGGCCTGGGCTACTGGGCAGCCAATTGAGGCCGCTGTGCGCGCCCGCTGCGCGCGCCCGGCGGCGGAGCGCCCGCGAGGGACGCGCGCAGCTCGTTCAGCTCTTCCCACAGCAGCCACTCGTTCGGGAACTCGCTGGCGACCCGAAGGAGCGTCTCCAGGCGCTCCGGCCGGCACTCACCCGACTCACGCAGGGCGCGCACCTCCCGGTAGAGCTTCTCCAGGGCCGGGGGGAGTGCCCCGGCTTTGCGCGCCCGGGCCTGTGCCTCGCCCTCGCCCTCGGCGAACGCATCGAGCTCACCGAACCAGCGATCCCACGCGGCGGGATCCGCGGGGCCGCCCGCCACCGAGGGCAGGCCCTCGCTGAGGAAGAGCCGCGCCACGGAGGGCAGGTGCTCCAACTTCCGGCCTCCTAGCGTCACTTGCAGCTGCAGCACCTCGCCGCCGCCTGCGGCGAAGCCCTCCAGGCGCAGGCCGTTGGCCAACTCGAGCTGGAAGGCGCCACGCTCCGGCAGTGCTCCGGCGCCAAAGGCCACCAGCGTGGGGCTCTGCCACGGCTTGCCTCCGTCCTTCCCGCCGCGGGACACCATCACGGGGCCGGACAGCCGGGCCAGGGCCGTGGAGAGGCCCTCCTTCACCGGCCGCGAGCCCTCGAAAAGCTCCACCACGCGGCCCGTCACCTCGCGCCCGTCCGAGAGCACCAGATGGTTCACCGAGCGCGCCCGTAGGGCCTCGCGCAGGCCGTAGTCCCCGCCGCGCTTCCACGCCAGCGTGGCCTCGAACTCCTCCACCACCTGGAACAGGTGCTCGAAGTCCCGGGCCACGAAGAGCTGAGGCTGCATCCGGGTGATGTCATACTCGGTGTCCGCGCACTCCAGGCTCAGCGGCACCTTCTTCACCGCGGGGGTGAGGCAGTGTTCGGCCTCGCCGATGCTCGACAGCAGGCCGGCGCCATAGAGGCGAGGCTGCTCCAGGCTGCCAACGAGACCGTACTCGGCGGTCCACCAGTAGAGGCGCGAGGCCTTGGTGTTCTCGCTCACGTAGCGGCGGCAGCGCGTGGCGGCGTCCAGCCGGGCCTGGGCGTGCTCCACTTCCTGCGGCGTGGAGGTGGGATCCTCCTTCACCACGCTGAGGTTGCGGATGGCCTCGAAGATGGCCTGGTCCTCCACCGAGGCGATGGCCTTGAAGCCCACCATGCCGCAGCGCTTGAGGTACTCGGCATAGCGGGCGTTGGCGATGATGGGCGAGTGGCCGGCGCTCTCGTGGATGATGTCTGGCGCGGGCGTGTACTGGATGTGCTCGTGGGTGCGGATGTCCGCGGCGATGGCCAGCACGCCCAGGGTCTGCAGCTCGGTGAACACCGCTGGGGGGATGAAGCCGCGCACGCCCACGGCCGCCCAGCCCAGCCGCGCCAGCTTCTCGTTCATCTCGTCCAGGCTGGGGATGCGGTCCACGCCAATGCCCGTGGCCTCCAGGCCCTCCAGGTACACGGCGTGCGCCTTGTCGGACAGGTGGCTGCGCAGCCGGCGGAGGACGTGGCGCCACACGGCCTGATCGCGCGGCGTATAGGACGCGTAGTCCTGTCCCACCACGTAGCGGCGCAGGTGGGCAGGCAGGCGAGCCAGGGTCTTCTCCGTCGGAGTCATGGGCAGTCCTCCAGCAACTACCCCCTAGAGTAAGGATGGGAGGGCGCGTCGGAAATCCGTAAAATTCCGAAGTTCTATTCGGATTTCCGACGTTTCTGCCCCAGCCGCCGCCGCAGACCCTGGAGGACGTGACGGCTCTCGGAGCTCTGCACGCCGGTGGGCCAGAGGGCCACCACCTCGATGAGCTGGGGCTGCTCCTCCTGGAGGGACCAGACGTGAAGCTCGGGAGGGAAGGGGCGCAGGGGGCGCAGGTCCGGGGCGATGGCGCAGGCCTGGCCGAAGGCGCGGAGCACATCGAAGAGGTGCAGAAAGCTCTCCACGCGGGCCACCTCGCGCACGGTGACGCCATGCGTCGCGAAGCGTGCGCTGTTGGCTCCGCCATAGGGATCATTGCGGAGCCAGTCCACGAAGGGCTGGCCTTCGAGATCCTGCACATGCAGGGCCTTGCGGTTGCTGGCGTGGGCAGCCAGCGGGGTGTCGGGTCCGGCGAGCACCACAAAGGGCAGGGCGATGAGGGACTCGGACTCCACGCCGCGGTGGGTGGGCAGGGGGGTGAAGCCGATGACCAGATCGCGCTGGCCCGTCTGCACCTCGCGCACGAGCTCGAAGGGCCCGCCGAAGCCGATCTCCAGCTTGATGCCGGCCTGAGCGGCGTCCCAGGCGATGGCACCCAGGAGCATGGTGGAGAGCGTGTGATTGAGGCCCAGGCGCAGGCTGGGCTCGGAGCTGGCGAGATCCCTCAGGCGCTTGAGATCGAGCTGGTGGAGCGGCGTCTGGGTGCCGGCATAGAGCCGCTGACCGCGTGGGGTGAGGTGGAGTCGGCGGCCGGGTCCGCGCTCGAGCAGGGGCTCACCGTCGCCCAGGGCCGCCTCAAGGGCGCGGATGTGCTC